>TARA_B100001057_G_C22870057_1_pt1 | contig 10454 bp, 7 predicted proteins | sample TARA_B100001057 | Tara Oceans TARA_B100001057 (sample SAMEA2621839) | marine metagenome | biome: marine biome (ENVO:00000447); feature: surface water layer (ENVO:00002042); material: "saline water (ENVO:00002010), including plankton (ENVO:xxxxxxxx)" | depth 5 m | reverse complement strand
TTTTCAAGACCAGTGCATTCGACCACTCTGCCACTTCTCCTAAACGGACGTAAATATACATTGTTTTTTAAGTTTTTAAAAGAATGTAAATCGCTTTTAAAATTCTAGTTATATTTACTTGATGGATGCTCTCAAGGAGATTTTAATTTTAATTGTGTCTGGATTCATAGCAGGAGTAATTAATACACTAGCAGGTGGGGGTTCCCTTTTAACACTTCCAATATTGATATTTTTAGGTTTACCACCAAACGTAGCAAATGGTACTAATAGAATTGGTATATTAATTCAATCAATTTCAGGAACATTAGGCTACAATAGCAAGGGGATAAAATCTTTTCCATTCAGCATTTATCTTGGCATATCAGCTTCAATTGGAGCACTTATAGGGGCTCAGATTGCAATTGACATTAAGGGAGAGTTATTCAATAAAATATTAGCAATTATCATAATTATTGTCGGTCTTTTGATAGTATTTAAACCAAATAATAATATTAAATCTTTAGATGAATATATTTATGGTAAAAACTTAATAATAAGTTGTTTAGTGTTTTTTTTTATTGGTATTTATGGAGGATTCATTAATGCTGGAATCGGCATTGTAATTATGTTATTTCTGACTAGATATAACGGTTTATCTCTTATAAAAACAAATGCAACTAAGGTAACTCTTGTTGCAATCTACACATCAGTAGCGTTAGCTTTATTTACATATAATGATAAAGTTAATTGGTTAATGGGATTTTGGTTATCCTTAGGAACTTTTTTTGGAGGATGGCTTTCAAGTCGGTATTCAGTTGTAAAGGGGGAGAAGCTAATTAAAGCTACCTTATTAATAATGGTTTTAGTCATGTCGACTAAATTATGGTTTTTTTAGTAATCAATGTGATCAACTATTTCTAATCCATAGCCCGTTAAGCCAATTCTTGGTATTTTTTTTGAATTACTTAAAACTATTAATTTTCTTATGTTCAGATCGTGAAGTATCTGAGCACCAATTCCAAAATCCTTGTAGTCCATTTTAATCGGTGGGACAGCTTTCTCATGACCTTTAGCCTGAATTTTTTGAAGAGACTTTATTCTTGATAATAAGTCTTCACTACTTTGATTATGATTTATAAATAATATTGCACCTTTCTCCTCATCATTTATTCTTTTAAAAATTCTATCCAAACTATTATCAATAGCTCCGGTTAAAAAACCTAGCACATCATCATTGATTCTTGAGGAATTGATTCTTGTGAATATTGAGTCAGATTTATTCCATTCACCAATGGTAAGAGCTAAATGAATTTGATTGTTGGTAGTTTGTTGATATGCTCTTAAACGAAATTTACCATACTTGATATTAATTTGCGTATCTATTTTTTTTACTATTAGACTATCATGTTTCATTCGATATGCAACTAGGTCTTCAATAGATACGATTTTTAGATTGAAATTTCTTGCTAGTTTTTGTAAGTCAGGCAGTCTGGCCATAGATCCATCATTTTTGATTATTTCAATTAAAACGCCTGCAGGCTTTAATCCAGCTAATCTAGAAAAGTCAATTGCTGCTTCTGTGTGTCCAGTCCTTCTGAGAACACCTCCTTCTTTGCCAATTAAAGGGAATATATGTCCTGGTCTTGAAAGTTGATGTGATTTAGTTTTTGAGTTAACAAGAGCTAATATAGTTTTTGATCTATCATCGGCTGAAATACCAGTAGTGACATCTTTACTTTTTAGGTCAACTGAAACAGTAAAGGCAGTATTTAACGGATCTGTATTTTCTGTTACCATTTGGTTTAATTTTAATTGTTCACATCTACTCTCCGTTAAAGGAACACAAACCAAACCTCTTCCATGTGTAATCATGAAATTTACGAGCTCAGGGGTTATTTTTTCGGCTGCACATATGAAATCGCCTTCATTTTCTCTATTCTCATCGTCAACAACTATTATGAGTTTTCCATTTTTTATATCATTAATTGCATCCGATATTTTATCAAATTTAATAGTCTCCCTCATATGTTATTTTTATTTATTTTGAGTCTTAAAAAAAATAGTTTGAATGGGTTAAATATGTTATTTATGTTCAAAAAACCTTTATCTGATGATGCACTGTTGGATAAAATTAAAGCAAATGGTGTCAAAATAATTGTTGACATCCAACTAGCAAGAATTGGATGAATACTTCCATCCTCCGCAGCATTCTTACTAAAAAGCCCAATGTAGTGATAAACGAGAAAAATTATTACTGATAGAACAAGTGGAAGTCCCAATCCTCCTTTTCTGATAATTGCCCCTAATGAAGCACCAATTATGAATAATAAAAAACACGAAAATACAAGTGAATACTTATCGTATAGGGTTGTTTTGTGAAGATTTATTAGTTTTTGAAATATAAAAAAACTTCTTTTTTTACTTTTAAGGTTTGTAATGTTACTATTCACTCTTGTAATAGCGGATCTGATAACCTCAGAATATCTCCATTCCATATCGGATTTTAAAAATTTGAGTGAATTAAAATTGGATAATTTATATTTTAAACTATCAATTTTATCAATTTTTATAATTTGATTCAATCCATTAGCACTATTAAAATTCTTGCTAAATAATTTTTTTTGATTAACTAAACCAATTTCAAGTGAATCAATACTTTCATGGAGTTGATTAATTTTTTGCATTCTATATGTAGAAGTGTAATTTTCTTCAGATAGATCAACATTATTAAACTGAGAAAGGTCTATATTCATTACATATTCTTTGAAATGAATTTTTGCATGAGGGTGCCTGACCTTATCTTTCGCATCCTCAGCCAACATTTCCTCATATCTGTAACCGTTGAAGAGAACCATTTGAAGTGTTGCATCTGTTGTCTCACTTTTTAATTCTCCATTTTCAGATTTAATTACAATTCTATTTTTATTGTCGTTAGTTTTTAAATGAATAATTATATTGTCTAAAAGATGGTCATTCTTTCCATATTTTTTATCAACTTTAATAGTCATTTGACCTAAATCATTAAATATTCCTTCCCTAATTGCGAGTGCTGGTTTCAATTTCCCTATATTTTTCCTCAAGTTATAAGATTTTATTTCTCCAAGAGGAATAATATTGTTTGAAAAAAAATATACTATTACACCTAAAAAAAAGTGAAAAATTACAAGTGATTTCATGGCTCTTTGAAGAGAAATACCTGTAGATTTCATGGCAGCAAATTCATAGTTTTCAGCTAGTGCTCCGTAGGTCATAAGTGAGGCAAGTAGCACTGATAGAGGAAGAACTAGAGGGACTAGTTTTGGGGAATAGTAAGTCAAAAATTTAAAAATTGTAACAAAATCCAAGCCTTTTCCGGCTAATTCATCAATGTACAGCCAAAAAGCTTGAATTATAAAAATTATCATACAAATAGAAAAGACAGAAACAAGTTTTTTTGTATATAATTTTAAAAGATATGTATCAATTATTTTTATCATTAATCAATATAATAATCTGGGTAATCAGATTCATTTAAACTAAAAAATTTTTCAGGTATTTGTTTGTTTATTGATATATTATTAATTGTTAGTGTGGTTGTCGTTCTTTGATCTCCAATTTCAATTAGCTTATATATATTCTTTGTAACAGTATTCACACCAAGTAATAGGTATTTAATATTATCTTTTTCTTTATTCGGTATTAGTTTTATATATTGAATGGGGATTTTATTAACGTATTGAACAATATCCCATTTTAGTTCGTATCCAGTTTTATAAAAACTAAGAAGATCCAGAGGATTTACTATTAAACTTTCGTCATCCTGTATATCTGTAATTGTAATTTCTTTGTTTTCAGGAATAATGGTGTAAACATTTGTACCATCAAATAACTGCTCTAGACCTGTAATTGATAATTTATATTTATTCTCAGAAATGATTATTTTTCCGAATGTTTCTTGTTTTATATTTTCGTTTTGATTTTCTAGGGAGTATTTAAAATCAAATTCAAAATTATCATAACTTTTCATTTGCATTGAGACTTCATCTAAAAGTTTAAATGATTTCGAATCTTCTTGCCCAGATATCGAGAAACAAATAAATAAAAAAAATAAAGTAAAATTTTTATAAATTTTCATTTGATAGATGATTGTTGAGATGGTTTAGGTCTGATATTAATACTTGTCTAGCTTTACTACCCTCGAATGGACCAACTATACCTGCAGCCTCCATTTGATCAATAATTCTACCCGCTCGGTTATATCCAAGTTTAAGTTTTCTCTGTAATAGTGATGCTGACCCTTGTTGAGCCATTACAATTACTTCTGCTGCTTCTCTAAATAATGAATCTCTTTCCGATGCATCAATATCCAACATTTTGTTTTCCTCACCAACATATTCGGGAAGAATATAAGCACTTCCAAAACTTGTTTGAGAACCAATATAATCAGCAATTTGGTCTACTTCAGGAGTATCAACGAATGCACATTGAATTCGAGACAATTCATTTCCTTGAGTGTATAACATGTCTCCTCTACCTATTAGTTGATCCGCCCCTCCACTATCTAAAATAGTTCTTGAATCAATTTTTGAAGTTACTCTGAATGCAATTCTTGCTGGAAAATTTGCCTTTATAAGTCCAGTGATTACGTTTACTGAAGGGCGTTGTGTTGCAATTATCAAGTGTATACCAATTGCCCTGGCTAATTGGGCTAATCTTGCTATTGGAGTTTCAACTTCCTTTCCAGCTGTCATAATCAAATCAGCAAATTCGTCAATTACTAATACAATATAGGGTAAGAATTTATAACCTTCATTAGGATTAAGCTTGCGATTTTTAAATTTATTATTGTATTCTATTAAATTTCTGCACATAGCATTTTTTAATAGCTCATACCTATTGTCCATTTCAATACATAAAGAATTTAAAGTATTAATAACCTTAGTATTATCAGTTATTATTGACTCATTACTGTCAGGAAGTTTAGCTAAATAATGTCTTTCTATTTTATTATATAATGTAAGCTCGATTTTTTTTGGATCAACTAAAACAAATTTTACTTCAGCTGGATGCTTTTTGTATAATAAAGATGATATGACAGCATTAAGACCAACCGACTTTCCTTGTCCAGTAGCACCTGCCATCAATAAATGTGGCATTTTTGTTAAATCTACTACAAAAGTTTCGTTACTTATTGTTTTTCCCATTGCTATTGGAAGTTCCATTTCTGCTTTTTGGAATTTGGTTGATGAAATGACAGATCTCATTGAAACAATACTTGGATTTTGATTTGGTACCTCTATACCAATAGTTCCCTTACCAGGTATTGGTGCAATTATTCTTATTCCCAAAGCAGAAAGAGATAGAGCAATATCATCCTCTAGATTTTTAATTTTTGAAATTCTAACACCAGCCTCTGGAACTATTTCATATAAAGTTACTGTCGGACCTATTGTAGCTTTTATTTGAGCGATTCCAATTTTATAGTTAAGTAAAGTATCTACAATCTTCCTTTTATTGTCCTCAAGTTCCTCTTCATTTATGGTTATGCCAGTATTTGGATAATCTTTTAATAAGTCAATTGGTGGCATTTTGAACTTACTCAGTTCAAGAGTGGGATCAAACTCACCGTCTTTTGCGACAATTTCACGTGCTATATTACTTTCAGTTTCCTCATTGAATGTTTTAATTTCAATTTTTATGTCATCTGAATTATTTGAACTCTCTACAACCTTTTCTTTAATTTTTGATAAATTGTAATCTTTCTCAGGATTTCTTATTTCACCATCATTATCAATTACAATTTCATTATTATTAATTTCAGTTTCACTTTGATCTTCAGAAATGTTAGCATGATTTACTTTTGGATTTATTTTTTTTGCGCCAATAAACATTTTTTCAGGTCTAAAATTCCATTTCAAAACTATTATGCACAAAAAAAAGAAAATCATAAATGCGCCGAATCCTAACTGACCAGTATAATCTATTATTAAACTTGATATTTCAAATCCAACAACACCTCCTAGAATTGGGAAGTGATCATTAAAATAACCTAATAACAAGCAAACAAATGTCATATAAAGTAGCCCCCATGTCCACTTAGACAAAAGGTTTTCTCTTGATGTATTAAAAAACAAAACTGATCCTGAAATAAAAATTAAATAAACAATTATGTAGGATGAAACGCCAAATAACTCATAAATAAAATAATGTGCGACCAGAGCGCCAGTTTTACTTAAAATATTTTCAATTTCAATATTTCTCTCTTTAAAAGAATTAATATTTGATTGATCAATTTCCCAAGTTAGCAGATATGAAGAAAAAGAAATTAAAAGTAGAATGCTTAACAAAATTAAAAAGCTTCCAATAATGATTGTTCTTTGTCTATTATCAGTTCTATTTTTAGTCTTAGACATTATTTTATTTAGGAAATTCTATAAAACAAAAATACAAATTACTTGTGATCTGATTTAGTTTATATTTTTATTTATAAACACTATTTTAAACTTTTAATTTTAATTTTCAATGCAGCATATAAAAGAGTCATTAATGGACTTATCCAATTGAATATTGCAAATATGAAATATTCTCCAACTCCAACTCCTAAAACTCCAGACTGATATGCACCACAAGTGTTCCATGGAATAAGCGCGGAAGTCACTGTTCCTGAATCCTCCAGTGTTCTACTCAGGTTTTCAGGAGCTAATTTTTTATCTCTGTAAGCTTTTGAAAACATTTTTCCCGGTATCACTATTGCAAGGTATTGATCAGAGGCAGATAAATTTACAGTTAAGCAGCTTGCAACTGTACTGGCAAATAGTTGAAAAGTATTTTTAGTTAATCTAAGTAGTTTGTTAGTAATTGATTGTAATGCTCCAATTGCCTCCATAACTCCCCCAAATACCATTGCACACATAATTAACCATATAGTATCAAGCATTCCTTTCATACCGCCGGAGTAAAATAAATCATATAATAGTTTATTTTCGGTCTCAATTTGTGTACCAACTGTAATGGCATTTAGAATACCTTTATAGTTACTAACATAGGAATTTGATAATTCCCCACTGATTTCAATAATAATATTCTGTTGGAAAATTAATGCAAAAATGCCCCCTAATAGAGTCCCAGCAAGAAGAGCAATTATTGGAGCTGTTTTTTTTGAGATTAAGAAAATAACAAAAGCAGGAACAAAAAATAGCCAATAATTTATATGAAATTTAGTTTCAATATCTTGTAAAATCTTATTTACATCAGTTGTTCCATTTGACTCGTTAAACAAGCCAATCATTAAAAAAACAATTAATGTGACTAAAATACTTGGTATTGTTGTATAAGTCATATATCTAATGTGTTTGAATAAATCTGTTTCTGCCATTGCCGAAGAAAGATTAGTAGTATCGCTCAATGGAGATAATTTATCACCAAAATATGCTCCAGAAATAACAGCTCCAGCAATCATTCCTGGGGATATTCCCAAAGCCTTGCCTATTCCTATCAAAGCAATACCAACTGTTGCTGATGTTGTCCAGCTACTACCTGAAACAAGAGAAATAATTGCACAAATAATTATGCAAGATGGAAGAAAAATTGTTGGATGCATTATTTTAAGACCATAATAAATCATTGCAGGAATTATTCCACTAACTAACCATGATCCAGCTAATGCACCGACGAAAAGTAATATTAAAATTGCACCTGCTACTGATTTGAAATTATCAGATATTTTATCGAGCATTTCTTTATAGGTAGTTTTATTTAAAAAACCCACTAAAGATGCTATTGCACCACCAAGTAATAAAATAAATTGATTTGAGCCTGCTAATGCATCATCAGCAAAAACATAAACGTTAAAACTCAATAGAAAAATAAGTATTAATAATGGGATTATGGATTGAGTAAATGAAATGGATTTAGAATTAGTCAAAATATTTATATTTAGATTGAGTGATTTTTTACAATGTTAATGATTTTCTGACTAATTTTAACCAAAATAAAATACTTGATATGGAATCTTTTGATGTAATTGTAATTGGATCTGGACCAGGCGGATATGTTTCTGCTATAAGAACCTCTCAACTTGGTTTAAAAACTGCTTTAGTTGAAAAGTATGATACCTTGGGTGGAACTTGTTTAAATGTTGGTTGTATTCCCTCAAAATCTTTACTTGACTCTTCGCATCATTACGAGGAAGCACTCAAGAACTTTGAGGATCATGGAATTAATATATCAGGTAAAATTAAAGTGGATCTTGAAAAAATGAATATCAGAAAGGCCAATGTTGTTGATCAAACAACCAAGGGTATTAACTATTTAATGGAGAAAAATAATATTAAAGTTTATAATGGTACTGCATCTTTTAAAAACACAACAACTTTATTAATCAAATCCAAAAAAGTCGTTGAAGTTTCTGGAAAGTATATTATTATAGCAACTGGATCAAAGCCATCTTCACTCCCCTTCATAAATATTGATAAGGAAAGAGTGATTACATCTACAGAAGCATTAAAATTAAAAGAGATTCCAAAACATTTAATAATAGTGGGAGGAGGAGTAATTGGTTTGGAACTTGGTCAAGTATATAAAAGATTGGGTTCTGATGTTTCAATTGTTGAATATTCTGATAGGCTGGCTCCAGTGATGGATTATTCACTTTCAAAAGAGATATTTAGAGTGATGAAAAAACAAAAAATCAAATTTTATTTATCTCATAAGGTTAATGAGGTTCAGAGAAATGGAAATTTTGTTAAAGTTAAAGCTAAAGATTCGAATGAAAATGATGTTATTCTCAAAGGTGATTACTGTTTAGTCTCTGTTGGTAGAAAACCATATACTACAGGTCTTAATCTTGAAAATGTAGGTATTAAAACAAATGATAAAGGACAGATAGATGTCAACAGCTTTTTACAAACAAGTGTTTCATCAATATATGCGATTGGTGATGTTGTTAGTGGCCCAATGTTGGCTCATAAAGCTGAAGAGGAAGGAGTTATGGTAGCTGAAATAATAGCTGGTCAAAAACCCCACATTGATTATAATTTGATTCCAAATGTAATTTATACATGGCCTGAGGTAGCTAGTGTGGGAAAAACTGAGGAACAGTTAAAGCAAGCTGATATTAAATATAAAGTTGGTAAATTTCCTATGAGAGCTCTTGGCAGGTCCAGAGCTAGCGGAGATATTGATGGATTTGTAAAAATATTAGCAGACCACTCAACAGATGAAGTTTTGGGGGTTCATATAATTGGAGCTAGAGCTGCAGATTTAATAGCACAAGCCGTAACTGCAATGGAGTTTAGAGCTTCTGCTGAGGATATAGCTAGAATGAGTCATTCACATCCAACATACGCTGAAGCAATGAAAGAAGCTGCTTTGGAGGCTACTCAAAACCGTGCACTTCATATTTAACTTAAGCCATTTAAAAATTTATACATTTTATTTTCTATGTTTTCAAGAGAAAGATTACCAATGCTCCCCAAATGACTATGATTTAAATCTCTATTGGGACTGAATTTACCCTTTGCTATATTATCTTTCATTTTTTCGTAAGCATCTCTAAAAGGCATCCCTTCTGCAACCCACTTGTTTAAGGTATTTACACTGAAAGCATAGTCATATTTTTTATCTTCAAGAATATTTTTCTTTATAATAATTTTATTTAACGAAAAAATAAAAATTTCTAGGCAACTTTTAATTTCTTTAATTGCCTCGATGATCACCCCTTTTGTTAATTGCATGTCTCTGTGATATCCTCCTGGAAGATTATTGGTTAGAAGTGTTATTTGATGTTGCATCGACTGAATCAAGTTACATTTACCTCTTATTAATTCAAAAACATCTGGATTCTTTTTATGTGGCATTATGCTAGATCCCGTTGTTAAATTATCTGGAAAAGAAACAAAATTAAACTCCTGACTCATGTATAAACATATGTCCATTGATAATTTTGATAAAGTTGATGCTAGTGAACCTATTGATGATAAAGTTATTTTTTCAATTTTACCTCTTGACATTTGTGCAGCCATAGAGTTATATTTTAAATCCGAAAAAGATAACTCTTTTGTTGTTTGGATTCTATCAATAGGAAAAGAGCTTCCATATCCAGCCGCACTTCCTAATGGATTTTGATCCACAATTTTTTCAGATGCATTAATTAGTATAATATCATCAATCAGGCATTCAGCGTAAGCAGAAAACCACATTCCAAATGAACTTGGCATAGCAATTTGAAAATGAGTATATCCAGGCATAAAATCATCTTTATGTTTCTTTGCCTTTCTAATTAGTAAATCAAAAAGTTGTTTAGTTAATTCTTTAATTTCTCCAATCTCATTTTTCAAATAAAGACAAATTGCTACTAAAACTTGATCATTTCTTGATCTACCTGCATGAATTTTTTTTCCTAAGCTACCTAATTTATCGGTGAGAACAAACTCAATTTTGGAATGAATGTCTTCAAATTCTTCCTCAACAATAAAATCTTTTGATTTTGATAATTC
>TARA_B100001057_G_scaffold94220_1_pt1 | contig 10456 bp, 11 predicted proteins | sample TARA_B100001057 | Tara Oceans TARA_B100001057 (sample SAMEA2621839) | marine metagenome | biome: marine biome (ENVO:00000447); feature: surface water layer (ENVO:00002042); material: "saline water (ENVO:00002010), including plankton (ENVO:xxxxxxxx)" | depth 5 m | reverse complement strand
GATATGAAAATGATTAAAGCTTTTCTTAAATACAAACCTTCTACTAACGGTAGAGATGTAATGAAGCAATTTAATGTGAAAGGTGCAGAGATTGCTGATAAAATCAGAGAGATAGAAGCTGAAAAGTTTTCCAAACTTATATAAAAAGTAAAGGGCCGGTAGTAGCGAACTCCGACCCTTATTTTCCGAGAACTATCTCGGTCCTAAGACGTGGTCTTCAAACCACACCTTTAACCGTCACATGCAGCACAATCTGGATCGATTGCTGCAGTAGCAATATCGCCTCTTAAAACTGACTCTGTTCTCATATAATAAAGCGTCTTGACGCCTTCTTTATATGCTTCTAAGTGTACTTTATTAATAAACTTAGAGTCTGCTTGTGTTGGGAATGCTAAATTTAAGCTTACTGCCTGGTCAACATACTGTTGTCTAACACCAGCCTGTTTTACTAAGTCTAATTGATTTATCTCTTTAAATGTCTTAAAGATATTCTTAACAGGTATCCAGTTATCTTTCTCTGTTTCTGGCAGATCTTCAAACTTCTTTTTAGCAATTAAGTTTTCTTTGACACCAATATGAGTGGCTATCTTTACATACCAATCACCTATGAAATCTAAACCTTGTACAGAACCACCATCTTCTAGAATTTTATCCCATGTCTTTCTAGTATTCTTATTAATTACTTGTAGGAATTTTTCTAACACTGGGTTCCTTCTAATAAATGTACCCTTTGCTGTTTGTTCTGTGAACACGTTAGCAGCCCAAGGCTCGATGCCTGCAGATACATTACCTGCTAGTTTTGAGTTGCTTACAGTTGGTGCTACGGCTCTCAGGTGAGTGTTTCTCATACCTGTGTCTCTACACCATAGAGGTTCACCATATTCAATTGCCATATCTCTACTAGCCTTTTCCGTCTCAGTTCTTAATTGCTGAAAAATCTTTCTAGTTTCAAATTGTGCTGATAGACCCTCGAATGGAATACCTCTTTCTTGTAAATAAGTATGCCATCCTAATACACCAAGACCTAATGCTCTACCTTTTTCTGCAGATCTTACAGAGTTCTCAAAGCCTCTCATGAATTTTGCTTTCTGAATAAATTCATCTAACACTCCATCAAGGAACCATGTCGCTGTGTAAATAAGATCTGTATCTTTCCACTCGTCATATCTCGCTAGGTTTACAGATGATAAACAACATACGAATGAATGTGACTCATCTGTATGTAGGGTTATCTCAGAGCAAATGTTAGTCATATAAACTTTAAGGCCGTTCTGCTTATACGCATCAGGATTTGCTCTGTTGATATTGCCCTTAAACATTACATAAGGCTCACCTGTTGCTTTTCTTTTTCTAAGAACTGCAACCCATCTTTTACGAGCCTCTTTGTCACCTTCTTGTACCTTCTGCATAAAGCCATCTGGTACTACTACGCATTGATGCATATTAAGAGATTGTCTATTGACATCTCCTTTAGGTTCTCTAATTTCCAGCCATTCCCAGAAGTCACCGTGTTCAATATCGATATTAACCGATGCTGCACCACGTCTTACTGAACCCTGGTTTGTGGCTAGTATTGTAGAGTCGTAAATCTTGCAGAAAGGTACAACACCGTCTGATGTACCATTACCTGTAATTTTAGCGCCTGCTGGTCTAATTTGATTTACACCAATACCTACTCCACCACCGTGTTTTGCGAGTAGCATCATCTCTAAGTTCTTTGTTCCAATATCGTGGATAGAATCTGCTATATCGATACCAAAACAAGAAATAGGTAGTCCTCTTTCTAGTCCTGTGTTAGATAAAACTGGAGAGGCTAGGTTTAACCAACCTTTCCAGATATAATCAAAAAATTTGCTTGCTAATTCAGGTTTACCTAAACGTTTTGCTACTGTAGTTGAAACTCTCCAGTAAGCATCTTTTGGTTTTTCACCGTTAAATAGGTAACCTGCTGATATTGTCTTTACATACACCTCGGTATTTGCCCACGATGGAAAATCTACGTCGATCTTCCAGCCCAGGTGCTCGCCGTGGTTTTTAATTTTGTCTGTCATAGTTATAGTTTAATCGAATAAATCGTCTTCGTCCCAGTTTTCACCTTCACCTGCTTTAGAGTAATCAGTAGATCTGATTGCAAAGAAGTCAGTGTGCGTGTGTCCACCAGTTAAATGATAGAACCACTCTAATTTATCTGCCGATTCCTCGTCAAATTCAAAAGCTGATTCGTAACCAAGCTCAATTAGTTTTTCATTTACTCTCTTAGTAATGAAATTCTTTAAGTCTTTAGCTTTTAAGTTATCTAAATCTCCTTGTTCGAACATTTTATCGATAAACTTGTGCTCTAATTCCTTAATAAGCTCTGCTGCTTTTAATATATCGGCTTGTACCGATTGTTTCAAGTCAGGATATTCTTCACACATGTGTCTGAATAATCTACATCCCATTCTTGAGTGTAGTGATTCATCTCTTACTGACCACTTCATTTGCTGGCCAACGCCTTTTAACAAGTTTCTCATTTGGAATGAGTATAAAACTGCAAAAGAACTGTAGAGTGAACAACCTTCAGCGAATGCTGAGAAGATAGCTAAAGATCTTGCTACTTCTTTTCTAGCTTGTTTGTCTCTCTTTAAGTCTTCATGTGTATATGGTGCAGAGGTTGAAGTTAATAGTTCAAACTTTTCTGCAGTTGCTGGTTCGTGTAAGAACGCTTCAAAATCTTCAAGACCTAAAGTTTCGTTTAAATAAGAATATGCAGTTGCATGGATAGTCTCCTGTGAACCGAACATCATAGCCATTTGCTTGATTTCGTGTTTAGGGAACCATGTCGTTACATATTGTGTCCAATAGTCAGATACTGCACATTCAGTCTGTGCAAAACCTAACAGGATATTACCTACTAAATGTTTTTCGTGAGGTAAAAGATTTTCATTCCAGTCTTTTACATCACCCTGCATAGAAATTTCAGTGTGTAGCCAGAATGCTTGAGCTTGTTTTAACCACCCTTCAGTATAGTATTCTGGGTACTCAAATGGTTTAAATGGGATACGTTCGGTAAATAATGACATTTGCTAATTTTGTTTTTTTAAGTTATTTCAATAAGTTTTTAAATAAAAGGTCTACAAGACCAAAAAAGGTCCGACCGACCTAAACTTAGACTCTTAAAAACCCGTAAAATTATTAGCAGCATTGCTGTTAGATTATATATCCTAATGCTGCTGGTAATCTTCAGATTTAGAGCCTAAATTTTTTCTCAAGTTCGTGCGCTTTTTCATAATAATCATAAGAAGTTTTCTTGTATTCTTTTCTTTGGTCATATAAATCTGCCAATATCTTTTTAAGAATACTATCTTCCTTCTTATAGACTACGCCATTCTCACAGACAATTACATCTTTATCCTCTCGGCGATCTTTAATCTGTGATTCCTCTACCATTTCGACGAATGAGTCAGGAGAAATGTTAAACTGCCTCATAATCGATGGATATAGTGATGCAAAGTCAAATGCACTTACACCACCATAATAACCGACAATTGGTTGTTTAACGAATGCTCCTTCATATTTGCTATCCTTCTTACTATCTTCTCTGTCATATTCTACACCGATACGTTTTCCTAGTTCGGTAAGTTTACGAGCCATTAGAGATTCAGTAACAGCCACCGGTGAAGCGGCTTTGTACAAAGGCATTCTCGTTATTGTTGCTAATGTTAGCAGCACTTCCATTGACCTAAGCTTTTGGTCAATGTAGTAAACCAAGACTGAGTCAACTACGTTGTAGAAAACATACTTTTGAAAGTCGTTTTCGTAGAGGTCTTGGAGAGAACCTGTGTACTGGATCTTGCTTATACCCTCGAGGACTGCTCCGGAAACGAATGCTAATGCATTAGATTCTTTAACCGCAACTGACCTATCATATTTATCATACAGTTGCATGTAGTCCAAAATACCCATGTGAAGTGGGCGAGAGTCTTTTCTATCAAGCGAACCGGTAATAGCAACTTCTGTTAAATCAATCTGTAAGATTTTACATCGGTTGACAATATATTGCCAGTCATAGTTGATAAAATTCCAACCAGTCATCATAGGAAACTTAGGTAAAAACTTATGTAGGAATGTATAAACCATGTCATACTCCGACTTAAATTTGTAATAACTAAATTCCCAGTCTTGGTCGTAACCAGTAAAGTGTTTATTGTTATCATCTTCAATCTTTTTAATCTCATCGGAAGACAGATCTTCAAGACCTAATACGATAGCTTTTCTTTCTGGTGTAATAATTGAAAAGGTTAAGATTCTAGACTTAGCCTCTTCAGGTTTTGGGAAGCCGTCAACAATCTCTGTCTCAATATCGACAAAGTATGTTTTAGGCATATTAAACTCGAAGATTTCATCTTGGTCTTTTTGTGGAAGACCATCCATGAAGTAAAGTAATGAGAACTTATTAAACGATCTAGCTAAAGACTTCTTGACTGGTCGACCATCCCAGTTTTTAACGTTTTGGTCTTTCCATCTATCATCTTTTTTAGCAACTACCCAGTTTTGAAATTTATCAATTGCATAGCGTTTGAAAGCAACTTTGCCTTCTTTATCGTAATAAGATACTATTACTTCTTTTTCTAATTGTTCAATATCTAATAACATTAATACCCTCGGTTTTGTCTGTCGTGGTTTTCTGCATTCTTCGCCATGTACAAGTTAACAATATCTTTTGAAGTCATACCAATAGAAATTGCAAAGTTCATATAGAAATGCAATCCATCAATCCATTCATAGAATAGTTCTAACTTGTCATCTTCAGACAAATCTTCGATCTTCATGTTCTCAGCGTCTTTGTGTGTACTTTTCCAGTACTTCCAAGCGCCGGAAGCAATTCCATCATTGATACCTCCTAATGCATCAAACATTTCGTTTAATTCATCTGACATTGCGTGTTTGTTTACACACCAAAAATCAGCAATTTGTTTTAGGTTCCAACCAGTGAAATCAAAACCTAAACGTTTTTGTAGTTCTACTTGTTTGTTGTAAATTAGGCCGAGTGTATCTTCAGCTTCTGCGTGAAAGTCTTCAACTTTCAAATCTGCACATTTGTTATCTGCGTTCGCCATATTTTGTTATTTGTAATTTATAGTTAAAATCATTTATCTGTTTCAAATTCTTCGCCCCAATCTCTATACGATTTTGTTAACAACTTCGTATCTGCCTTCTCAGGTTTTGGGTCGCCACCAACATTCCAGAACCAGGCTCCAGGTTTTCCATGTTTAGTCATGAACTCCCAGGCCTTAGCATCGTAATTTAATGCCGATGGAAATGGTGGAAAATACTTTTCATCTACATTTTGTGTAAATACTTTTGGGTGAGACCAAATAGTTGCATTACCTCTCTCACCTTTCTTGATATTTCTTGCAACTGCCACTGCATTAAACTTAGTGTCAGGCCATGCTATTTGCAGAGACCTCTGTAGAACGCCAGTAGATATTGCTGACCATGCTTCTTCTGGATAGCCATGTGTTTCTGCAAGATCGTATGCAACTTTGACAGCGGCTGCTGTAACCAATTCATGGCGAAGTCCTAGAGGAATAAAGAATGCATTGTTTGCTTCTGCCCATTTCTTTGCATGAGCATTTAGAACTGGCATTGCTGCAATTCTCTTAAATTTCATTTCAGCTCCCATCTCAACACAAATAGCTTGATGATCTGAAATCTCTTTTTGTGATGGACTAAATAGTACAAGTTTCTTATTATACTTATTTGCTAAATACGCAAGTGAGATACCTGCGAAACCATATCTAGGTTGAACATAGACTAGTGTATCTTGTTTACAAGTTTGTACTAGAATATCTCCGAATCTACATTTAGAGCCAAAGCCCATCATATCTTCTCTTACTACTTTGAAGCCATCATGGTCTACTAATTTTGGAGCCTCGAAAGGATCTACCCAGTCACCAGCTAAGTCTAACCATGCCTGTCTGTTCGGCATCATCAGATTTAAGTCTTGGTTGACTAATAGATTTGTATGTTTATTGTGTGCCATATAGTTCTGCTACTTTTTTCTTATATGCTTCTACTGTTATACCAGCTTCTGCAATTATTTTATCATCGGAAGGATGGTGTTTCATTCCGTTAAATGTTTCTACTAGACCTAAGTCCAACATTGCTTTCTGTCTGCCGTATGGGTGGTCTATTATTGTAGATGAATTCCAAAGAGTGTCCATATTAATATGTTTATAGTCAGCTCCTGGTCTCATGTAATTCTCAATCCATCGAATAAAGTCACAAGCTACATCCTCTGCATTATACGGAAGACTACCTGTTTGTTCATATATTTTTGTCATCACTGCATCTAGGAAAGGTTCTGATTTCTTACCTTTGCCTTCTACAGGATCTGCTAGATAACCAATACATTCTATTGCATTCGTACCGTAGTAGAACATTGAGTCTTTGTTAACATACTGTGGAAACCAGTCTGCTACATCTGCTAGAACTGCTGCATATTGGAATTTATATTGTCTTAATCCATTTGCAACATTCCAATCAAACATCCACTGCCCTAACTCTCTTAAGTCTTTCCTACCACCTTCTTCTAGATACTTAGCCATATCTCTAGCTAAGCGCGGTGCAAACTCACATAGGAAATAATCACCACCTCTCTTGTAAGTAAACTGAGGGCCTTCAAACCCCGTCATCCCAACAAAGACTTCCTCGTCTTGTTGTGGAATCGGGGGCTTTGGGAATGCTGGGAATTGATACCCAACAGAAGTGTAGAATGACTTGGTTGCTGCTTTAACTTGCTCACACATTTGTTCTATAGAATCAGATTGCCACAAGTCGAATAGTAGCGTGTTATGATAACCGCTTGGCTTGGTAGCATAGTTAATTGCAGATCCACATACTCTATGCAGTATGAATAGGTAGAGCCACTCTGGTAGGCCAAAGACATCTTGTTTACCAGTCCAGTTATTAGCGACTTCCTTGCGCTGTTCTGTAACTAGACCTTCCTGCATTCTTGACCAATACGGATGTGCTTCAGTCCAACCGTAAAAAACATCATTCACGATTTGACTAAACCCAGCATACTTCCTTTCGACTACATCATACAGCTCGATATGTTCCATCAACGGATCGTCCATTCTTGACTCGGCATGTGGAATGTGGCCTAGGTTACTCTTTTTCTGCTGGTCTAAAGCTAACTCATAATACCTGATAAACTCATCATAGTATCTGGTAGTTTTAATTTTACACGTCGTACTCATTCACTTCTAGGATTTCCCATGTAAAGGCTTCTCGGTTTCTCTGGTATTGTTCCATTGACCATGTAATCCTATCTGTATTCATTTCAATGGTATATGGTTTTTCAATAATTTGAGATTGTTTTCCCTCTATTACATGTGGTGTTATTAGTATTTTATAGGTTTTCATAAATTTAAAATAGTGCTTGTGTCACTTTTATTAGTTTCTTATTTGATTCATCTTTCACTAAGTCCCATCTATAGAACTCACGTGCAATATGTACAGACTTTGGTTTTTCCATAACATCGAATGTTAATTCACCAAATGAGTTATAGAATACCTCTGGATGTTTCCAAGTCTTCCAATCATTTCTAGTACACATTTCTCTTACCAATCTGTTGAATTCTTTTACTAACTCTGTTCTCTCTGCCCAAGTACCAAAGAAAGGCGTATCTTTATAGTAGCCTGTTTTTGGTAATGGTCTAGACTCATTCTCAATTGGTAGTGCTTGAACAACATCAATATCGTTAATCTCTAATTCTATTAGTTGTTGTTCATAGTCAGCCATCATCATTTTTAGAGACTTAGATGGATTATCTTGTCTCATAAGATGATGTCTAATATCTATATTCCCTAGATAGATGCGTAGTGCCTTAATGTTTTCAGGTACATAGGAGCGAATACCTCTCCTTAATGTACCAAACAAGGTTAAACCATCATGGCGATCAGTCATGTAATTAGGTGTGTATTGACTGAAACTATGCGAGTCACCGAAACACAATGATGTAGTCTCAGTGATTTTATCTACTCTGGGAATAGTAGCGCAGATTTCCTTAGCATCTTTTATTTTGTCCCCAAGGGTTTTAAAAAGATCAGAACCTGTCTTTAAGCGTTTTTCAATTAGTGTACCGACACAAGGCATATCATGGTGGAGCGAATACATTCGTACATCGGGAGCGAACATTCTAATGATTTGATGATACAAGTCGTCGTTCGCCCCACCGAAGATATTAAAGTTGCCTTTGAATTCCATACCGTGTTCTAGTAGAACTACGTCGAAATCGTCTGCCTTCCAAGCTGAATTGTCTGTAATAATTTCAACATGCTCATAACCTGCATGTTTTAACTGGTTGGCTAGGTGGAATGCCCAACCAGATTTATGTGAAGTAGGTCTTGCACTTAGCTTTCCAACGAGAGCTGAAATTGCAATCCTGATATTAGTATCTTTCTCTAAGTCTGTGAAATAGACTAGGTTACTCTTTGTCTCCATATCCAGCGTCTGCGTCGGTTAAATCAATAGGTTTTTCAGTCTCACCATAACCATATTTCTTAATATAGTTATCGAGGCCGCCAAGATATGCTACGGCATCTAGAAGATTATCTTCTTTATAGTTGTAAGAATGTCTGCTTAATTTAAGTGCGACTAGCGCTGCATACATATCAGATCCTGACCACTCTTTACCGGTCATACCTGAACAGATCATCGCGGCGCGTCTCATGCCTTCTTCGAAAGGACCGTACATACGTTCTTTTTCTTCAGATCTGTTGTTAATAATTTCGTCTGCTTCTTTTAGAATGTTTTTGCTCATATTATACTAGATTTAACTGTAAGTATTATAGTAAGAAAGCCGCGAATGTTTCACGGCTTTCAGTAGATTATTTGGAATAAACGTTCTCGATAATAAACTCGGAGTCTTCTAGAATCAAAAACTCTCTGGGTAGAGTATCAATACAAAATACATTATCTGCATTTGAAATCTTTTCTCTCTGAGTGTGTCCAACGATTTGAATGATTTCTGGGTCAATCGGATCCTCACGAAGAGCAGCCGGCCTAATCCAAAAAGGTCCATCATGGGGAGAATTTCCACGAATCTCTTTTCCACTATGATTAAAAAGATCTGGTCTCTCAGCCCAAAGCAAATTAATTTTATCTGCTAACTCAAACATATTACCAGGTTCTGGAGTATGTTCGAAATACCAGGTCTTGCTTACTCCAGCATGAGTAGCGAGTACATTGTTATATTGCCATGCAGCTTCAAGATTGTGCATGTTCTTCTTCAGGAGTTCCCAAATCTCAGCGGCAAACCAATGAGAGTAGCCGCCATACTGACCTCTGCACCAAGGCATATAGTGAAAGTCATGGTTACCGATCAGAAGAGTTACATTGTCTGGATTAGCCTCTTTGAAATCAATAATCTCCTTAAAGTTTTCAATTTGTACTGCAGGAGTAATTAAGAAAGCATCAAAGTAGTCACCAATAAACACAAAGCGGTCAGCATCCTTATGCTTACTGACAATAGCCTTCCATGTGTCGTGTCCATGGATGTCTCCGATAAAAACAATTTTATTCATCGTCTTTGTTTTTGTGTTTCTTCTTTCTTGTATAATTCTTTTTAGACTTTTGAGTCTGTTGTGTCATCTTCTTAGAAATATGATGTGCAGCCTCACCAGAGGACCAGCCTCCGTTGAAGTCTAATTTATCATCATTTTTCTTTTTGTTGTCCATTACAATACTAATATAATAAAAAAGCCTGACATAAAAAAATATCAGGCTATTTATTTTGTAAAAAGTTTGTCCTTATATAGGCCATATCTGTACGGTGCCTGCATCGTACCACTCACTATACCATCCTCTTTTATTAAGTTCCTTTTCCCACTTGACATTTACTCCTAGTTCAAATGCCTTTCCTTCTGAATAATAAGAATAAATTAAATTACCTTTATATTCGTCAGAATCTTCTCCTGAAACCCAAATACCTCCTTCGCCTCCGTTAAATTCTTCTGATGTTCCAGCTATTCTCATATACTTTTCAATGAACTTCATCATATCTTCTCTGTCTAACTTCTTTTCGTTAACTGTAGCTTCTGCAAGTTCCCATTCTTTGTTAATATGTTGAATAGTTTGCATCGTGCTTTTACCTGTAACATCTAAATAAACTTCAACTGCGTTGAATTTTTGTTTAATAGATTTAATTTCATACTCAAGATTTCCATCTTTCTTCTTCTTAATGAAATCACCTACTTTAAATTTAAGTTTTGCTTCAGTAACTACAGATTCTGCATAGGCTTCAATATCCCATTGAATTCTCTGCATTACATCTTCACCTCTAAATTCTTTCTTAGCCCACTGTAATAGACCTGGTTCCATTTTAGCATTTTGTGCCATATCGTAAGCATGTCTCCAACCGTCATTAGAAGCTACATCATCAACCCATTGTTGATACTTCTTCATATT
>TARA_B100001057_G_C22870067_1_pt1 | contig 10457 bp, 16 predicted proteins | sample TARA_B100001057 | Tara Oceans TARA_B100001057 (sample SAMEA2621839) | marine metagenome | biome: marine biome (ENVO:00000447); feature: surface water layer (ENVO:00002042); material: "saline water (ENVO:00002010), including plankton (ENVO:xxxxxxxx)" | depth 5 m | reverse complement strand
CCACCTGTTGTAGCAAAACAATGTAAGTCTGGAGTATTAATTTCTCTAGCAGTATAACCCAAATACATTAGATCTGTATCGCCTGCTAAGAAACCTTTAAGTGTATTTGAAGATCCGTTGTATGCAACTTTCTTCCACTTGTTTCCAAACTGCTTACCTAAGTCTGAAAAATCATCTGGTAAGTTGTTAAATGTACCAATTGTTACACGATCTTTTGCTTTGATCCAAGCCATGATTGATTTTAAGTCTGAACCAATATTGTCTGACTTACGTACACACATTGCATTTGATCTGTAAAAGAAAGGTGTTACATAACTTACGTCTTTAGTAACTTCTGGTGCAATAAAACACTTCTTTCTTACTACATCACTAATCCATGACGAACCGGACTTGAAATAAAATCCTGGACGATCTGTACTAGCAATATACTTTTTGTTTTTATGGCAGTTAGCTGTATGAACAAGTTTACTGTCGTAACCTCTTTCAGTAAGAGCTTTCTGCAACATAACACCCTGTTTCCAGTTATTGCCTGTATTAGAAGAAGCAACGATAACATCGAGGATCTTCTTTTCTGCTGACATTGCAGTGCCTGTTAAGCCTGCAACTGATATTGTAAGTGCAACGATTACTGCACTTAGTCTTTGAATTAAGGTCATATTTGATTTCTCCTTTATATATTAACCTAAGTTTACTTAATGTACAACAGTTCAGGCATGTTGTCAACCGTCCATTTGGCTAAATTAACCAAAATGCAAATTATATAATACGTTTGAACTCATCATCAACTTATCTTGCAGTATGAATGCAATCAATAAAATTAATGTTTCTGTTCTACGTAAAAAATATCCTAAAGGTAATAGTAGTACCATCACTGTAAAGTGATACCACATATCGTATTGTTGAAAACCTGTGTACAATACCAATCCAACAAGTATAATTCCTGTACCATAGATCATGTGTACCATGTTTAATTTTTTAAGCACATTTACATATTTTACGGCAGGCCAACATAAGATAACTGCAATCATGTTTATAAACACAAACCAATATGTAAGACGTTCAAAAAAGTTCTGTTCGATACTGATTCTCCAGTTTATTACATAACTGTTCATTTCTATTAAGGATATAAGAATTGTTTCACTTGGGCTCATTGGAATACCTATAAGCATAAGTGGAAGTAACAATACCAGTGTACAACTATTGTTAGCAGTTTCTGCACTGATAAGGGACTTCATATGTCCGTCTTCTCTATAGTGTCCTTCTTTAATAGCACGTTTCTTTTCAACTGCGTAACTAAAGTTACTCGCAATACCTGTACCAATATGAGGCACAAGTCCAACAATAGCACCAAACACACTTCCTCGTATGCTGGCCCATTTGTTATTCCACCAATGTTTAAAATGCACCATTGGCGAGCTATCGTCAAAATAGTCTTGATCATTTTCGTACTTGAAGTCTTTGAATTGTTCAATTGTGTTTAACAGTGTTGGAAACACATACAATGCAACTACCACAGGAAAAAGAGGTAATCCTTCATAAAGACTCGGAAACATATCATAAGGAATATATCCTTCTCCAAATATAAAAAACGGAACATTATGTTGTCCAATTAATCCTAGTCCTGCTCCAAGAGCAAATACAATAGCATTTTCTTTCCAACTTTTACCTAATAAGAACACAACACTACAGGTTGCAATCCAAAGTATTCCAAACTGTATTTCAGCACTATAGAAGTTCATAAGTCCATGTATTACAAACGGAAGCACTGCAAAAATAACACATACACTTATGAAACTTCCAAACACTGATCCAATGGCAGCTCCGCTTATAGCAAAGTTGCCTTGGCCTCTTTCAAATAGTCGTTTACCTTCGCGTACTGCTGGTAAACTACTGGATTCACCAGGTATACCAAAAACAGTTGCAATAACACTGCCACTGAATTGTGATACTGATGCAAGTCCAAGATAAAATACTAGCATTTGAAAAAGTGTTGATTCCATTAGGAACGGATAAAGCATAAACAGCATTATAGTATTACCAATGCCGGGAATCAATCCTGCTAAAAATCCTGCAAGAATACCTCCCATTACATGGATAAAGTCTACCCACTCAAATGAGCCTGCAATATGTACAACACCATCTTCAATCATTACAATTTTTCCTATCAATAATTACACCTATATGATAACACAAGATAGGTTTAATTTCAATACTTACTTTTACCTTTTATAGGATTTCGACTGGAATAATAGAGCTGGGCGTTCTTGTAAAGTAAAGAGCATATTGCTCAGGCGTCCGTTTTATGCTCGCGTCATAGATGGCGCTGTCGACGCTGATATTTAGTAGGTGCGTTTATTGGGGTGTAATTTATATGGCTTTTCTTTTGATTCGAAAACGTTCTACTGCCTTGGTATCATGGCATTCAAACCACATGCCATTATTTTTTGGTTCGAGAATGTGCATGTCGTTTACAATACCAGGGTTGTCTCGCATGTAATCTACACATGCAGGTCTGCTTTTAAAACTTTCCTGCATGAGTTTTATTTCAATTTGATCGGTATGTGCAAATGTTACAAATGCTACAACAAACCATTCGATCATTATTTTATCAACTTATAACAAACTCTCTTGCCTTTTACACTATCTATAGTTATAGCAGGCAATCCGTCAGTTACAACTCTACACTCTTTTAGCTCTGACCATTTATAGCCTTGTGCTTTCTGAGCGTCTACTGTGTCAAAAAATTCACTGTTTCCTGCGGAAAACAGTAATGCTAATATTATTAATGCCATAGTTCTTTCCTTTTTTCTAACTAATAATTACTTATTATAGCAGGTTAAAACCAGTTTGTCAAGTTATATTATGGGCTAAAGGAAAAGTAGCTCGCCAATCTGTTTTGCGACTGCTATCGAGCATATCAAGCCACTGGGCTATACCATTAAGGTTTTCTACTCTCGAGAGTCTACCAAATGCTTCGTTTGTGCCTATCCAATTAATTCTCGGCTCTGGAATATTTTCTCTAACCCACGTTTCCACTGTATGGTATGTGTGTTCGTTAAGTCTTGTTATGACAGTGTTTGTACTAAAGGTAATATGTTCTGGAACATTAGCAACCATCCACCGTATATTTTCTACTGCTTTGTCCCATTTTGCTGGCCAACGTAGAAATTCAAAACGTTGTTCTGTATCATCTAAGCTCATTGTAAAGTCTAATCTTTTTATTTGCCTGCAGGCTTCAAGAAATTCAGCACTGGGCTTTGCAGTACAGTTAAAATGAATATTAATAGGAACATGCGGTATATTAGACCGAACAATTTTTTTTAAAATTGGAATTGTGCTTTTATTTAAGACAGGCTCGCCACCACCAACTGTGATATTAGTGGCATTAGAAAAATCCAATTGATCAATTTCATGTAGATTATTTTTACGTGTACTATATTTTTTTAATTTGTCTTGCCACAGTGAACTTGCATCAGGACCGCATATTACACAGGCTAAATTACATGTTAGTCCGGTGTCGACTGAGATCGAATTTGGATTTTTTTCATTGCGATCAATCTTAAACATTAAATTACGGTTACATCTCTGTAGGTTGTGCCGCCCCAATAGTTTTTGTGATAAAGGTATGCTTCTTTAATTATGGCATCAATATCTGTGTGCCAGTACCTTATGAAACGGTTGCTACGAGGGTAGTCTGGTACGGTGTCATGTGTTTGCCAAACAAATTCGTTAATTAACTTTTGATAGTCTGGCATGTAGTATATTATCTGTATGGTAACTAGTTTGTCTTGGTCGAATAGCTTCATACAAATACTTAGCTGAGTTTACCAGTGTTCAGGCCAGGCATACGATCTATTAAGTGTGTTGTAGATCTGTTGTGTTTTATACTGGATTTCACTGCCATTGTTTAACATTCTAAGTTTTTCTAACCAGTCAACCAGTCCAATTATTTCAATCTTTGATCCACTGTGGCCAACTCTACCTACCATTATGGGTCTACCTCTTTTGCTGGGAAAACCATAGTCCCATAACATTTCTATCTGTTTGTGTCTGTTCTTGATTCTCTCGTACTTGCCATCTACATAATGAAAGAATCCTTGCTCACTTGGTAGTACTGCATAATTTTCGTAGTTCAAATTTAGTTCTAAGCATTCATTACCTTCATCACTTACTTCACTTCTCCAAGTACTTCGGCTATAATGGTTTTCGCTTGTGTCAAATGCTTTTAACTGTGCGTTTGTCATTATTTCATCTGCTACTACATCGTTATTGCCCATAAACTGTATAGTTCTTGGTGTTAGTAATACTGTTGGTACACCAAGTGCTAAAGCACGCCATAGTATTTCTTTTTGATTTGCTAAACTATGCTCAATAGCTGATTTTTGTGCAGTAAATTGTTGTAACTGTAAACCTGCTCTTTCTTGTTCAAAGCCTCGATAGTGTCTACCGTTTTTAAGTCTACTGGTTACTTTTGTGTAAAGTGAAACATCTTTGGTTTGTAAGTGCATTACCACTCCTTTTTAATTTATTATAGCATCTAAAAAGCAGTATGTCAATTATTTTATAAATGCACCAATTCGGCCATGTACGTCAGGATACTGTCTATAGGCATAGCCTGCAGGCGGTACTGTAGACTCACCTTCCCACACAGGAATGAAATGACTTATATTATTAGCAAAGTCTTCGTTGTTTCTTAAGTGTACTTCTATAAGTTTGCCACCAATGAATTCACAGTTTATCCATTCATACTTGGTACCGAGATTTCGTAGCAGTAATGGTAATGCTACTTGATCATCTACACGTAACCATTCTTTCCAATGTGTGAGTGTGTCTGCTGGTTTTCTGCCTTCTACACATAAACTTTGTGATCCCCATTGGTAATCTACACTTAGATGTATGCCTTCAAACCATTCGCACCAAAAGTATCCAACAGGCAAATGTGTTGTGCCTTTGTCTAACCATACTTTACTTGCTCCGAGTCCTAGTCCTAGTATGTTTACACAAGGACGCACTATGTACACCCCAGGTGTAGGTATATCTTGTCCTACTGGACCGCAATTGTAACCTAATTTTCTTGAAAGTATAAGTTTGTCCATTACCCAAATATCATCTGGGTCAACAGTTTTCCACACTAGATCTTCTGGGTGATCATCCAAAATTATTGTTCAACCATTGTTCTAAATCACCAGTAAGATTGGCCATCATTGCTTCCTGTGAACCAAAAAAGCTCAAACGTTTTTGTCCGTAATAGTATGGAAATTCGAGTTTGCGATCTAAGCCTAATAAGATACGTTTGTTTTTGCGAGCAAAGTTTTCTGGTAAGACAAAGTCCCAATATTCAAACTTAAGATCTTTTAGTACTTTAAATCCTGTGCTGGTTAATCTATAGCCACCGTGTTCACGTGTGTTATACCACCAAGACTGAAATGCAGTTTTAAAGTCTAAATTAGCACGTTCAGTTGATCCATCAAAATGCAATGCTATAAAAGTTCTAGTAAGTTTTTCTTTTCTATTTTGCATCTGGGTATACTTGTTTACCCTGCGATAGAATCACAACACTAAACTTGTCTGTTTTAAACTGTGTATTCAGTTTTTTTGCTAAACTTATAGCATGTCCTGGATTAGAGAAACTTACTTTCTTGTATTTGGGTCCAGGATATTGTACTAGCATGTTAGATGTCTTAAGATTGATAGGCGAGCCTTCAAAGTACACTGCCCAAATCCCAGTACTTGCAAGAACCTGTTCTGTCTTATAAGTTGCTTTGTCAGTAACTTCTACTAATATAGTTGGTTTTGGTCTACTCATTTCATTATCTCCACAGTTATTTACCATAAACTGCGTAGATAATATGGTTAACTGCTTAGTTAACTACCAATTTCCGCCATCAACTTCTATTGTTTGTGGAATTTCTTCTGTAGGATTAGATTGCAGTAGCCTTAGGTCTAACATTAACTTTGTAATATCGCCATGCAAGTTCTTGGCATCTGCCATATTCCAAACAAAGTCGCTTGCACTTGTTGCTTCGCATTGTGCAACACGGTCAATAAACTTTCTAATGTAAAGTCCGCTCATTTGTATGTAAAACCGTCTGCTGACTTAGCCGGACCCATGTATCCGTAACGTTCTAACAAGATCAACTTTGGACAGAAATGCATTTTTACTTTTTTGCCAATTTTAATTTTGTAATATCCAGCCGCATACCAACTACGTGACTTTTTTTCTTTTGTGTATATTGGCAATCTTGTGTTTATGTTATAAACACCATTGAATGGCTTTACATCAGTGGGAAAGTTGTTTACTTGATTTTCAGGATACTTGATGCGTTCTCTATCATCTTCAAAAGCAATCTTAGTAATATCACGTAAACTTTTTATAGTTTTAAAACGAGCATTACCTTTTTGAGTTGTAACAAAATATCCATTGTTGTCTTTTTCAACAGACCCAATTTTTTTATCGCTTTGCTTGATCACCCAAAACTTGCCGTTCACAATTGGTCTTGCTATAGTTTCACTCATTGCTTTAATGCTCCTTGGTATGTTTGATTCAACCAACGTCCATACTGCTCTGCATGTTCGCTTAGTCGATTCAAATCGTATTTACCACAAAATTTTAAGAATTTACTTCCAACTTGTCCGATGTCTTTGTGGGCTACTTGTTTAATTATCTCTAAGTCTACTCGGTCCTTAATTTCTTCAGGTTGTTGTGTTAGATCAATTAACTGCTTGTTTCTGTTGTAGTCGTCTAATACTCTGTGTTCTTTGTCCTCATGATCTGTCCAACGTTGTAGCATCATGTTGTTCCATGCATAGCCCTTATTGTGTCTGTCTGCATATGCTTCTAATAACCCTACTTTGTTCTTTGTGCCTTTCTTACGTACACCAGGAAATGCACTAAAGACATTATCACTACTGTCGCCTCGCATACACTTCTCAAACAATAGATATTCAGGATCACCTAATAGTTTTGGCTCTTTTGTTTTCTTGTCTATAACCTGTTTGCCTTTGGCATCATATATGCCTTCTAGTGTAATCAAGTTATCAGTAATACCATTAAACTGTGTAACATTTTTTGTAATTAATTGGTAGAAGTCACTATCGCTACTGACAATGACATGTTCATCTGTAGGATGTAATGCAATCCAACGTGCAATTAGATCATCTGCTTCTGCATTAGCATCTCGTATTACACTACAGTTTGTTTTGTCACGTAAGTATGCATTAAAGTCATCGAATGTCTCCCAAAACAGTTTGTCTTCTTCTTGTTCTTTTTCTGTTTGCGCCGCCCTTGCATCACTACGATTAGCCTTGTATGGCTTGTAGTAGTCCTTACGCCATGAACGTCCTTCTAAACAAAATACAACATGATCAGCTTCAAACTTCTTTGCTACTTTGTTAATAGCAGCCATGCTAATATGTAGTGCATAACCAACTTTCTCCCAAGGATCAGCGGCACGAAATGCAACGTGCCTAGCCCGGAAAAACATGTTAGCAGTGTCAATCAATAGATACTTCATAGTACACCTTTTGTTAATAATACAGTTATTATAACACTAGATTAACTTGTTGTCAACTATATATTTTGTTAAAAATTGTGCCCATACTCTGTGTCCATCTGTTCCGTAATGGTAACTAGTAGGGCTCACAGTTTCGCATTTTTTTGATACAATTGCATCATATGTGCTGGCTGGATTATAAGGACCAATAAAACTTGTTCCCCAGTCTTTTTGTATTTCAATTTTGCTAAAGTCATTATTGCCGTTGAAGAAAATATGCTTTACACCCATAGATTCAAGTTCTTGGTGAAAGTTCCATATTTCTTCGTGTGCGTCTCTGGTTTTTTGATGCCAATTGATATTGCTTATATAGTCTTTGTATTGGTCTTGATGACTAACAGGAACATGATCAGTTCCGCTTGCATTTATTTGATATAATACACCGTCGATAAGCCACTCTTCACGTTCCCATGTGCTCCATTGTATAAGCATAAAGGTACGATAAAGTTCGTGTTTAAAATTTTCCATCCATTGTTTGGTTGTTCTAATAATACGGTCATTTGAACTAGCACTTTCTGCTGAACATACTAAACCACAACTTAGCCTATTGCTTAACAGTTTTGAAAAACTAACGGCAAGATTATCAGGATGCGGTGCACGGCCCATCATCCAATACTGCTTATCGTCTTCTGCAAAAGCATGATTGTTTACACATTCGGCGGCCGCAGTATGAGAATCTCCGTTAGTGTATAATATCATAATATATGATTGTCCTTGATATAATGCATAACTCTGTTAGCCCACAATCTGTGTCCGTCTGGTCTATAATGATACCATTCGTCTGCTTCGCAACCTTGTGCTTTTAACCATTGATAATAACTTAGATCATTATCATATGGCCCAATATAACACTTACCCCATGGATATTGGTACTTAGTTGTAAAGAAATCGTACATGCAGTTGAAGAACACATGGGGTATTTTGCCTAGTTCCTGATGAAACTCAAATATCTTTGTGTGCCAATACTTGCTTTTCTGATTAAGTGTTTTTTGTGTTTGTGTAGTAACCCAACTCTTGTACCGATGTTGAAGCACGTCAGGCAAGTCATCATGGCCACTGCTATTTACGTTGTAGTAGAGGTCTTCATGTTCCCACTCTTCACGTTCCCATGTGCTCCACCCAATTATAATCAAGTCTGGTGTCGTATGTTTTAAATATTCACGAGTGCGTCTAATGATTGATGCATTACTGGTGCCATAAACTGCTTGATTGACAAACTCTGTGCCAAAGTTTTCGCCAATAACATCAATATAACTCCATGAAGCAGTATGACTATCACCGTTTGCATACAATAGCATTATTTGACTTCTGTATATCCATCACCGAGATCTCGACTTTGTGTATATCTAATATCTGGATCAGCTTGAGCTTGTTCGTATGTTTCTAGAGCAACGTTCCGACAAACAGTCTGGAACCATCTATCAACAATCACATGTTCCTCTTCGTTTGGCTTTGCTTGATAACCTGCACGTACAAGATTAGCAATAAACTTTTCGTTCCAGTCAAGTTCAAAGGCACCATTGTTGATGTTATCTGGTTCGATATCCATGCTTAGAACTGCAACATATGGTTCACCTGCCGCAGTTGCTATTTCTTTGTTTGTTTTTTTAGACTTTGCTTTTGGTTTTTCTTTGACAACTGGCTTTTCTTTTATGCCCATTGCACGTTTAATTTTATCTAACATTATTCGCTTTCAAAATATTTTTCAATCATTGATAGTCTGTCGTCTGCTTCTGCTAGTTTGTTAAGTTCAGCGATTACTGCTTCTGTAACATCAGAATGCTCTCCAATACCTGCTGGCATTGTTCTATAAACTTCGATGTTTGCTTTATGTACTTCAATTTCACCTTCGGCCTGTTTCTTTGCCGCAAGTATAATTTGAGCGCCTACTTTCATTACACATCTCCCAAGTTTTTTGTGAATACCGGAATTGGATTCATTTTATGTAAATTCTTACTTCTAATTATCTTGTACAACTCGATGTTGTCCATTTCTTGCTCAGACATATCGTCAACTGGTGTATCTATATTTTGCATACACCATTCTAGTTGTGGATAGGTGAGTCCGTTTAGTTGATCGGCATCTACTCTTCCATCTTCCCATAAGCCATCTGTCGGCTCAGCATCAATAATACGTTGATCAATACCAAGTTGTTTACCCAGTTGCCATACTTCAGTTTTGTACAAATCTGCTATAGGTGAAATATCAACACCACCGTCACCATACTTTGTGTAAAAGCCTACACCAAAGTCTTCTACTTTGTTTCCTGTACCTACTACTATACCACCAAATGTTTGTGCTTTTTGATACAGTGTCATCATACGCAGTCTTGCACGTGAGTTTGCCAGTGCTAGTTCATTCTTTGGAAACTGAAACAGATCTTCAAACTTTTCAAATACTGGTGTAAGATCAATCATTTCAAAACTAGCATTCATATAGTGTTCGCCTAACCATAAGCAATGATCGACGGCTAAGTCAGTTTGTTCTTGTTTTTGCCTAATTGGCATAACAAGTGTAAGTGTAGGAATACCTGTTAACGCACATAGAGTGCTTACTACAGCACTATCAATACCACCACTTACTCCAACAACTAACTGCTGAATATTATTGTCTCTTGCATAGTCTTTGATCCAGTCTTTGATCTCAGTCTTTAAATCCATTTATAGTCCTTTGTTTCTCAGTTTATCTAATTCTATCGGAGCCTTCATTGCTTTTTTGTGTTGTTTGTTTTTGTAGTTTTCAAGTTCTTCGTTGATCTCTTTAATTGGATAGTAGGGTTCAATAGTTTTATTTTCTTTTGGCTTTGTTTTGAACAAATTGCGAAATAGTTTAAACACTTTACGTACCTATTGCATTGCCAAACAAGTATACGTGTACTCTTGCCGCAACATTATAACCACGTTT
>TARA_B100001057_G_C22870071_1_pt1 | contig 10459 bp, 2 predicted proteins | sample TARA_B100001057 | Tara Oceans TARA_B100001057 (sample SAMEA2621839) | marine metagenome | biome: marine biome (ENVO:00000447); feature: surface water layer (ENVO:00002042); material: "saline water (ENVO:00002010), including plankton (ENVO:xxxxxxxx)" | depth 5 m | reverse complement strand
CTTTCCATGGCATACATTCTTCTATGTTCAGGATGTACATCCCATGCTATGTTGGATATCCAACAAGCTGACATAAGAATATCATCACTAATATTAAAAGTGCTTGAAACATCTTTTAGCCATTTAAATAATCCGTTAGCCATAGAAGATGTCATGGTTTGATCTGCCAGTCTTTGGATCTGAAAAAGAAATGCATCATTGTTTGATCCTTTGATTAAACTATTAATATATCCTTCACGAATACTAGAACTCGAAAAGTAAACATCTTTCACGTTAAAAAATGAAATCATATGTTCTAAAACATTTAAAGCATAAGGTAATGAATTTCTTCTACTTTTTGTGATATTTAAAAGTAAGTCAGTATTAATTTTTTTATTTTTCGTTACTAAATTTTTTTTTAAAATATTTTTTATATTCTGAGATGAAATTGAAAAATCCTGTACAACTTTAAGATTTATTTTTTTTAAGAACATATATAGCCTAGCAATTACTCTAAATGAACCTCCAACAGCATAAAAGTTTCTATACTCATGATTTTTGATCTTTTTTAAACTTTTAACTATATGATCATTAACTGAATAACTAAAAGGTTCTCCAATATTTTCCAAAAATGCATAGCCTAGTTTTAAGGAGCCCAAAAAATCTATATCACCATTTACACACGTTAATTCAAGACTTCCACCCCCGAGATCTCCAACTATGCCGGTAACATTTTTATGACTATACAGTATTCCTAGAGCGGCAAATTTACCCTCAGATTCTTCAGAAAGAATTTTTAGGTTAGCATCAAATCTATCTTTAATAATTTTTTCAATTTGAAGTCTATTCTGGGATATCCGAATTGCTGATGTAGCAAGGAATGTTGGTGTTTGACTATTCATAGATTTAGAAATACTAACAAATCTATCCAAAACATCTAACATAAATTTAAGTTCTTTACCCTCTATTTTTGAATTAACGGCAACTACTTTCCCAAGATTACAAATAACTTTTTCATTAAATAATGTTCTTGCAGCAACTGACAATGAATCGTAGACAACTAACCTTATAGAGAAAGATCCAATATCTATGATTGAAAATGGAGTATTCTTTATTATTTGTCTATTTTGAATCTTCATCTTTCATTTTGTTTACGCCTCTTCCAGATAAAGAAGAATTCTTTAAGAAAAATTCATGTGATGAAAATTGTTTGCTAGAGTTTTTAATCTTCTCATAAGTTCCATCTCCTTTTAATTCTGAAGAATTAGTATTATCTTTTAAATAATTAGTCATTATCTGGTCTAAAATTTGTTCATGAACTGTCTGATTAAGTATAGGTATAAAAGTTTCTACTCTTCTATCAAGATTTCGCGTCATCAAATCAGCCGATGAAATATAAACTTTAACTTTTCTAGAAGGCATCTTATTACCATTTGAGAAACAATAAATTCTGCTATGCTCTAAAAACCTTCCAACAATACTTCTTACTCTAATATTTTCTGAAAGGCCTTTAATTCCTGGTCTTAGTCCACAAATTCCCCTCACTATTAATTCAATTTTTACACCCATTTGGGATGCGTAATACAAGGCATCTATAATCTCAGGATCAATAAGAGAATTTATTTTAATCCATATTCCTGAATCAAGGTTTTTTATTTTATTAGTAACTTCTTTGTTAATTAACTCAATTAATTTTGTTCTAAGACCAAGTGGTGAACACACTATTTGGGATAGGTTTTCTGGCTTTGCATAACCCGTTATAAAGTTAAAAATTTTTCCAGAATCTTTTCCTAATTCCTCGTTACATGAAAAAAATGATAAATCTGTATAGACTTTTGCCGTTAATGGATGATAGTTCCCAGTTCCAAAATGATTATACGTTATAATTTTATTTCTCTCTCTTCTTGTAACCATTGATATTTTTGCATGCGTTTTCAAACTAACAAAACCGTAAACAATCTGCACACCTGCTTTTTCTAAATCTTTTGCCCATTTGATGTTTTTTTCTTCATCAAAACGAGCTTTTACTTCTATAATAGCTGTAACAGCCTTTCCGTTATTTGAAGCCTCAATTAAGGCGCTTACAATTGGTGAATTATAACTTGTTCGATAAAGTGTTTGCTTTATTGAAATTACATTTGGGTCATTTGCAGCTTGATTTAAAAAATTAATCACGACATCAAAGGTTTCAAAAGGATGATGTAGTATCAAATCTTTTTTCTTTATAGCTTTAAAGCAATCTCCAGAAAAATCTTTTATCCTTTTCGGATACCTTGGATAAAATTTTTCAAATACCAAATCTAAATTAGCCAAATCTATAATTTGACTAACCGATTCGACATCTAGTAAAGATTTCACTTTAAACAATCCATTATCTCTTACTCCGAGTTCTTTTTTTACAAAATTCAATAATTTTTCTCCAATATTTTCTTTAACATAAAGCCCAATAACTGAACCTAATCTTCTTTTTTTTAGAGCTATCTCAAAAGACTGCATTAAATCTTCTGCTTCTTCTTCAAACTCAATATCACTGTCTCGAATTACTCTTATTAATCCTGATTCCTGTAAATTAAATTCTGGAAAAAGCTTACGAATATTTAGTAAAATAATATCCTCAGCACTTATAAAGGTATCTTCTTTATTATTAAGTTTAAAATACCTTTTTTGGGTTTGTGGGAAAGTTACAAGAGCTGAGACTTTTTTTTTATCTCTATTTATTAATGAGAGTATTAATGTCAAACTTAAGTTTGGGAGAAAAGGGAAGGGATGAGCTGGGTCAATGGCAAGCGGAGTTAAAGTAGGGAAAATTTCTTCGTCAAATATATTTGAAATTTTGAAAGAAAATTTTTTTAAATCTTGTTTTGAATTAATAATTTTTAAATTGTGAAATTCCAGTTTCTTTTTAAGTGAATGCCATATATGTTGTTGTTCCTCTAACAAATCTTTCATACTAAAAATTACATCTAGAAGTTGCTGACGAGGTGTTCTTCCATCAGAGCTTTTTTCTTCAATATTTTCGCGAATTTGTCTTGCAATTCCAGCTACTCTCACCATGTGAAATTCGTCAAGATTATTTCCTGAAATTGATAAAAATCTTAATCTCTCTAAAATTGGGTAATTTTTATTTTTTGCCTCATTTAAAACTCTTCTGTTAAAAGAAAGCCATGAAAGCTCTCTATTTATAAATCTTTTTTCATCGTACTTACTAATATTTTCATTCAAATCTAAACTATCAGCATTAGACATCTAAATAACTATTCAAAAAATATATACTACATCAAAATTAAATTAATAAATATCTCTAAGATATCTTTTCTCACGTTTGAGATCATTCATATATTCGTTAGTTTTATCATCGTTTAGGTTACCAGACTTCTGAATTAAATTATACAAAGCTTTGTCTACGTCTCTAGCCATATAATTAGCATCGCCGCAAACGTAAACGTAAGCGCCATTTTCTATCCAATCAAATAATTCTTTCGAAGATTCTAACATTCGATGTTGTACATAAATTTTTTCTTTTTGATCTCTTGAAAAAGCCAGATCAAGGTTTGTCAAGATTCCATCTTTTTTAAAATCATTAATTTCTTTTTCGTAAATAAAATCATTATTTCGGGTTTGATCTCCAAAAAATAACCAATTTTTTCCATTACCCCCTCTTAATCTTCTATCTTGTAAAAAAGCCCTAAATGGTGCAACACCAGTACCAGGCCCAATCATAATAATTGGAATAGAATTATCTTCAGGTAATCTAAATGATTGATTTTGACTTAAAAATATTCCAGCATTATCTATAGTTTCTTCAGAATTAGAAAGAAAATTAGAACATACTCCTTCATGAACTCTTTGCGAATATTCCCATTTAACGGTGGAAACTGTTAAATGGACTTGATCTTTATACATTTTTTGGCTTGATGATATAGAGTAAGCCCTAGGTTGTAGTGGTTTTAATAAACTCAAGAATTCTTCAGGTGGAATTGAAGCATTATCATCCAAATTCAAAAGATCAAGCACATCCTTACCCCACAAAAAAGAATCAAATTCTTTACTATTTCCAGATTCTAGGAGTCTTTGCATCTTATTAATTTTTGAATTTCCTAATATATAGTTAACTAAATCTTTACTAGGCGAGAGTATTTCATACTTATTCATTAGAAGATAATGAATAGTATTTTGAAATCCGGAGGGTTTAAAGTTATTATTTAATTTTAGTTTTTCTAATATCTCTCCTACAAGTTTTCTTGAATTTGTTGGAAATACGTTGAGGGTATCGCCGACTTCGTATCGAATTCCACTTTCTGCCAACTCTATTTCATAATGTCTAATTTCTTTATTTGATTTATTACCTGACAGTAACAAATTAGCTGAAATTTCTGCAAAATATGGATTTTTTTTGCTCCAAGAAAATAATTCGTCTTTGGTATTTTTTTCTGTAACATTTAATTCTTTAAGCCCACCAAAAGATGGAAGAGTAGATTTTAACCACTCATTAGAAGGAATTTCGTAATCAACGTCGCAATCAATTCTTTTACTTACTCTTTTTGCCCCTAATTGCTCTAATCTAAAATCTAACAGTTTTCCTGCATTACAGAACATTTCATAACTGGTATCACCTAATGAAATTACTCCGAAACTTAAATTATTAAGTTTCGGGGCGATCTCTGAAGACAAAGACTCCCAAAATAACTGTGCACCGTCAGGCATCTCCCCCTCACCATAGGTTGAGATCACAAAAACAGCTTTTTCCATTTCTTTTAATTGATCCATCGAAACATCATCCAGAGATAAAAGATTGCTATCAAAGTTATTTTTTGAAGCTAAATCTGCTGCATTCCTCGCGAGTGACTCTGAATTTCCTGTTTGTGTTCCATATAGAAAATTTATTTTAATTTTTTCAGTTTCTTTGGAAAAATTTTTATTGTTTAAATTTTCTTTGATACCAGCTAAAAAACCAGAAATCCATTGTTTTTGATTTGAAGAAAATGGAGCATTATCAGGGAAGAAAGGAATATCTCCGGTTTTTTTTTCTTCAACAATTTCTTCTACTTTTTTTAAAATTTTAGATTTATTCTTCGACATTTTTATTTACTTTTATTAATAAAATGGTAACGATCTAACTATTTACAACTAAATCTGAAAGTATTTGATTGCAGAAAAGTTCTTCGTAATCTGGTATTTTATGCATCGCTGTAATATTTTTTCTATCTTGGTGGATAATCCATCCGTAAGTACTCAAACTTTCCATACCTAAAACATTTCTTAAAGTTAAAGCTTTTTTGAAATCATTCAATCTTTTGTTAGCTATCATAACGGCAAGTTCTTTGTCGGAATAATGGGAGATTGCCTCTCTCGAATGTCTTAGCAAACTATTCATTAGTTTGAAATCTTCAGTTAATATTAAGTTTTGAACAACCTCATTTATTTCAAGGTCACTAACTTGATTTTCGCTCTTAGAGTTTTTCAATGCAATTTTTTGAGCAGAATCAAGGACCATCCAATTATTTAGAAGTTCATATTTTTTAATAGAAGCACTTTGTTTTTTTCTTGGCACTTCTCCCATTAAAATTTTTTCTCCCTTGCGCCAAGCTTTTTTGAATTTTTCAATTTGAAAAACAGACATAGCTTCAGAAAGTTCTTCAATTAAATCTTTTCTTGTCTTACTTTCTAAAATACTTTCATAATCTTGATACTGTAAAAATGCTTTTGGAGTAATTATAGCCATATTGTACTTTTCAACCGACCAGTTTTTTAATAAATATTTCACTTTTTTAGAGTCAGTAGCATACAAATGCCAATTTAGAAGATTAAAAATTGTATTTTCGTGCATTTTAGATATTTCTGATTTCTTGTTGAGATAATTTAAAAACACTGATTCTTTGCTTATGCTATCGGCAAGTAACCTGAGGGGATCATATTGGTAAGCAAAACCTCCAGACATTCCATTCCCGAAACCCCTTGAAAATTTTCCTAAATTTAGAATCGTCCCATTTGTCATATATTCCGCACAATATTCTCCAACACCCTCGATTACAGAGACTGCTCCAGAATTCCTTACAGCAAATCTGTCGCCGGCTTGTCCCTCAACAAACAGTCTGCCTCCTGTGGATCCAAACAGAGCAAAGTTTCCTATTAACACTTGTTTGCCTCTATCTTTTAAATTAATGCATGGATTTTTAATAATGATCTCTCCACCACAAGATGATTTCCCGACACCATCATTACATGTACCAGTATGAATTAGCTTCATACCATTATTACAAAATGCTCCAAATGATTGACCAGCTGATCCTTTTGTTTGAATTGTAATTGTATCTTTATCTAAAAAATTTCTTCCTATTTTAGATTTAAAAACGCAATTAAATTTAAGCTTAGCTTTTTCATGATTTATTAATCTTTCAATATCAATTGAAAGCTGTCCGCCAAAAGTTTTGTTTCTGTTACTTAGAGTCAGGCCTTTACCTAAATCTATATTTCTGGAATTTTTAGAAAATAAGTTTTTCTTTACTAGATTGTAAAATTTATCGTCAATTGAAAAATCTTTTTCTAAATAAATTGGACTCTTAACCTTTTTGGTTTTAATTTCTTTTAACATATCTCGCAAATCAACTTCGCCAACTGTTGAACTTGAGTTCGTCAAATGAAGAAGATTTGTATGTCCTCTTATTTTTTTTAGAGATTTAAAACCAATTTTTGCCAATATTTCGCGCACTTCATGGGCCACGTTTAAATAAAACTGAGCAAGTGCTCTAGCGTCTCCATTGAAGACTTCAGCATTTGTAGTAAGACCTGCTGGACATTTAATGTTACAATTTTTAGCCATAACACATTTCATCATCATCATTGCAGTAGTACCAAACTCAAAACTGTCAGCACCCAGTATTGCAGATTTAATTACATCACTTCCCGTCTGATGGGCACCAGAACACCTTAAAAAAATTTTTTCTCGTAAATTATTAGCACACAAAGCCTGATGAACCTCGCTTAAACCAATCTCAACGGCGCGTCCTGCATACTTAAGAGAAGTAACGTTTGCCGCACCTGTGCCCCCAGTGTTCCCAGCGATATTTATTACATCAGCTCCAGCTTTTGCTACACCAACCGCAATCGTTCCAATCCCTACAGAGGATACTAACTTTACGATAACTCTTACCTTCGCTGCTTTTGCATCATGAATAAGTTGAGCCAGATCTTCTATTGAATATGTATCATGATGAGGAGGGGGTGAGACTAATTCAACTCCAGGTGTTCCATTTCGGGCAGCCGCAATTTCGACGTTTACCTTTGTTGCTGGCAGTTGTCCACCTTCTCCAGGTTTTGCACCCTGTGCTATTTTTATTTCAATTTCTTCTAGCATTGGATCTGCTAAATATCCCGCCCATACACCGAAACGTCCTGATGCCAACTGTTTTATTTTGGATGCTCTAATAGTTCCATATCTTGACATATGTTCTCCACCCTCACCACTATTCGAAAAAGCACCAACCATATTTGTTCCATGCGCAATTGCTTCATGTGCTGATGAGACTAAAGCTCCGTGACTCATTGCGCCCGATGCAAAAGTTTTTGTAATTTCGCTTGCTCTCTGAACTTGCTTCAAATTAATTGGGTCTGGTGCAGAAAGAATTTGAGATAAAAATTCTTGAGCATCTGAGTTGGCTTCCAATAAGATACTTTTCTCACTGACTTCTTTTATTTTTATTTTTCTTTTAAACACTTCTTGAAGTGCCTTTGAAAACTCTAAATGCTTAGAATATTTCTTATGAACATCGCATTTTAAACTCAGCGAAAAAGAATTTTGTTTATTACTAATGACTAAATTTTGAAATAAAAAATTATTGTTTCCTTTTTTTGAGAAAAGTTTTATTTTTCCCAAAAAGTCATCTCTTGTTTCCAACGTTCCAAGATCAATAGGAAATGATAAGATATCTCTCAAAGCTACTGGTCTCAATTCCCTTTCATTTTTTAACATTTTAGAAAATGAACGATAACCAGGTGTTACTTTAAATTTATTAATTTGCTGATTGTTTAGTTTTTCGAAGTTAGTATTCTTAAAATCTTTGTCACTTAGGCCAAATGAGTTGTACATCTTATTAAGAGTTAATAAACGCATATTCTCTTGATGGTCTTCAAGTTTCTTTCTCTTAAAGAAGATCTTCTCGTCAGTCATTTCTAGAAACCCTCTTACAGCAGTTAATCCATAGGAGTGTCCAGCTCCTTCTGCTCGTTCCTTAAATAATCCAACTATAGGAATTTCAGATTCGTCAGAAACTTTTTTTGATTTGGAATGCCAATTTACTATACTTTGAGCTATGTCAGAAAAACCGACACCACCAACGGGTGAGGAAATATTTGGAAAAAACTGTTTTAAAATTGGATCATTAGTGTTTAAAAAATTGGATTCGAAAAATTCTCCACCTGAATAGCTTTCAACAGTGCAAAGTCCAACTTTTCCCATAATTTTCATAAGAGACTTTTCGCAGGCCTTTTTAAAGTTTTCTTGTGATTTTTGTTTATTTTTTTGGAATTTATCATTACTTCTCATTTCAGAACAAATTGAATAAACTGCAGAACCACCAAATCCAAGTGCACATGCTACGTGGTGTGGAGAAGAAATTTGTCCACTTTCAACAATTATTGATGTTTTAAATCTTAAACCAGCTGAAATTAAACTTTGATTGATAGCTGAGACAGTCAATATCATTGGAATCGCCGCACGCTTTGAACTTACACTTCTATCACTCAATACTACAATCCCACCACCTGAAGACACAAAATTGTTAACCTTTTGTGATAATTTTTTTAATGCAATCACAAGAGCTTTTTCATTTTCTTTAGAATTTTTGTAATTTGGTTTATATGTAAAATCAAAGCACTCTACAGGTAGTAGTTTTTGATTTTTTAATACGTTTAATTCTTTTTCTTGAAGAATGGGCGAATCCAAAACAATTTGAGGAACCATATCTGTTTTTAAATTGACTTTAGGACCCAGTGCCATTCGCAATGTCATTCCATCCGACTCTCTAATTGGATCTAATGGGGGGTTCGTAACTTGAGAAAACCTATGAGAAAAAAATTTGGCCATCCCACCTTCCGAGTCAGACAATGCATTTATTGCATTTCCATATCCCATAGCTGAGACTTTTTCTACACCGTTTTCTAGTATAGGATCAATTAAAAATTTTAAACTTTCTTGGTTTTGGTAATAAGCAACATATCTTCCTGCATTTGCTAAATCTGCTTCATACTTTTCAAAAGTTGCCGATTTGTTTATGTTAATATCAGATATTTTTATGGCATGCTTTTTTAACAATCCTATATAGTCTCTTTTTTTTGCAAGCATAGAATATGTATCGCCTGTATCAAATAGTTTCTTTTTTTCGTGGTCATAATAAAAAATCCCACCAGCTTCTATTCTACCTCTTTTGACAACGCTGGATTCTGGAAAATTAATTTGACCAGCTTCTGACATAACTGAAACATATTGATGAGTTTCAACTGTTCTTAAGGGGCGTAACCCAAGTCTATCTAAGCAAGCACCAATAATCACACCGTCTCCAAAGATCACAGCCGCAGGTCCATCATTTTTCTCTTCATATAAGGAAAAAAACTCAAACATAGATCTTATTTTTTTTGATAACTTTTTATTATTCTCCCATGCTGGTGGCATCATACAGACTATTGCTGATACAATATCTAAATTTTCTTCAGCAATTCGATTTTTTAAAGTCTGGTCAAACCGACAACTATCAGATTGTCCTGCTGGTCTTACAATATTTTTTTGCCTTGCTTTAAAAATAGCGTTTTCTGATAATCTATTCTTATTATCAGTATTTAGTTCTCCATTATGTGCCATCATCCTAAATGGTTGTGCCATAGAAGGGTGTGGATCAGTATTAGTTGAAAATCTTGTATGAAAATATAGAGAATGAATCTTTTGATTTTTATTTTGTAGATCTAAAAAATAAGGAATTAATTCATTGGAATTAAGTCTGCCCTTTAAAACTTGAACTTTTGTTGAAAGTGATAATGGATATAGTCCTTGTAATTTTTTTGATTGAAAAGCAATCTGCTCTATATCAAGAAGTGCTTCATGAGTAACACCTTCGATATCTGAAGAATTTACATTTATGGGCGTTTCAAATATCCATTGTTTTATTAAAAGTTGTAAATTTCTTGAAGCTGGGGTTAAACATTTATAATTAACAGGAATCATTCTTGACATGATTAGTTTCATACCTTTATTTTTTAAAGTATTTTCAATTAGTTCTTGAGCATCAGAATGATATCTCTTTTGGTCGGGAAGAAAAAAGTTTCCAACACAAAATTTTTCAGGTTTAAGTTTTTTCGATGTGATCTCTCTAAAAAAATTTGTAGATAGGTCAATACAAATACCAGCTCCGTCGCCAACACCTTCAGAAGACATACCTCCTCTATGAGGTACCGAACATAGTGCTTCATGTGCATATTCCAAAATTTTATG
>TARA_B100001057_G_scaffold33094_1_pt1 | contig 10462 bp, 9 predicted proteins | sample TARA_B100001057 | Tara Oceans TARA_B100001057 (sample SAMEA2621839) | marine metagenome | biome: marine biome (ENVO:00000447); feature: surface water layer (ENVO:00002042); material: "saline water (ENVO:00002010), including plankton (ENVO:xxxxxxxx)" | depth 5 m | reverse complement strand
TGCGACCACTGGACACGTGTTTTCATCAACGGCCAGGAAGTGGGCCAGCACCGAGGCGGCTACGCACCGTTCGGTTTTGACATTGATCACGCGCTGACAGACGGCATCAACCGAATAACCCTGCGGGTGGAAGACTCGCTGTCTTGGACACAGCCCCGCGGCAAACAAGCAGGTACTACGCGATGGCCCATTGACTACGATGGCGTAACCGGCATCTGGCAAACCGTCTGGCTAGAGCCGCTGCCCATGGTCTGCATCGAATCCACCGCCTTCGAATACAAGGTCGCCTCCGCCGAACTGACCTACATTGTTGGCTTTTCTGCTCAAGTTGATGGCCTGTTGGAGGCCACGATCAGCGACGAAGGAAAGGTCATCGCGAGCGCCAGCGCGGAGACTGATCTGCGCAGTGAGACACGGCTGCGTTTTGTCATCGAGCACCCGAAACTTTGGTCACCAGACTCGCCACATCTGTATGACGTGACCTTCAAGCTGATAAACCACCATGCCAGCGATATCGATACGGTCGAGAGCTATGTGGGTCTGAGAGAGATTTCTGTTGTTGACGGCGAGCTACGCTTAAACAACCAACCACTGTATCTACGCGGAATACTCGACCAGGGCTATTTCCCTGAGGGTTGGTACACGGCGCTGGCCGACGAAGATATTCGCCACGATGTGGAACTGACCTTAGCCATGGGGTTCAACTGTGCCCGCAAACACCAAAAGGCCGAAGACCCCCGCTATCTCTACTGGGCAGACAAGCTTGGTCTTTTAGTTTGGGCAGAAATGCCCTCGGGCAGGATTTTCTCTACGGAGTTGATCGAAAGCTTGACCAGCGAATGGGTCGATTTGATAAAACGGGATCGAGGTCATCCCTGCATCATGGCGTGGGTTCCCTTTAACGAGTCATGGGGTGTTTGGCATCAAGCGTCGCGACCGGCCCAGCGCGCCTTCGTCGATGGCATTGTCGGTCTCACCAAGGCGCTCGACTCATCGCGATGCGTGGTAGGCAATGACGGCTGGGAATTTTCCGCCGGCGATCTGTGGACCTTACACCTGTATTTTGAAAATCGTGCCGTCGCCTCGCGTTTGGAAGAGTTGATTGAAGACCCAAGCAAGTCGGTAACAGACGAATATGGTGGTCACAGAAGAGCCGGCGCATTGCCCACGGCGGCGGTTGCAGGCTTGCCCATTTTACTCACCGAATGCGGCGGTATTGGCTTCGGCCGCTACAGCGACAGCGATTTCAGCTATGGCGACATCCCCCAGAGCGAAAAGGCCCTTGAGCAGCAAATCCGTCACATCGCCGACATGATTCACGCCGCAAAGAGCCTGCAAGGATTTGTCTGGACGCAGCTGACAGACATCCAACAAGAGATTAACGGACTACTCTATTTCGACCGAACGCCCAAGCTGCCGCTGGCGACCATTAATGCCCTGATGACCGGGATTGGCTCGGCATCAGATGACTGAGGCACCTTTAACTTGGGCGACTAGTCGTATACGACGATCGACCGGGCCTCATAACCGGCCGCGTCAATGGCCGCACTGCCATTCAGCGCGGGCAAATCGATGAGAGCGGCAACCAAAATATTTTCCTTTGGCACACCGAAATTCTCGTTGAGCAACTCAGCACAACCCATCGCCGTACCTCCGGTGGCGATCAAATCGTCCACGATAACGACTCGGTCTTGGCTGCCGATGACGGTGTTTTTCTGCACTTCTAAGGCCGTACTGCCATATTCCAGATCAAAAGACCGACTAAAGGCGGGATTGGGCAGTTTGCCCGGTTTGCGCGCCAGCACGAATGGCAGGCTAAGTTCATGGGCCATCGGTCCGGCAAAAATAAAGCCCCGGCTCTCAATGGCGACCACTGTCGTAGGCCGAAAATCTCGGCACATACTGGTCATCGCATTGCAAGCGGTCTTGAAGGCCGTAGGCGTCTCCAGCAGGCTGGTGATGTCCCGAAACTCCACGCCGGCAATGGGATAGTCCTTTACGGATCGTATATGGGCCTTTAAATCATAGGGGTCGCTCATGGGCAACACTTCCAAAAAGTTGGCTCTAAGTGCTCACCAACCTAGCAGAAAACCGACTTCAACCGCTGAAAAATCCCTGCTCATAACGCGGCACCGAGACATTGAACGATGGCCTGTTGGTAAGACTTCCCTCGTTCGTTAAACAGATCTATCGGATTCAATGCCGTGGGCACGTAGGCAAAACCGATGCGTTTCTGGGGATGCCATTGAAAAACTGAACCACCCAGACCCATCCAGCCATAAAATCCGTCTCGACCTAGACTGATGCCTGCTTCTAGCGGCCCCGTCGCCGCATCGGCATCGCGAAACAAAGCCAAACCCGCTTGGGTAAAGCGATTATCCATAATGGTCATTTTGCGCACTATGGGATCGGCATGCAGGGCCGCATGGCCCGTTTCTCCCAGCACTTGCTGACCGTTTATAGCGCCACCATTCGCCATCGCTGCCGCCAGCTTTGCCAAGCCTCTGGCAGAGCATTTAGCGCCCGCAGAAGGAACCTGTGCTGGCAACCAAGGTGCAGAATCGAATGTGCCGAATAATTCTTCGCGCATACCCGTCATAGGCATGGGTTTCTGCATGCGTCGCAGGCGCCGAACCGAAGGCAGGATGCGACGCATTCTGGTCAGCATTTCCGTCGGCGTAAGGCCGATGCTCCGCGCCTGAGAACCCGGCGCAAAACTATCGAGTAACTGCGCACCCCATCTGCGCGCCTGCACGCGACAAATGTTCTCTGCCTGATCGTCGGTCACATCAAAGTAAACATCGATTCCCAAGGGCAAACTGACTTCGTCGCGCAAAAACTCGCCCATGGTTCTGCCGGTGGGCTCCACTCGGCGGAAAATTTCGTTGGCGATCCAGCCACGGGTAATAGCGTGATATTCCCGCGGTGAGCCGCTAGCTCCGGCAAAGCGCAAGGGGTGCTGCTCTAACACTTGGCCGACAGCATTTTGCTTGAGGGCAGAGGCTGTGAGTTGTTCCGGCGACAAAGTGATATTGAGAGAAGCGAGCCCAGCCTCGTGGCGCATCACGTCCGCTACCGTCAGCCTGTCTTTGTCTTTTTCTGTGCCGACAAACTCGGGCCAATAGGTCGCCACTCGCTCGGCAAAGTTCAGTAGGCCTTGGTCTGCCAGCATGGCCAGCAGGATGCACTCGATACTTTTGCCGCTGCTGAACACATTGACCAGTGAATCCGGTGAAAAAGGTTCTGCGCCATTAGTAGCCCACAGATCTACAACGCGGTTTTCACCAACATATACGCAAAGCTGGGCGTTGCGGTCGCGTTTTGAAGTCAGGCTCCGGGTAAACAGCTCACGCACCGACTCAAAACCCAACTCAACTTTACCGCTAATTTGCATCCATCGCCCCAAAGACCACTAGAACCAAGAAACCCAACCAAGGGTACGGATAACGACATTGATTTGGTAGCAGCGTAATTGCTGTTTAGCTCAGATCGGGATATTCACGACAGCCTGCGTCGCGATCAACTGAGCAAAAACTGCGCTACGATGCCGTGAAGCTGGTGGCGATTGCGTTCAAGCATTAGGGAGTGCGTGCCATCACCAATGATGGTCATTTGCTTACTAGCGGCATGGGTTAGTCGCTCAAACAACCTTTGGCCCTGGGCCGGCGTCGTTTCGGCGTCCCATGCTCCGACTACAATCTGTACCGGGGCTTGAATCAATGAAGGGTCATACCAGTCGGTACTGGACTCGCGACATTGCGCATAATCCTTCATTACCCCAGTCGGCGCTCTCAGCAGTCCTGTTGATGCATGCTTTGGATCACAGGCCACCGTTTGCTCGCACCATTCTCGGCGCGCCTCTTCACTCACCACTCGATCGATGTCGCTAGCGTCCAGACCGATGGCCCACCGCGTCATCATCGATGCGGCATCGACGGTACGGTAGGCGCCAATATTGTCGGCGGTGTGGCCAGTAGGCGCCAAACCCTCCATCCACAGGGCTCCATGTAAGACCAGCCTGCTAACGTTTTGTGGGTATTGGCCCGCATAGCTGGCGCAAATCGCCGTGCCCCAGCTGTAGCCGATAAGATTTACACTCTCAATATTCCGCAGGCCTAAAATATGGGATACCGCTTGGTGCACATCTGCGACGGCAAAGGCGGTATCGACTAACGGCGCGTGGTCTTGGGCAGGTTGATCCATCGCTGCCGGCCGATCTGACAGTCCGTATCCCAGCAAATCCAAGCACCAGGCGTCAAAACCTTGCGATGCCAGCACGTCGAGCCAAGACTGATCTTGCGGCGCGTAGTCAACGGTATCTGTGGAACCGTAGGTTGCGCCGTGCACGAAGAGCACGGTTTTAGCCGCCTGGGGTGTGCCATGCCCAACCAGACACTTGTTGCGCAGCAGTAACTGATCGTCGCCACAATGGCTGGCAATACGATGGTCGGTTTTCTCAATCATGATTCACTCCGCAGATATCCCTAGCTAATCATACAAAAGCACGCGAACCGCTCACTAATACCAAAACACCCAGACGACCAGTCCGACAATCAGGCCAGCGCCGAGCAGGAGCGCTGCGAGAGTTTTGGCAAAATCCTGCACCAGGGCAGACGCCAAATTCTTGGTTACTTGAGATCCAAACAGCAAAAATACGCCGAGTAAGGACCAAGGCAGTAGCGCCACGGTGAGCGTTGAAACCAGCGTAAATTGCCAAAATCCCAGCTCGTTAAACGGGTTAACGTTTGCTGCGTCAGTATTCCCATTCTGGCCCTGATGTTCTTTCACCCAAGTCCTCTCGTCGCCCGAAGCATGCTTTTAAAAGAACCCATCAGTTTGGCGGAGTTAAGGTACCGGGTGTTAGAGCGCAATCGGATAGCGCAGATCTTGATACCGATCGCAGTCGTCACCCCCTCTCTCCGCGCCGGAGTTTTTCAAGCGTTAGACCGACGGCTGAGCCTTCTGTAAATCCTGGCCAAGGCTCGGGGACTTTTTGTTCTTGCTTCTCGCCAGTCGCGACATTCGTCTGCACATCTTCGGGGCGAATATCCAAGTAGCGGCGCATGGACGCATCGGCCTTGAGGTACAGGCTAAAGTGCGCGGTCGCGAAATGCGCCATGACGTTATTCATCCTCACGTTGTCCCAGACAGAGTCGATGTAATGGTCAGCGCCTTTGCCCGAGGGACTCTCAAGCATTTCCCAAGGCAACGGCATCGGTGCACCGGCATTATGACCAGCATTGATAAAGGTCAACAAATACCGCTCGCTGTTGTAAGCGCTGTTGTACAGGGCTCGAACGCCGGTTTCATAGCCCACCGTGTCGTCTTTGTCGCCTACCAAATAAAAAGTTGGCGTGTGAATTCCAGCCAGCGCTTCCCTGTGCCACACGCCTTCGGCCATACCCCAGGGTGCGACGGCAAAGCCTGCCTTGATACGCGGATCGAGGCTTTTCCGGTAATGCGGATTGCTGGCAGCATGAAGGATCAGTAGATCATTGGCAGGTGCCAAAGGTGCCCGGACTGCGGTGTCGCTGAATCCGGCGCCAAGATTGTTGATCAGCCCATATCCACCCATGGAGTAACCTAGGACACCGGTATTTTCCGCATCCACCAGACCGCCCAAGAAATGGTTCTGATCTGCAGACAACTCGGCCATACGCTGAATTACAAAGCGCTGGTCCAAGGGTCGGTTATAGAGGGTGCTGGCAATGGCTTGCTGATCGTCATAGGTGCTGTCGGTATGGTCGATGGATACGGTGACAAAACCCTTGCTGGCGAGGTTCTCGCCCAGATGACTCATGAGGTATCGGTTACCAGGATAACCATGAGAAATGATGACCAGCGGCAAAGGCCCAACGGCGGTATTGGGCGTGGCATCGCGTATAGCTCTGCCAAAAAGCGTGGCTGTAATGGCGGGATTTCTTGTCACTGCGATGTACTGGCCAAGGCTGGCCTCATCCTCGGGCACTGACGCCGGGTACCACACCTCCACGGTCAACTCTCGATCGTACAGCACACTGCTTGCGCCGGGCTTGGTGTTCAATATGTCTACGCGCCGCTCATCGACTAACGCAAGCGTGCGTACCCCAATCTGAAAATCCCCATAACCTGCCAAAGCCGGTGCGTCTGGACGTATGGTGTCGATGCGATTCATGGGCGTGTGCTCGAGAGTAGTGGCTAGAGTCGGAGCGCTAAGAGCAGCGCTTGCGGCGAGGATCAGCGTCTTCGTCCACGCCAACATCGGTGCCCAGGCATGGGTGGAGACTGGCTTCAAAGACATCCGATACGGCATAGCAGCAACTTTAACTGGGCCAACGATAAAAGAAGAGTCTTGCAGTGCGCTAAAAAAAAGGGGTACAGGCCGCGCCCTGCCATCGAATCAAGGCTTCCGGTTCAGCCTCGACTATTGCCCAGCGGCGCGTTAACTTTCTTGTGCGGCCTGCGCGCGCGTCACTAGTTTCAAAGCAATTGGATGAATTCAGTGTCCCAATCCCCGATAAAAAGTCTGTGCGTTTATTGCGGATCGCGTCTGGGGAATGATCCAAATTATCAAATGGCGGCCCGCGAGTTGGGCCACCACCTTGCTGCCCTCGACGTTCGCCTAGTCTACGGCGGTGGGGCCATCGGTCTGATGGGTGAGGTGGCGTCCGGCGTAGCAGAGCGCGGCGGCAAGATAACCGGGGTTATTCCCGAATTCCTAAGCAAACGCGAAATCGCGTTCAATGATGCAGAAGAACTGATCCTCACACAGGACATGCACGCGCGAAAACGCATCATGTTTGAGCGCTCGGATGCCTTTGCCGCGCTGCCCGGCGGCATCGGTACCCTCGAAGAACTGCTCGAAGTCAGCACTTGGCTACAGCTAGAGCAACACGATAAACCCGTCATCGTCGCCAATCTGTTTGGTTACTGGGAACCACTCAAAGACCTGCTCGCCGGCACCGTTGCGGGCGGATTCGTAGATCAGTCGACTGTTGATCGAATCCGTATCGTCGACAGCGTTGAGCAGCTGCTGGGCGAACTTGGCTTGCAGGTTGCTTAAGTACTGACCGCGCGCATCTTATCGCTGGCAAGACACGTCCGGTGACAAGACAGCAATCGGACTCAGCCTCTTCTCTGATTTTCCGCAGACCCATCACTGCTCGCGCAATGCGTCGGCCTACACGGCCAAAAGAATAAGCACCGCCCCGAAGTTCAGACCTGCCCATGGCAAATAGCCAAAGCAGTAGGGTCAATGAGCCCCGACACGTCAACGCTACAAGGCCCAGGAACTCAAACACCCGACTTCAAGCAATGGCTTGCGCCAACAGCACGAGGCACACGCAGGCGACCAGCAGCAAGCACAGAAGTGCATAACGGCCGAAACCCATATTCGATGCGCTGCCACTCCCTAGTCGCAACAACAAGCGCAGCAATAGCGAAAGGAAAGCCACGCTAACGCCAAACCCAAGTAGCGGGAGCAGGAAACCAATCTCATAGACGTCGAGCACCGCGGCTGAAATACCAAGAACCAATCCAAGTATGGCGATATTTGGCAGCGTCTCTATCGTGCTGGTTAATATCGGTTGGTGCCCGACGAAACGTGCGAATACTGAAAGCCAAAAAAAAATAGCGACGAAAAACACCACGGCATCGGCAGGAAAATAGTCCATCAGACTCGCGTTGCCCGATGCCAAGAACCCAATTCCCAACACTGAGGCAACCACCGCAGCTAGCCGAAAGAGCAAGGGTGCTGTGGCGGATGTGGCGGGCAAGGAGTTTTCCGGCAGCGCGGCACGCAGCGAAATAAGGACGAACCCCACCAAGACGAAAATGACCAGACTGAAGCTCAGCACGTAGGGCAACGTCATGAAATTCAGCGGATCATCGAAGAGTGGGACAAAGTTAATTAAGAGCATTAACAGAGCAACCTCCATAAGCAAGGCGCGGGCCGAGAGCGCAGTTTTTTTCACAGCAAACCCGTTGCTGAGCGCGATGATGATGAGCGCTGCAACGACAATAAAAAGCGCCGGAAGATCCACAATGCCTGAAAATGCTCGCATAAAACTCTCGTTTATTCGTATTAGCCGCAGCTTCTGAGCCGAAGCTTAATATGCAATAACGTTGAAGAACACTCGTCAACGCCTCGCTCAAAACGTCCTTGATTCAATAAGAGTCTTCAAATCATAACGGTAAGGCCAAAAGTATCCCGAACTCAGTGCCGTCTTAAAGCGCTTACGGACTAGCGTTGGCATCGACATAGCCTGTAACTTGCAGGATCAAACCTTAGATATTTACGGAGGGGCTTGATGAAAATAGGAATGATGCTGGGTTTCGAGGATTCAATTAAAACGATCACTCAGATTGCGCAAGAAGCTGAGCAAGCTGGCATTCACACGGTTTACACCGTCGACGCTGGACGAAGTGCGACAATCACGGCGGCGGCAGTCATTAACGCCACCCAACGCGCGCGAGTAGGCACCTACATTGTCAATGCATTCGCCAGAGAGCCATGGATGACTGGGCTGGAAGCTAGAGATCTCAATGAGATCAGCGGCGGTCGCTTTGTGCTCGGCGTGGGCACTGGAAATCTCCACTTCAACCAGCTTTACATGGGCATCGACTCCTTAAAGGCCAAAGCAAAGATGCGGGATTTTATGGAAATCGTAAGGCTAGTCGTCCGCGGCCGAGCAGCAGAGCGCGTTCGGTACCAAGGCGACGTACATCGGATCAGATGGCGTGCAACTTGGGATCCGACGAGCCCACCCCCGCCGGTATACATGTCTGCATCTGGGCCTAATATGGTTCGGCTTGCCGGCGAGGTATCAGATGGCGTCGGCATCGGTATCATGTCATCGGTCGCATTTGTTAGAGACAAGGTTCGTCCCAATGCAAAAGCCGGCGCCGAGGCAGCGGGCCGTGATCCAAATCAACTGCTCTTCCCCACTGCTGCTACGGTAAGCATTAACCGCGATATTGCGGCCGCGCGCGAAGCGAGCAAACGGGCTATCTGCAAGCTCTACCATCCAATTCCACATCCATACTACGACTCGCAACTAAGGCAGATGGGGTTTGAGGAATTTGCCGATCAGGCGACTCAACTCGTACCCGCTGGCAGACTGCGAGAAGCAATCGATCTCGTTCCCGAAGAGGTTGTAGATACGATGACAATCACGGGCGACGTCGAACAATGTGCCGCTAGAGTCAGAGAATACGAGGGCATCGCGGACGAGCTGATTCTCGCGCGCACGGGCCAGCGCAACGACACACAATCCATTAGAGACTACGAGGAATTCTTCCATCTCGTCAGCCTTCACGCCGATTAACTCTGCAAAAGCAAGGGATAAACAATGCCTGAAATCATACTGCACCAATATGCATCCTCGCCCTTTTCAGAGAAGGTTCGCTGCTTACTTGGCTACAAAGAACTCGAATATAAGTCAGTAGACATACCGGTGATCATGCCAAAGCCAGATCTCATGGCTTTGACTGGTGGCTACAGAAAAACACCGGTTCTTCAATACGGCGCAGACATCTACTGTGATACCGCAATCATTTGCCGATTTATCGAGGAAATTTGTCCGTCAAACCCGGTTTATTCCGCGTCTCAAGAAGCAGCGCTGAGCGCCGCGGCACTTTGGACGGACACGTTTTTATTTCGCGTCAGTGTCGCGGTTGCTTTCCAACCTAAGGCTATAGGCGCAAGCGAATTGCTCAGCGACCCGACTGCAGCCGCAGCCTTTATGCAGGACCGCGCCGATTTCACGGCCGGATCCACGGCACTCGGCATGGAACTCGATATTGCCTTACCCCATTGGTTAGCGCATATGACCAAGCTCAACACTCAACTATCCGTGTCCAGCTTCCTAGGAGGAGACGCGCCTAACATTCTCGATTTTTCCACCTATCACTGTTGCTGGTTTGTTTACTCGAATGATGTGTTGAAGCCAGAGTTGGAGGCATTTCCCCACGTCGCGCATTGGATACAAAATATGATGGCATTCAATAATCGAACACCAAAACTCATCAATAGCGAAGCCGCCATCGATATAGCAAACAGCAGCCAATGTCTGCCTCAAACTCAACTCGATGCCATCATCGATACGGATTTAGCGGTGGGCGACTCAGTTGAAGTTTTACCAATCGACTATGGATTTCAGGCAACACGTGGCGAATTGGTCGTGGCATCACCCAGCTCTATTGTGATCAAAAGGCATGACGAGCGAGCAGGGGAATTGCTCGTGCATTTCCCTCGGTTAGGGTTTCAAGTGCGGCGACAAGAATAGTTGATGCAGTTCGGCTCTTATCAATCTTCTTCTCGGACAGAGATCGGAGCAACGCGCCTAGACCAAGGCGCCTGTTCGTATGAGCGTGATTTGATCTTACCTGGTTGAACACGCGATCTGTGCTCACCAAACGAAAAAAACCAGCAATGATTTACCAAGCAAATAGATCTCCGCGTCGTTGACTTGAAGACCTCGCT
>TARA_B100001057_G_scaffold193122_1_pt1 | contig 10463 bp, 6 predicted proteins | sample TARA_B100001057 | Tara Oceans TARA_B100001057 (sample SAMEA2621839) | marine metagenome | biome: marine biome (ENVO:00000447); feature: surface water layer (ENVO:00002042); material: "saline water (ENVO:00002010), including plankton (ENVO:xxxxxxxx)" | depth 5 m | reverse complement strand
GGTTGGGGGGTTTCAAACCTTTCAACGACTAGATCCAGTTTACCTGCGAGGCCTTTATCATTAGTTGCCGTGATAGTCACATCGCCATTACCAAGAGGTATCACCTTACCTGAATCTGAAATGGAAATGAGATTATCAGGAGATGAACTATAAACAACTTCTCTGGTCATATCTTGAAGATCAGAATTGTTAACTATAAGTTGTAAGTTCGCGTCAGGTCCTAAAAGTTTGGCCTTTTTACCCTCAGAGGAAACAGCGTATATACTTAATTCATTAGCAGCGAGATAGGATGTAGTTAGCAACATCCACATCAATATTTGAATTCCATATTTCATATTAATCTTATCTTTTTAAACTAATTCATTAATTGGGCTATGCCCTTCAACCAGATAACGAGGCCTCCCTCCGAGGTCCATAATCGTTGTCTGGGATGCATCAATTCCCAAATTATTATACATTGTAGCAAATATTTCACCGAAGTGCACAGGTCTTTCTTCTGCTTCTCCGCCCAATCGATCAGTGGAACCTATGGCACCACCAACCTGCATTCCACCACCCGAAAGAAGTGCACAGGAAACTTTTGGCCAATGGTCCCTACCAGCATTTTTATTTATTTTTGGACTCCTCCCAAATTCCCCCCAAGCTACAACCGTAACATCATCAAGCATGCCCCTTTCCTCTAGGTCTGTTATTAATGCGTGATAAGCCTGATCAAAATCAGGCAGATTTTCTTTTGCCCTCTTAAAATTAGCGCCATGCCAATCCCAAAAACTATAACTTAACGTAACAACCCTAGAACCGGCTTCCACTAATCGTCTAGCAGCTAAAAATTGCCTATTTACTCTCGGCGCTGCATCACCTTGAACTTTATCTGTTCCTGTACCGTACCTGTCCAAGGTTTTTTGACTCTCTGAATCTACATTAAGAGCGTCAGCCAATTTGCTAGAAGTCAAAATATCAAAAGCCTGCTGATTAAGTCCGTCCATTCCCTTTAGACCTCCAGAAGAATCAACGTCTCGACGCAATCTATCAAAACTACTAAGTAAAGATCGTCTGTCATTCAATCTATCCAAAGTAAGTCCATTTAGAGACATATCAGACAAACTATTCCCATTAGGCTTGAAAGGATTTGCCGAAACCCCAAGGAAACTTGAATGACCAAAATTATAAGGCTTATGTTTCATCTTGGGTGAAAGATTTACATAACCAGGAACACCACTCTCAATTCCTGATCGATGGTCTAAGTCACTAACAACTGATCCTATTTCGGGCCATCCGCCAGATGGAGCATTATCATTATGCCTGCCAGTTAAACACTGATAACTATAATGTCGATCTTTAGCACCAACAACACTTCTAATAAAAACGCATTTGTCAGCAATGCTCGCAATTTTAGGAAGATGCTCGCAAATATTTACACCCGGAACATTAGTTTTAATAGGTTTAAATTCCCCTCTTATCTCTGATGGAGCCTCAGTTTTAATTTCGTACATATCCTGATGAGGTGGCCCCCCAGGCATATAAATCATTATTAATGATTTATTTGAACTCCCAATATTATTTTGGCGCTCAGCTAAAAGTAAATCAGGTAATGCAATCCCCCCCATTGCGAGACCACCAACTCTCAAAAAATTTCTTCTCGTCATTCCATCGCAGAATGGATTTGATTGGCGTTCTCCTAAGACAGTAAGCATTTAAAAACTTATTTTAAAATAATCCTAAATTAATTCCGGCATGGGTTCTACGCCTTGATCCACCAAATACCTAGGCCTTCCGTTTAAATCATTAATTGTAGCCTTGTTAATATCAATCCCAACACTGTGATATAAAGTTGCAAAAACTTCCTGAAAAGTCACAGGCCTATCATGCGCTTCTCCCCCATCTCTGGTTGTTGAACCAATAATTTGGCCTGTTTTCATTCCTCCTCCAGCTATCAATGCATTTGAAACTTTAGGCCAATGGTCTCTACCTCCATCCTTATTGATTACAGGAGTCCTACCAAACTCGCCCCAAACTATTACAGAAACATCATTTCCCATTCCTCTATCATGAATATCTTGAACGAGTGAAGAAACGCCCTGGTCAAGAAGTGGAAAATCCTCTCTCGCTCTCTTGAAATTACCTCCATGCCAATCCCAACGACTAAATCCAATTGTTACGCACCTAGCCCCAGCTTCAACTAACCTTCTAGCCATAAGAAATTGATCTAGCCTTTTCCATGGACCATCTGCTGTGAGCTTTTCAGTTCCCTTACCATATCTTTCAACAAGTTTTGGATCCTCCTTTGTCAAATCAAAGGCTTCGGCCAGTCTGCTTGATGTTAGCACACCGTAGGCCTGCTTATTAAAATCATCCATACTTCCCATTATTCCAGATGAGTCAACATCTCTGCGAAAACAATCAACACTTTTGAGTAGCTGTTGGCGGTCATCAAGACGTTCTAAAGCAACTCCCTTTAGTTGGATATCACTAGCTCCTCCTCCTCGATTAGGAGTGAAAGCAGCATGAGATGGACCGCAAAAACCCGATTGGCCAGGATCACCCCATTGATCATGCCCGCATTTAGGAGAAAGACCCACAAACGGTGGAACTGATTTATTTGAAGGGCCTTGTAGCCTTGACATCACCGAACCAATAGAAGGCCATCCTCCTGGAGGGGCGTTTCGCGGCGATCGACCGGTTAAACATTGTTGCGCGTCATGTCCACCATGGGCTCCCACAATGGAGTTTATAAATGCAAACTTATCGGCCATACCCGCGATTCTGGGAAAAAGTTCACATATCTCAATTCCAGGAACTTTTGTCTTTATAGATTTGAACTCACCCCTAATATTTGAGGGGGCGTCTTTTTTAATATCCCACATATCCTGATGAGGAGGACCACCTGCCAAAAAAACCATAATTACCGCTTTGTGCCCTAACCCAGCAACTCTATTACCTGAGCCAGATTCAGCGGAAAGAATTTGAGGGAGATTCACTCCACCCATTGAGAGTCCTCCTACTCGTAAGAAGCCTCTTCGGGAAAGGCCATCACAAAACTTACCAGCATTATCTGAATATATACTTAGCATATTAGTTCACGTTGAGAATCTTATGAATATATTTATATCTAAAAGAAATCTCAATATTAAGATACTTTAGATATCTTAAAAATCTCAACCAGATTAGAAAAAAACCAAATTTAAAATTTTTTAAGTGTTAGGGAAAAGTTTTTAAATTAATTTCGAGGAGGGAATTTAAACTCTAGTAAACCTTTCTTCAAACGCACCCAATTTAAGGTTTTTTTGACGAGAGCTGACAAAATAAATCGCTTTTTAATTATTTCAATACATGGAATATCAATCAAGCATAATCCTAATGCAATCGTGAGCAAACCTTGTCCTGGAATAAAAAGTAGAATAATGCCAGAAATAGCGAGCAGCAGCCCACTTAAATTTTTAAAAACTCTAAACAATAAATTTTTATGATTCTTGGATGTATTTGAAATATTATCCAAGAAATAATCATGAGGTAATTTTGTTATTACGAAATGCATTATAAAGATGGACAGAAAAAAAAATAAAATAGAAGCAATGCCTATCCATTGGATAATTTGATAATGATCATTTATCCAATTCCAGAACATGGATCCAATATTATTTATTTTCTATTTTATACAACGCTAGATCACTTCGCAGAAAAATCGCACCATCTGATACAGCTGCAGATGACATTAATTTAGCGTCGAGCTTGTTTTGAGATATAATCTTAAATTTACGACCATCTTCTATAACAGTTGTCACCCCATCTTCATTATGAAAATAAATTTTACCATTTGCTATGAATGGCGAAGACCAATACTTACCACTCGCAATTCTTTCACTCCAAACTAAATTACCTGACTTTGCATCAAGGCATGTAACCAGTCCTCCTGAATCACCTACAAAATATAACAATCCATTTGAGAACAAAGGAGATGGTGTGTTTGGAACCCCTTTCTTGTACCTCCAAACTATCTCTGGATCCGCTTCAACTGAAATGCCCAGCATCTGTGACCGCATAAAGCAAGTCGCTAAATAAATCATTCCATCTCCGCTGACCGGCCTAGCCACATTAGAAAAACCCAGAACTTCATAATCAACTTTCCAATTTTCTTTACCATTTCTAGGGTTATAACTATATAACCAATTAGCACCCGGAGAGATTAACTCGTCCTCACCATTTCGCTTTATTATTATAGGAGTACTGTATCCTTTCTTTAACTGCGGATTATCATGCATCTTGCCGCTGCGTAATGCTTTCCATTTTAAAGATCCATCATCTTTCTTTAGCGCGGCCACATACTGAACATCACTACCATCCATATGAAAAATAATTGAATCTTCATATATTACAGGACAACTAGCCGGGCCATTTTCATGCATACATTTTAATTCCAAATTTCGCCATAAAACTTTGCCGTCATTTATGTCTACACATGCCGTTCCATAAGTGCCGAAATGGCAATAAATCTTATCATTTTCAATTATGGGAGTTGGGGAAGCGTAACTATTAAATCTATGAACCCATTGAGGATTATTAACATTGAATAGTTGAATCTTATGAATCATTTTGCCAGAGTTTTTATCAAAACAAATAGCGAAAAAACGAGAAGACTTGAGAAGAGTTAAAGGTTGGCTGCCGGTATTCTCCTTCAATCTTTCCTCAGTTTCTTTCTCACTTGCTAGAGTTTCTTCTGCAGAGGTCAACCAAATCTGATCATTTAAGATAACAGGTGATGACCACCCTCTCCCACTGGTAGAAACTTTCCAAGAGACATTCTTCTCTTCACTCCATTCTACTGGCAAGCTTTCGTCAATACTGTGGCCTTGCCCCCCTAGACCTCTCCATTGCGGCCAATCAGAAGCAAACATATAACTATTAGAAGTAACAGAAACTAAAATTGTATATAATATTAATCGAGCCATATAATGTTTTTATTTAATATAATTATCATTCAAAACTAATCATTAAAGGACAACAAATAAAAAAGCGCCGTGAATACTCGTCTAAAAAAAATAACTATCTCCACAGCAATTATTCTAATTTTATCGTTACAGTCTATAGCAAGCAGAAAACCGAATATAATTATTATTCTTACAGATGATCAAGGATCAATCGATGCGGGGTGCTACGGTGCAAAGGATCTTGAAACTCCAAACATAGATAGAATTGCTAAAAGAGGCATACGATTTACTCAATTTTATGCTGCAGCTCCAGTATGCTCACCTTCAAGGGCGGGTCTACTAACAGGGAAATATCCTATAAATGCTCAGGTTCCAGGAAATACGACTTCCTCTAAAGGAAAACCAGGAATGCCCTCTCAACAAATCACTATGGCTGAACACTTTAAGGCTGCAGGATATAGAACAGCACATATAGGCAAGTGGCATTTAGGTTACATTCCCGATCATATGCCAAACGCTCAAGGCTTTGATTACTCATTTGGCCATATGGGAGGTTGTATCGATAACTATTCACATTTTTTTTACTGGCAAGGACCTAACAGACATGACCTTCACAGAAACGGAAAAGAAATTTTCGAGGATGGTAAATTTTTTCCTGACTTAATGGTTAATGAAGCTTGTGATTTCATAAAGGAAAACCAATCCTCCCCTTTCTTTATTTATTTTGCTCTTAATACACCACATTACCCTTATCAAGGTGATCAACACTGGTTAGAGCATTATAAAAACATCAAATATCCAAGAAATTTATACAATGCTTTTGTCTCTACTCAAGATGCTAGAATAGGCAATTTAATTAGATACATTGATGAAGTCGGTTTGACGAACGATACAATAATAGTTTTCCAATCTGATCATGGACACTCTACAGAAGAAAGAGCACACTTTGGTGGAGGCAGTGCTGGAAAATACCGTGGAGCAAAATTTAGCCTTTTTGAAGGTGGAATCAGAGTGCCGGCAATCATATCATGGCCATCTAAATTAGGAGAAGGCAAAGTTATTAATCAAATGGCTCATTCATGCGATTGGTTACCTACACTCGCAGATCTGGCAGGAATCGAACTTCTAAAAAATAAGATTGATGGAAAAAATATAGCCCCAATGATTAGATTTCAAAAAGAAAAAAGCCCGCACACAACACTTCATTGGCAAGTAGGAAAAGGTCCTAATAAACAATGGGCTGTCAGGGAAGGGCCGTGGAAATTAATAGGAAATGTTAGAGAGACTTCAAACCCTCCCAATTTAGATGCAGATAAACCGGCAAAAATTTTCCTCTCAAATATTGAGAAAGATCCAGAGGAAACAACTAATTGGTCAAAGAAATTCCCAGAGGTTGTAGAAAGACTGAATAAAACCCATAGAAATCAAAATCAGTAAATCAAGGGCCTGCTATCAACTCTGCGACACCCTTAGAACCTTTAACATCTATAAGTTCAACTACCAAGTCAGAATTACGAACTGCTCTATCTACAATCATAAAAATATCATGTCTTCCCTTTGCAAAGTTGAAGTGTGATTCTTTATTTGCATCTATCATTTCTCCACCAGTAAGAATCTGTAATCCTTCAGTGTCTTGAATTCTGACACCAATCTTTCCAGCAATTGAAACTTCAATCCCGAATTTTACGATACTTAGCCTGTTGTTAAAGCCATTATTAATTCCGATTTCTGATAGAGGAAGCCCCGCATTAACAAGACTATAAGTGGAGCCCCAAGGAAGTTCATTTTCACCGCTAAGAGTATACTGAATTCCTTTCGTTCTAATTAGCCCGCTGGTCTTGTTATCAGCTGGCAAAGTTCTCCAGTTTCTAACATATCTCCCATTGGGCACCTTATATGGCCCATCTTTGCCAAGAGATGAAAGAAAACTCACTAAGTCTACAAACTCATCTTTACGCAGACTAGCCGTCAAACCAGGGGGCATCAAGGAAACGGGGGAGACCTGTTTTTTTGTTATTAATTCCCTTTTGATATTTTCCAAAGAGCCATCAACTTTCCTAACAGTGACCTCTTTATCAGACTCTCTAACAAGTCCACCTGTAATAACTTCTCCACGCTTTGTAGTAATTACTGTTGTATGGTAGCCTTCCTTAATTTTCTTCGCAGGATCTAAGAGAGAATCAATAATATAATCCACTGGCGCACTAGACCCCATACTTACTAAATCAGGACCGATTACCCCTCCTCCTCCTCCAATAGCATGACAACTTTGACACAATAAGGATGACCTCCTATATACTTCCTGTCCTCTTGCAGGATCGCCCTCAGTCTTAACCGAATCAATCAACTCAATCATCGCAGTGTCACTAAGACCAGCGTGAATTGCTTGTAGTGAACCTACCCTAGAGAGCTCTTGAATAAGCTTGTTAGTTTCTCCACCTGATGCGGAAGTTATTCTCACCGAAGCACCAGCAAACTCTGGATTCATTTTTTTACCTGAAATTGCATCTGCTAATAAATTAGGTCCATCTTTTCGAGTAAGAAAAAAATCTAGAACTGTCTTAATGGGATCTAAACTCCTAGCTCCAACCATTAAGTCCGAGGCATAGTTGGCTGCCTCCTTTAGTCTTGAGTTTGCTATAGCTGTAACACCATAGGCTCTAACTATTTCACTTCTAGAACTATCATTAACTAGATTGACTAATTCTTTAATACTCTCATCATCACCAATATCTCCGAGCACAGCAGTTGCCAGCTTGGCCTCATCATCATTCTCGAGCCATGATATGACTATACTTTTAATCTCTAGAACTTTCCAGGCACCTGAAAGCCTTGCGGCATAATCACTATTGTTACGAAGCAGACTAATTAATTCGTTCAATCTAAGGTCAGTTGGTTTAACGCCTCTTTCTTTAAAAGCCCTAATCAACTCAGCAAAAACATGTTCCCTATCAACTTGATCTCTTCCTTTAATTAAACCAGCACCATAAAGAATATCCAAATCTTCAGGTTTTCCAAGATCAGCATATAAAGATGACAACTCTCTAAATCCTACCCCTTTTAATTCAGCAGAAGAAAGAGATTTAGCTAGAAGACTCAAAGCCTCTTTCTCTTCAGATGCTTTGAGAATGAATTGAAGCGCAGTATGGCGCCCCTTGATATCAATCATTCCTTTTTGAAGCAAAGGAAGCCATACGCTTTTCATTTCTCTAGCTGCAAGCCATAAAGCAAAATCAATATTACTATCAATCTCATAATCAAAAGCATCCATTATCAAATTGAATGCCTCTCCATTACCAATATTTCGAAGTGTTGAAATGGCCTCAAGTCGAACTCTCGGATGAGCATCATTAATTGCATCGGCTAGAAAATTTAGAGGCTGCTTTGCTTTCTGGTGCCAGTGATACAAAACACGCACCGCCGCAGCCCGTATTCTGTGATCCACTGATTCCAATAAATTTTTTAAAAGTTCTTCGTTCAGATTGTTTATGGCCTGATGAGACCATAATATTTCAAGCTTATCCTCGTCTGATATACCTTTTTTTTGTTCAAGTTTTTCTAGTGCCTCTATGGCTTGGTTTTTATTAATCTGCCTCAGGTGCCTTTTAGCAAAATGTCTCGTAAACCCGTCAGGCGAACGAAGATTACTTACCACTGAATAAACGTCATTAGTTTTAAATTTTGGAAATTTTGATAATTCTCGTTCTTTGTAAGTAACTCTCCATATTCTTCCGTGAACCTGATCTCTTCTTGGGTCTCTGAAATCAACCTCACCATGTTGAATTATAGGATTATACCAGTCTGCAATGTATAAAGCTCCGTCTGGCCCAATCTTAGCATCAATTGGTCGAAAAGATTTGTGGTTAGTTCTTATTAAATCTTTGGCTTGTCGAGAAATAAAACCACTACCACTATCGCTAAGTACAAACCTATTTACTCTATGTCCCCTAAAGTCATTAGTAATTAAATTTCCTTGCCACGAATCTGGGAAATGACTCGAATTAATTACTTCAAGCCCACATTGCTTCGGCTGACCTGGATTTAATCCTCGGAGAATTCTTTTTGCATTGTAAGCAGTAAAGAAGACGCTCCCCGGAAAAACATAATTGATGCCCTCTCCGTAAGCGCCATCAGTAGCGAAACTCTGGCCATACCTGTCAAAAATGTGCCCCCAGCTATTAACAAAACCACGAGAGAATACATTCAACTCACCAGTCTCTGGACGATAATGCCATATACCACCTGCCATTAGTCTTCTAACTCCATGGGGAGTCTCGACATGAGAATGAATATAAATTGACTGATTAAAATACATCATCCCATCAGGACCACCCCTAAATGCATGAATAATATGATGGGTATCTTCAGTACCAAAGCCACTTAAAACAACGGTTCTCTTGTCCTCTTTAAGATCTCCATCAAGATCCTGCATGAAAAGTATTTCAGTAGAGTTAGCAACATAAGCACCACCATCTCCGGGCATTATACCAGTCGGAATAAGAAGATCTTCAGCAAAAACAGTTGATTTATCAGCAACCCCATCGCCATCGTTGTCTTCCAAAACAATAACTTGATCATCGGAGCGTTGCCCTGGTTTAATGTGAGGATACAATCGGCTGCTCACCACCCAAAGCCTCCCATTTTCATCCCAGTTCATACCAATAGGCTTCGATATCATTGGGTCAGATGCAAATAAATTAATCTCTAACCCTTCATCTAAAATGAAGCTTTCCATCTGTTTCATTGGATTAGGATCAGGAATCTCGCTTTGAGGAAGATTCCTTTGCGCTAAAGAATTTGCAGATTGGAATACAATAAAACAAACAAAGAGAATTTTTTTCATCAGATATAATTTTCTAAAGTTATTATTTTTTTTCTCTAGAAAAACTGTTTGCAAGATCGTGAATAGACTTTTCTTTTTGTTCAATTAGTGGATCGAACATCGGAATTTCTTTCGCATTGTTTCCTTGCTCATGCTTTCGAAACCCGTGTAAATAAGTTTCATTCTGAGGGCGCCATCTATTAAAGAAGAGCCGATTCTTTTCAATAACAAATGACCTCACCCTTTCAACATCAGATTCAGTAACTTTCTCTGTAACCCCTAAATCAAGAGCTTCCGCTAAAGCTAAAGCCACTCTTTTATATCCTTGAGAAGAAAAGTGAATGCCATTAATAGTTACAGGTGGAACCATCCTAACTTTACCTGCACCCAAGGCATTAAAAAGGTCCACATAGTCACATTTTTTTCTCATTGCTACACCCTTGATAGACTGAGAGTAGATACTCAAATTGGTATTCTGTAACACCATATTTGGAAGAGGAGCACCTAGGTTTTCAAAAGGTGGCGGGCTAATTAACACTATTCTTGAGCCGGCCTTAGATCTAATCATATCAATCAACTTTTCATAGCCTTCTTCAAAACCATTTATTCCAGCCTTCCCCTCAAAAGCAGCAACAGAACCATAGCAAATTAAGACAATGGTCGGCTTTAAAAAATCAATGTGATTAGTAAGCCTTTCAAACCCTTCTTTAGGAGGG
>TARA_B100001057_G_scaffold303952_1_pt1 | contig 10469 bp, 7 predicted proteins | sample TARA_B100001057 | Tara Oceans TARA_B100001057 (sample SAMEA2621839) | marine metagenome | biome: marine biome (ENVO:00000447); feature: surface water layer (ENVO:00002042); material: "saline water (ENVO:00002010), including plankton (ENVO:xxxxxxxx)" | depth 5 m | reverse complement strand
GGCCGTTAGCAACACATCCAATTCTCTAGCATTTGGTACACTATCGATTTGGGTGGCTAAGTTAACTAACCGATTTGTTTCACCTGACATAGCAGAAACCACAACCACGATTTGATTGCCTTCATTTCTCGCTTCAATGATTTTCTCTGCTACATGTTGGATTCGTTCTATTGAACCCACTGACGTTCCGCCAAACTTCTGCACGATAAGAGGCATTTTCACCCGTCCTCACCTTCCCAAGACCAATGTCTATATATGACAAAAAAACACATGCTCCGCGTCATGGCGAAGCAATAAAAAATTAACCAAGAAGTCTAACGTTGACATTAGACTTCTTGGCTAATCTCAATCGAACCTGGTTTAGATACTCTTCCAATAGGCAAAATAAAAGATGCCCAATCAACTGATTGGGCATCTTTGTATCAATTACTTAAGCTTAAAGACGCTCTTCTAGCCAAGTACGTACAGATTTAAGCGCTTCAGGTAGTGCTTCAACGTCAGTACCGCCCGCTTGAGCCATATCTGGGCGACCGCCACCTTTACCGCCAACTTGCTCTGCAACCATCTTAACTAGGTCGCCCGCTTTTACTTTGCCGATAAGATCTTTAGTTACACCAGCAATCAAGCCAACTTTACCTTCTGCCACGTTAGCGATCAGGATGATGCCGCTACCCACTTGGTTTTTAGCGTTATCAACCATAGTACGTAGGTTCTTGTTGTCTGCACCTTCAATAGCAGCAACCAATACCTTGGTACCAGAGATCTCTTCTACTTTGCCCATGATATTTGCACTTTCAGCTGCAGCCATCTTTTCTTTAAGTAGTTGGATTTCTTTCTCTAGAGATTTCGCTTTCTTAGCTGACTCAGCTAGTTTCTCTTCGTAAGCGTTAGCTTGAGCTTCTACTGCATCTAGTGCAGCTTCACCCGTTACCGCTTCGATACGGCGAATACCCGCTGCGATACCACCTTCAGAAGTGATCTTGAACAGGCCAATGTCACCAGTGTTGCTTGCGTGGATACCACCACAAAGCTCGGTAGAGAAATCGCCCATAGACAGAACGCGCACTTCATCATCGTACTTCTCGCCAAACAGTGCCATCGCACCTTTTTCTTTCGCTGACTCGATGTCCATGATGTTAGTTTCAATTGCATGGTTCTTACGAACTTGCGCGTTAACCAAACGCTCTACTTCTTTAAGTTGTTCAGGTGTTACCGCTTCAAGGTTAGAGAAGTCAAAACGTAGGTTGTCAGGCTTAACCAAAGAACCTTTTTGAGCCACGTGCTCACCAAGAACTTCGCGCAGTGCAGCGTGAAGTAAGTGAGTTGCAGAGTGGTTAAGTGAGATAGCAGCACGACGCCCAGCGTCTACTGTAGCTTCTACTTTATCCCCTTTCGCGAACACACCTTCCACTAGCTCACCGTGGTGTGCAAATGCGTTACCTAGTTTTTGAGTGTCTTCAACTTTGAAAAGACCAGACGCAGTTTTTAGCGTACCTGTATCACCACATTGACCGCCTGATTCAGCGTAGAATGGCGTCTCTTCAAGGATGATGATTGCTTTATCGCCCGCAGACAGAGAAGCAACCTCTTCACCTTCAACGAACAGTGCAGAGATCTCGCCAGCACCTTCTGTACCTGTGTAGCCACAGAACTCAGTGTTAGTTTCCACTTTGATCGTCGCGTTGTAGTCAGTGCCGAATTGGCCAGCTTCACGTGCACGCTGACGCTGAACTTCCATCGCCTTCTCGAAGCCTTCTTCATCAATAGTGAAGTCACGCTCACGAGCTACGTCGTTAGTTAAATCAGCTGGGAAGCCGTAGGTATCGTAAAGTTTGAATACCGTTTCACCGTCTAGCTCTTTGCCTTCAAGTGCGTCTAGTGCTTCGTTCAGGATAACCATGCCGCGCTCTAGTGTGCGACCAAAGTTCTCTTCTTCGATACGAAGTACTTTTTCAACAAGCTCTTGTTGCTTCTTCAGCTCGTCTGCTGCAGAACCCATTACTTCAGCTAGTACACCCACAAGTTTGTGGAAGAATACGCCTTGTGCACCTAGCTTGTTACCGTGACGGACTGCACGACGGATAATACGACGTAGAACGTAACCACGACCTTCATTTGAAGGCATAACGCCATCAGCGATCAGGAATGAACAAGACCGGATGTGGTCAGCGATAACGCGTAGCGACTGGTTTGATAGGTCTTCGTAACCGATCGTTTCAGCCGTTGCTTTGATTAGCTTTTGGAATACATCGATTTCGTAGTTTGAGTGAACGCCTTGCATGATTGCAGAGATACGCTCAATACCCATACCTGTATCAACAGCAGGCTTAGGTAGCGGTTCCATTGTGCCGTCTGCGTGACGGTTGAACTGCATGAATACGTTGTTCCAGATCTCGATGAAACGGTCACCATCTTCTTCAGGAGTACCTGGACGGCCGCCCCAAATGTGCTCACCGTGATCGTAGAAAATCTCAGTACATGGACCACAAGGACCTGTGTCACCCATTGTCCAGAAGTTGTCAGACTCGAACTGTTTACCGCCTTCTTTGTCGCCGATGCGAACGATACGGTCAGCAGGTACACCTACTTTCTTGTTCCAGATATCGAATGCTTCGTCATCTGTCTCGTATACCGTTACCAATAGACGATCTTTTGGCAGTTGTAGAGTTTCTGTTAGGAATTCCCAAGCAAACGCAATCGCGTCTTCTTTAAAGTAATCACCAAAGCTGAAGTTACCAAGCATTTCAAAGAATGTGTGGTGACGAGCCGTGAAACCTACGTTTTCAAGGTCATTGTGTTTACCGCCAGCACGTACACAACGTTGAGCCGTAGTCGCTCGAGTGTAGGCACGCTTTTCGGCGCCTAAGAAACAATCTTTGAATTGGTTCATACCTGCGTTAGTGAATAGCAGGGTTGGATCGTTATGTGGAACTAACGATGAACTGTCTACGATTTGGTGTCCTTTGCTCTCAAAGAACTTAAGGAACGCGTTGCGAACCTCATCAGTGCTCATGTACATGCAGCTCTTCCTGAAAATAGTCGAGTTAGAATTTTGCCGTATTGTAGATCATGGTTAAGGCTTCGACTAGTTTTCTTGTAGAAAAGACGCCCTTGGGTAGGATTTTAGTTGGAATTAGAGAAAATGAAGAATATTCAACTAGGTTGTGACAAGTAGATATGAAGAAAAACGGTAGGGTGAATGTTGATGGGAGAAGCTTTAGTAAACATTGACAAGCAAGCACTTGCGCTAGGAGTGGATGATTTGGGAAGACTAGCGCTTAGTACAGATATGATTGAACTCTTCTCTGTTATTAGCTGAGAACAGGTAAAGAAAATCACCATCCAATTCATATCGTATTGAATCGTAAAACCCTTATACAGTGCCTGATTACGATTGATCATGTCATTCGGATGTTTATGCCTGAAGTTCACTTCATTAAACACCATTTCTAAATGGTTATCTTGCAATGTATATTTCCCGACAAACACAACCTCTGCCGTTTCGACTACCCCGTGCTGATTCAGAGTTTGAATCCTATCGCTAACAAAAAAATCTTCGTCAGAACTAAACGAGTACAGCATAAATTCATTCAACTCAGAGTACCGCACATACGATGGCGTAACAAAGCCCAAATGTTTGAGGTTACACGCCCACTGGCTCCCTCTTAAAGAGATAGGTTGAATGAGTAAGACAATTGCCAGAATCAATGCACCTAACGCTGAAATCATGACAAAAATTGCAGGCTTAGATTTTATCAATGCGTGACACCTTGTATCTGATTTAATTCTCTACTTACATGCCTATTATCCTCAGCAAGCATTGGAATTATAAGCGTAGACTGAAACCTGCTTAGGTTCAGCAAAATATTGTAATACATACAGTTTCGCCTAATTAACGGTGAAGCCTTGGTACCCAAAATTCACCAAGGCCTCTCGCTATGATTAAGCTTTCAGAGCTTCAACAATAGCGTTGTAGTTTGGCTCTTCAGTTACTTCCGAAACCAGTTCGCTGTGTAAAACTACATTGTTCGCATCTAGTAGGATAACTGCACGAGCTGACAAGCCAGATAGTGCATGCTCTTCAAACTGTGTACCGAATGCTTTTAACAGCTCTGGATTTTTGAATACCGATAGCAGCTCCACGCCTTCCACACCCTCGCTCTCTTGGTAACGAGCAAGCGCAAATGGTAGATCGGTTGAAACCGTGTATACATCCACTGACTCTGATTTTAGCTCTGCTAGTTCAGAGATTACCTTAGTGCTGCTTGAACATACTGGTGTATCAACGCTTGGGAACAAGTAGATCAGTTTAAAATCAGCTTTTTTTTCTGAAATCGTCAATGGTGCTAACGATACCGATGTCATTGCTGGTGTAGTAAGTACTTCACCTTTTTGTGGGAAGTTACCTGCTAGTGCGATTTTATCGCCCACAAATGTCACTGTGTTCATGTTTATTCCTTTCAATGTAATTCTTAAAATGGCTGTTCTAGCTGACTGTGTTGCCATTATCTAAAGACATTCAAATCGAACATCTCTTCTCTATATGTCACCCGTAATTTACACCGGCGAAGTCAGTAAAAACGTTTATTAACCCTCGGCGCAAATTCAACGCTTAGGCAGCTTCGATTACTTTTCGTATTTGATTGAGGATAGGAACCGCATCGTCGAAACCAACAGAAAGAGAGAAATCAATTTCTTGATCAATATGCTCCTGAGCAACCTTGAGTAAGGTCACCTTGTCGCAGCGTTCAAGGCTCTTCTCTTTATCGGCAAAAATCTTAGTAAGAGACTGAACAACATCCAGTTGAAAGGACTCTATGGAAGTGACATCCTTATACTCTTGTAACAGCTGATTCACCGATTGAGAGTTTTTCTGTTTAATTTCTGGCATCCTAATTACCTTTAAAACAACGATTAGAAGTCAAGCTATCACCCAAGCTCGAGGCGGCATTACGTTAGCAACCAGCCCTCGTTCCCACCACAAACCATTGCCAAACAAAAACATAACGACATAGCTAAATGTAATCTTTATATAACCAATGAGATTTTACAGTTACAGACAGCCCTCCTATGCTTAAAGTACCGCCCGCCAAAATGAACTTCATTTAAATTACTAAGCCCATGAATCAAATGCGTAATATCACCGATTCCATCACTATTGATATTGAGATAAGGACACTGACTCACCATCCCGCGGATATCACGGTCAGCATGCGCCCTCTGCCGTTCAAAGTTCTGTTGTACTTGTTAAAGCACCAAGATAGATGCGTTTCGCGAGAAGAGTTATTTGAAGAGTGTTGGCAAGGTGTGTTGGTTACCGATCAGTCCCTAACCAACACCATTAGTTATATTCGTAAAGTATTCAAAAATTTAGATACTAATGAGTTAGGGCTCAAAACAATCAGTAAGCAAGGTTATTTATTGGTGGTTTCACCAAGGCAACAAGCTCTGAAGGTTGAAGAAATTAAGCCTTTAGTTGAGGCGGAAGTGAAACTTGAATTGGCGGATGCTGGCACTGGCATTAATGAAGAAAAAATAAGCCCAGATTTACAGCAACCAGTCAGTACTCAGAAAACGAAAACCAAGTTTCCTCGTCAATTTACGTTAAATTTATGTGCCCTGTGGCTTGGCATCATATTGGTCGCCTACTACTCCATTCATTACAACAAAGAGCAAGCGCCATTTTTAGATAAAGACAACTACCAGTCCTATCCCTTTGGTAGTGGCACACTTTATGTTCATGACCAATCAAATACAATCACTGACTCCAAAATGACCTCATACATCAATCACCTCGAGCTATCGCAGTGCAATGTAAAAAGTATCTACATTCGCATCACTAATTCAGCTTTCCGAGACAACATCATTTCAATGTATGCTTTTGTTTTTACCAACAATCGAAAGAGTCAAAGTATCTTCAAACAGAAGCTAGACAGCCTCAATATTTATCCATCCATTATTACTCCGTTACTGGAGTCCTTTTACTGCAAAGGTAACCCACAGCAATAAATGATTTTGTCGTTCAAGACATCAGTGGCTTAGTTTTAAGGGAGCTTGTAAATAGCGAACGTCGCAATGAGAAACGGAGGAAGTGCGGAGAATGTTTCAGCCAATAAAAAAGCCCCGCATGCAATGCGAGGCTTCAAGTTCTTAGCTAAGAGTAACGATTTGGATTAAAACTCTTCGTTCTCTTCTTCTTTTTCTGCTTCTTTCTCGTCAAGAACAGCAGGAGTCAGTAGTAGTTCACGAAGTTTAGTATCTAGCTCTAGAGCGATCTCTGGGTTTTCACGTAGGAACTTACAAGAGTTCGATTTACCTTGACCGATCTTATCGCCTTTGTAGCTGTACCAAGCTCCTGCTTTATCAACTAGCTTGTTCTTAACACCTAGATCAATCAGCTCACCTTCACGGTTAAAGCCTTGGCCGTATAGGATTTGAGTTTCAGCTTGCTTAAACGGTGCTGCAATCTTGTTCTTAACAACCTTAATACGCGTTTCGTTACCAACGATCTCGTCACCTTCTTTGATAGAACCAGTACGGCGAATATCAAGACGAACAGACGCGTAGAACTTAAGTGCATTACCACCCGTTGTGGTTTCTGGGTTACCAAACATTACACCAATCTTCATACGGATTTGGTTAATGAAGATACACATACAGTTAGACTGCTTAAGGTTACCAGTCAGCTTACGCATCGCTTGAGAAAGCATACGAGCTTGAAGACCCATGTGGCTGTCGCCCATTTCGCCTTCGATTTCAGCTTTTGGTGTTAGTGCCGCTACTGAGTCGACAACCAATACGTCGATAGCACCAGAACGCGCTAGAGCATCACAGATTTCTAGAGCTTGTTCACCAGTATCTGGTTGAGAAACAAGAAGTGCATCGATATCAACACCAAGCTTTTGAGCGTAGATAGGGTCTAGTGCGTGCTCAGCATCAACGAAAGCACAGGTTTTACCTACTTTTTGTGCTGCAGCAATCAGCTCAAGTGTTAGCGTTGTTTTACCTGAAGATTCTGGACCGTAAATTTCAACGATACGACCCATCGGCAGACCACCAGCACCTAGTGCGATATCTAGAGATAGAGAACCAGTAGAAATTGTTTCTACATCCATTGTACGGTTGTCACCAAGACGCATGATAGAGCCTTTACCAAATTGTTTTTCAATCTGACCAAGGGCTGCGGCTAACGCTTTTTGTTTATTCTCGTCCATTACTATCTCCAGGTAATCGGTTGTCGTGAAACAAGCGATTTAGAATCTATTTCTAACCCACATAGGGGTGACTAATTGGCTCTTATTATACTGTTGATTCATACAGTGTCCATACCTGTATGAAAATAATTTGTACAAATGTTACTTGTCTTCCATTGATAGGTAATCATAAATAACTTGCAGGGCATGGTGGGTAGCTTGTTGGCGTACTTGTGATCTGTCACCATCAAATACATGCGTTTCCACTTTATTCCAACCACTTAGCGCTTTCCAAGCAAAGCATACCGTACCAACGGGCTTCTCGTCAGTACCGCCACCAGGGCCTGCAATACCACTAATTGAAACCGCGATGGTTCCGTTCGAATGCTCTAGCGCACCTTTAGCCATTTCTATGACGACGGGTTCGCTGACCGCACCAAATTCCACTAAGGTTTCTAACTGTACGCCAATCATCTCTTGCTTTGCTTCATTGCTATACGTGACAAAAGCGCGATCAAACCAAGCAGAGCTGCCCGCGATATCCGTTACCGCACTTGCTACACCGCCACCAGTACAAGACTCGGCGGTGACCAACACCTGATTGTGCTCTGCAAGCAACAGTCCGAGTTTTTCACTAAGATCTTGAGTCATCTGCATTATCAGCTTCCCTTTATTTACCATTAGAACATTTGGATACGCATCTTTTCGCTTCAGCCGCTTTTCGCACGAAACGCTTTCACGTATCCTAAGCCGCAATAGAAATAAACGAAAGAAGTTAACTGTGAAAGCCGATCAAAAACATACTCCCATGATGCAGCAGTACCTAAAACTGAAGTCAGAAAACCCAGAAATTCTGCTGTTCTACCGCATGGGCGATTTCTACGAGCTTTTCTACGATGACGCAAAAAAAGCGTCTCAACTCCTCGATATTTCACTGACTAAACGCGGCTCTTCAAATGGCGAACCAATCCCAATGGCCGGCGTCCCATACCATGCCGTTGAGGGGTACCTAGCAAAGTTAGTGCAACTCGGTGAATCCGTAGCAATTTGTGAACAGATTGGTAATCCAGCACTTTCAAAAGGTCCTGTCGAGCGAGCGGTAGTACGTATCGTGACACCGGGTACCGTAACCGATGAAGCACTGCTTTCTGAACGCGTCGACAATTTAATCGCCGCTATTTACCATCACAACGGCAAGTTTGGTTACGCGACGTTAGACATTACCTCTGGCCGATTCCAACTGTGTGAACCAGAAACCGAAGAAGCAATGGCAGCAGAGCTGCAGAGAACCTCTCCGCGTGAGTTGTTGTTCCCTGAAGATTTCGAACCCGTTGAATTAATGGCAAGCCGCACAGGCAATCGTCGTCGTCCAGTATGGGAATTTGAATTAGATACCGCTAAGCAGCAGTTGAACCAACAGTTTGGCACTCGTGACCTTGTTGGTTTTGGCGTTGAAGGTGCGAAACTTGGCTTGTGTGCAGCCGGCTGCCTTATTCAATATGTGAAAGATACCCAACGAACTGCGCTACCGCATATTCGTTCACTGACAATGGACAAGCAAGATCACTCGGTGATCCTTGATGCTGCGACTCGCCGCAACCTGGAGATCACGCAAAACCTTGGCGGTGGCACCGACAACACTCTTGCTGAAGTGCTGGATCACACAGCAACCGCAATGGGTAGCCGTATGCTCAAGCGTTGGTTACATCAACCAATGCGCAATATCTCCGCTCTTAACCAACGCCTAGACGCGATTGGTGAGATGAAAGATTTGGCGCTATTCACTGAGCTGCAGCCAACACTAAAACAGATTGGTGATATAGAGCGTATCTTAGCTCGACTGGCACTTCGCTCGGCTCGCCCACGTGATATGGCGCGACTTCGTCAAGCGATGGAGTATCTACCAGAACTTGCAGAAACGCTAACCCAACTTAAGCACCCATACCTAACTCAACTTGCTCAATATGCTTCTCCTTTGGATGAAGTATCAGACCTATTAGAGCGAGCCATCAAAGAAAACCCACCCGTGGTTATCCGCGACGGTGGTGTGATCGCTGAAGGCTACAATGCCGAACTAGACGAATGGCGTAACCTAGCTGCTGGTGCAACTGAATTCCTTGATCAATTGGAGAAAGAAGAGCGTGAGCGCCATGGTATCGACACACTTAAGGTTGGCTACAACAACGTACACGGTTTCTTTATTCAGGTAAGCCGCGGGCAAAGCCACCTTGTGCCGCCACACTATGTACGCCGTCAAACACTAAAGAACGCTGAGCGCTACATTATTCCTGAGCTAAAAGAGCACGAAGACAAAGTTCTAAACTCTAAGTCGAAAGCTCTGGCTATCGAGAAGCAGTTATGGGAAGAGCTGTTTGATTTGCTACTGCCACATTTAGAGCGACTACAAAACATCGCCTCTTCTGTATCCCAGCTTGATGTCTTACAGAACTTAGCCGAGCGTGCAGACACACTCGATTATTGTCGTCCGAGCATGACTGAATCTGCTGGCGTCCAAATCCAAGCAGGCCGCCACCCTGTGGTTGAGCAAGTCATGGATGAACCATTCATTGCTAACCCAATTGACCTTAACGACAAGCGTAAAATGCTGATCATTACAGGTCCAAACATGGGTGGTAAATCGACTTACATGCGCCAGACAGCACTTATCGCGCTAATGGCACATATCGGTTGTTATGTTCCAGCAGAAAGTGCAACTATTGGCTCTATCGACCGCATCTTTACTCGAATTGGCGCATCGGACGATCTAGCGTCTGGTCGCTCAACCTTCATGGTTGAGATGACTGAGACTGCCAACATCCTGCACAACGCAACACCAAACAGCTTGGTGCTGATGGATGAAATCGGTCGTGGTACCAGTACTTACGATGGTCTATCTCTAGCTTGGGCAAGTGCAGAATGGCTAGCGAATCAAATCAATGCGATGACACTGTTTGCGACGCACTACTTTGAGCTAACCGAACTACCAAACCAGATTCCAACACTGGCCAACGTTCACTTAGACGCAGTAGAGCACGGTGACAGCATCGCCTTCATGCACGCAGTTCAAGAAGGTGCAGCAAGTAAGTCTTACGGCCTAGCGGTTGCAGGATTGGCTGGTGTACCAAAAGCCGTGATCAAGAACGCTCGTGCGAAACTGACACAACTTGAAGCGTTGAGCATTGAGTCTCCTACATCGAAGCCGAGCGGCGTTGATATTGCGAACCAACTGAGCCTTATCCCGGAACCAAGCGAAGTAGAGCAAGCATTAGCGAACGT
>TARA_B100001057_G_scaffold391703_1_pt1 | contig 10473 bp, 9 predicted proteins | sample TARA_B100001057 | Tara Oceans TARA_B100001057 (sample SAMEA2621839) | marine metagenome | biome: marine biome (ENVO:00000447); feature: surface water layer (ENVO:00002042); material: "saline water (ENVO:00002010), including plankton (ENVO:xxxxxxxx)" | depth 5 m | reverse complement strand
ATAGACTTAATCAATAAAATTTAATAGAGGTGATTAATAAAAATTATGAAAGTAGTTATTTTAGCAGGCGGTTACGGCACTAGACTATCAGAAGAAACAAAGCTTAAACCAAAACCTCTTGTAGAAATCGGTGATAAACCAATTATATGGCACATTATGAAAATTTACTCATTTTATGGCATGAATGATTTCATTATATGTCTTGGGTACAAAGGACATATGATTAAAAAAAATCTTAAAAAATATGCACGTAGAGAAAAATGGAAAATATCATTTGTTAATACAGGTCTTCATACTATGACTGGTGGTAGAATCCGTAGAATTAAAAGTTTAGTTGAAAATGATAAAAATTTTTGTCTTTCTTATGGTGATGGTCTTTCAAATGTCAATTTAAAAAGATTAATTAAATTTCATTATCAAAATAAAAAAATAGCCACCTTAACTGCCGTAAAATATAAAAATCCAAAAGGGATCTTATCAATAAATAAAAAGTCTTTAGTAAAAAAAATAAAAGAAAAACCATTGGAATATATTAATGGAGGATTTTTCGTGCTATCAAAAAATATATTTAAGTATATCCAAAACGATAAAACAATTTTTGAAAAAGATTGCTTACCAAAACTTTCAATTACAAATAAATTAGCAGCTTATAAGCATAACGATTTTTGGGCTTGTATGGATACTTTGAGAGAAAAAAAAGAGTTAAATCTACTATGGAAAAATAAAAGATCAAAATGGAAAATATGGAAATAACACAATGTATTCAAAATTAAAAAATAAAAATATTTTAATTTTTGGAAATTCTGGATTTGTAGGATCATGGTTAAGTTTAACATTAAATCACTTTAAAGCTAATATTCTCGGTGTCTCATTAAAAATGAAGAATGAAAATTATCTATCAAATTCAATTCAATTTCGTAAACATATTAAAACAATTAATTGTGATATAAACAATTTATCAAAAATTTCCAAAATAATTAAAAAATTTAATCCGGAAATTGTAATTCATTTAGCGTCACAACCTATTGTATTAGAAGGTTATAAAGATCCAAAAAATACATTTTACACAAACATATTTGGTACAATAAAAATATTTGAACTAATCAAAAAAACAAAATCAATCAAAAAAATAGTTGTATTTACATCTGATAAAGTTTACTCAAATAATTATAAAACTTTATATGAGAATTCAATTCTGGGTGGTTTAGATCCTTATAGTGCTAGTAAATCTTGTCAGGACATTATAAGTCAGTGTTATAATTTTAGTTTTATGAATAAGGACATGATCATTCTAAGATCTGGAAATATAATTGGAGGAGGAGATTGGGGGTCAAATCGACTTATGCCTGACATAATAAATTCAATTAAAAAAAAACAAAAATTAAAGATTAGAGCACTTTATTCCACTAGACCCTGGCTTCATGTTTTGGACGTTATCAATGGGATATTACTTGTTATAAATAAAAAAATAAAAAAAGAAAAAACAAATATTTATAACTTGGCTCCAAATAAAAAAAATCAAGTAACTGTTAAAAAATTGTTAGATTTAATAAAAAGAAACTCAATGGTAAAATCTTTGAAAGTTTCTACAGTTAAAAACAAAGTTCAAGAAAAGAAACATCTTAACTTGTCTTCAAATAAAATTTTTGTTGAATTAGGGTGGAAATCCAAACTTAATATATTAAAAAGTTTAGATCTAACTTTAAAACTATATTTAACACAAAAGAACAAGTTATTTGATGAAACAAGAAAACAAATTTCTTCTTTTTTTCGTAAAAACTATTAATTTTTTTTATCAAAAATATTTTTTAAATCTTTGATTAAATCACTTTTAACTTTCCAACCAGGATAATTGAATATGTTTTTTACCTCAAATAATGATTCATTATGACGATATTGTTTTTTTCCAATTCTCACTTTAAGTTTATAATCTAAAACCTTGTCTAATTTTTTAACTAAATTGATAAGCCTGATTGGTTTTTTTGAACTCACGGTATAAGCTTTAAAGCCACAAAGTTTTTTTAATTCTAAATCATTTATTATTTTCTTAACTAAAAGACAAATATCATTTATATTTACGTAATCCAAAAACTGTTTGCCTGAAGTAATATTCAAAAATTTATTTTTTTTGTATCTTTCGAGAAGATCGTTTAAAAATTTTTTTCTTTTATCATTTTTTCCATAAGTATCAAAAATTTTAAGTGATACAATCGAAACTGATTTATTTGAAAAAAATTTAAAAAAACTGTCATTTGCTTGTTTGGTCGCTGCATAAAAGTTAAGAGGTTCCTTTTTTTTTCCAATTAATTCCCATTTACTTCCAAAAGAAATGTAGCCTTTAAAATTTTTATTTTTGATTGCTTGATTTAAAAAAAAAATATTTGAAAATAAATTTGAATGTAATAATTCTTTAATATTTTTATCTGTATAAGTTAAATTTTGATTGGCAGAACAATTAATAATAATTTGTGGTTTTTTCTTCTTAATTTCTTTTTTTACAATTGAGATCCATTTTTTTTTATTCTTATTATGTGAAGAAAAAGAAAATACATCATATTTTTTATTCTTAGATAAATAATTCTTTAAATTATTACCAAAAAATCCAGATGAACCAATAATACCTATTTTCATATTTTATTTTTAAGAAATTGATCTAAATTTTGTAATTTTTTATCTTTTTTCGAAAAAATGAGTTTAAATTTTGGTAATTTTAAATTTATCGAATTTATATTAATTCCAAATTCTTTCTTTGGATTATATTTTGTTGAACTTATATTTAATAAAATAGTATTTTTTTCTAAAACAATAACGCCATGTGCAAAACCTTTTGGAATATGCAAGGCCAACAAATTTTTTGAACTAATTACTTTTTTAAAAATTTTACAATATGTTTTAGAATTTTTTCTTAAATCAATCGCAATGTCTAAGATTTTTCCTTTAATACAAAAAATTATTTTTGACTGAGAAAACTTTCCTTTTTGACCATGAAGTCCTCTTACAGAGCCTTTGTTTGAATAACTAACATAACTTTCAAAACAGTTAAATTTTAGCAATTTATTTTTTTTATCTAATATTTTAATAAGATTACCTCTTAAATCGCTAAATTTTTTGAGCTTTAATACTTTTAAATCTTTAAATTTAGTTGAATAAATTATCATAAATTTATAATTGTTTAGTGTTTATAATTGTAAATTATTTTTAATGAATTCCAATAATTTAAAAATTTATTGTATCACTCATAAATATTTCGATTTTTTAAGTAATCTTAACCTAAATATAATTGTTGGTGGATCACATAATAAAACCGAAAAATTTCCTCATAATTGGTTACACGACTCTGTAAATGAAAATATTTCCAATAAAAACGAAACTTTTGGTAGTCTTACTTCGTTATATTGGATTTGGAAAAATGAATTAAAAAAAATAAAAGATGATGACTGGGTAGGTATTTGTCATTATAGGCGTTTTTGGTTGAAAGAAAATCACTCACAAACAATTGATATTTCAAATTTAAATGAAAATCTAATTGAATCTATATCGGGTAACAATTTGGGATTTGAAGGTTTTGTTTTGTCGCCACAAAACTTAACAGGTTATAAATTTATGAAAATTTTAAAAAAAGGAAAAAAAAATATTATTAAAAATCCATTAATTTTATTTAATAAAAAGTATCAAACTATCAATCTTCACTTCGACATGTTTCATATTTATAATGGTTTAAAAATTGCGTCTAATGTTATGAACAAACAATATAAAGATGATTTTCTTAATTACATAAATACAGAAACAAAATATTACCCTTTTAGTATTTTTATTTTAAAAAAAAAAAAATTTGAAAGACTATGCTTTGACACATTTGATTGGATTTTTAATTGTGAAGATTTATTTGATAAAGAAAAACTTAGAGGTTATGGTCAGATAAGATTATTTGATTTTTTAGCAGAAAGATTTTTTTCTTTTTGGATTGAAAAAAATACAAAATTTAAAGTTTCGCCAGGAATATTTATTGATCAAAATAATCAGAAATTTAAAAATTTTATATAAAACTTTAAATAAATAAAAATGGCGGAGAGAATGGGATTCGAACCCATGAAAGAGTTTCCCCTTTACACGCTTTCCAAGCGTGCGCCTTCAACCGCTCGGCCACCTCTCCATAAAAATTTAATTCAATCTTTTTCTTTTTGATTTTCCAGTTCTAAGATAATTTTTTTCAAATTTTTTTAAATTTTGGTAAAATTTTAAATTTCTTAAAATATTTTTCAAGTATTCGTTTTTTACAAAAACATCATTTCCTTTACCGTGTCTACCTTTGAAAATTGTTGTATTTTTTTTAATTTTTTTTGCAATTTCTGTTGTTGGTCTCCCTTTGGAAAAATAATAAGTTGCTATTGATTTTCTTGATACACTTTTTGGGCATTTAAGTGGATTTGGATGTCCATGGTTAGTAAAATCATTTGTTGAGAAAATTACCATAGTGTTAAAATTTGGTGATATTTTTTTTTCACATTTTTTCATTGTTTTGTTCCAGAGCTCTAAATCACCACCATAGTTTTTCTTCCAATTTTTATTAAGATAAATTAATACATTTATCCTTCTATCAAGGTTCTTAAATGGATGCTTACTAAAATCAGTATGAATTTTTAAGACACCTCCTCTTTTGATTTCATGTAACCCACCTCCACTAAGATGAGGATCGGGAATCATTTTTTCTTTTATTGATGAAATCTGTTGTAAAAAATTTAAAAAATTACTTGAATTAAGGTAGTTAAAAAGTTTTTTTGTGTTCTTTTTAAAATATCTTTTTTTATTATTTGCAAATTTAATTTCATTTTTGTTATTATAATTGCTAGAGGACTTTATTTTCGATAAGTTTGGGAACTCATTTAAGACTGTATTTAAAAATTTGTTATTAAAAAAATTTCTAATTACAATATGTGGATAAGGCTTAGACTTAAGGTATAATTTTTTATTTTTAACTGCATACAAATTAAGATTGCTAAATTTTTTTGAAATAATTCCATTTTTCATTTTAAAATCCATTCTGAGAATTTATCTTTATTATACTGAAGATAATCTGGATAAGTCTCATCTATATTTACCTTTTCAAAAATATGTCCTCTATTAAATAAATCCTTTTTTTGTTCAATTTTTTCTTTTATATTTTCTTCATTATAAAATTCTTCTTTATCCCAACTAGTTTCAGCCAAGCTTTTAAATTTTTTGGAAATTTCACTAGGCCTTAACAAATAATTAAAATGCCAACCTCCATCATTTATTATCTCTATACTTTTTTCTTTGTCAAATCTCCAAAATTTATACCTTAAATTTTTTGAAACCACTTTTTCTCTTAACCAATTTATGGATCTAAGATGCTTTTTCTTGCATATCCTGGTTCCTTCCCAGGGAGATTCAAATTTATTAAATAAATTAAGTTTATACGTGTACATTTTTTGAAAAAAAATTCCAAATTTTTTTTTAAGTTGAATATTTGATATTTTTTTTGGGTTAGGTATTTCATCTGGATCTGAAAACATAATAAAATCTTCATCTGATGCATCTTTCAATCCCTTAAATATAAATTCTCTTTGATACGATTGATTTTGCCATGGATTATTTTTAGGTGGGAACTTTTCCTCGACTATTACGTGTTCTATCTTATGTTGTAAATAATCAAATTTTTTTTTTGAAAAATTAATTTCTTTTGATTTTCCTCTATGATCGTAAACTGATTCACATACCACAAATTTATCAACAACGTTATTTAGTATTTTGAAGCGTAATTCCATTTGAAAATTTTCTTGAAAAAACGTAACACAATCGAATATTTTTGACATATTTCTAATCTTTATTAATTTTAAGAACACCTATAAAAGCTTCTTGAGGAATTTCAACTCGTCCAAATTGTTTTGATCTAGCTTTACCTTTTTTTTGCTTTTCTAAAAGTTTTCTTTTTCTATCTGTTGCACCTCCACCATGAATTTTAGTTAAAACATCTTTTTTAAATCCTTTTATTGTCTCTCTCGCAATAATCTTCCCTCCAATAGCGGCCTGAATAGGAATCATGAAATTATGTCTGGGAATTAGGTCCTTAAGTTTTTCACAAACCTCTCTACCAGTTCTTTGAGCAAAATCTTTATGAATCATCATTGCAAGTGCATCTACAGGTTCGCTATTCACAAGAATTCCTAATTTTACTAAGTCACCTTCTCTATGGCCAATTATATCATAGTCAAAACTTGCATATCCACTTGTCATTGATTTAATACGATCGTTAAAATCAAAAACAACTTCATTCAAAGGAAGTTCATAACTCAAAACTGCTCTATTCCCTGAATAACTCAAATTAATTTGTATGCCTCTCTTATCTTGACATAATTTTATTATAGAACCTAAATACTTATCTGGAGTTATTATTGTTGCTTTAATCCAAGGTTCCTCTATTGATCCTATTAAAGTGGGATCAGGAAGGCTTGAAGGGTTCTGAAGATCTATAGTTTTGCCGTTATTAAAATTAACTTTATATACAACACCTGGGGTTGTTGTTAATAAATTTACGTCAAACTCCCTTTCCAATCTCTCTGTTATTATCTCAAGATGTAATAATCCTAAAAATCCACATCTAAAACCTAGGCCCAACGCAGACGAAGATTCTGCTTCATAAGAAAAACTTGCGTCATTAAGCTGTAACTTTGCTAAGCCATCTTTCAATTTTTGATATTCAGAACTGTCTACCGGAAATAATCCACAAAAAACAACTGGTTTACTTGGCTTAAATCCAGGTAAAGCATCAACTTGGGGTTTTGAAGCATCACAAATAGTATCACCAACTTTAGTTTCAGATAATACTTTTATACCAGTTGTAATAAAACCTATTTCTCCTGAATTTAATTCATTTATGTCTTTCGGTTTCGGTGTAAAAACACCAACTTTTTCAATAATATAATCTTGATTTGTAGATAGCATCTTAATTTTCATATTTTTTGTGATTTTGCCATTTATTACTCTCACTAAAATAACTACCCCCAAGTAAGTATCATACCAACTATCTACCAATAAACATTTTAAATCCTCATCTGAGTCCCCTTTAGGAGCAGGTAATAGATTAACAATTTTCTCTAAAATATTTTCTATTCCTTCGCCAGTTTTTCCTGAGCACGGAACAGCGTTTTCAGTATCTATTCCAATAACATCTTCTATCTGTTTCTTTGATTTTTCAAGATCTGAAGCTGGTAAGTCTATTTTGTTCAAAACAGGAATAATTTCATGATTTATATCTAAAGCCTGATAGACATTAGCTAATGTTTGTGCTTCAACACCTTGAGTACTATCAACAATTAAAATAGACCCCTCACAAGCATATAGAGATCTACTTACCTCATAACTAAAATCTACGTGTCCGGGAGTGTCTATAATATTCAAAATATAGTTTTTTCCGTTTTTTGCTTTATAATTAAGTTTTACTGTTTGGGCCTTAATTGTAATACCTCTTTCTCTTTCGATTTCCATAGAGTCAAGAACTTGGGCTTTCATCTCTCTCTCTGTAAGTCCACCACAATTATGAATAATCCTATCTGCTATAGTTGATTTACCATGATCAATATGGGCAATTATTGCAAAATTTCTTATATTTTCAATAGCACTCATCTATTCTTTAAGACCTAATTTTAGCACCAGTTTTTTTTTCAACTGTCTCAATAACTGAATTATTTATTTTTTCTAAATCCTGATCTGTTAAAGTTTTATTCATAGATTGAATAGTTACATTTAAAGCAATTGACTTCATGTCATTTGGAATATTTTCACCTTCATAAATATCAAAAATATTCACATCCTTTATTAAATTTAAATCCACATTTAAAATTATTTCGGCAAGTTCTTGAGATTTAAATTCTTTATTTATAATAAAAGCAAAATCTCTTTCTGATTTTTGAAACTCAGATACTTTATATGTATCTTTACTATCTTTTATTGATTTTTTTGTTTGTTTTAAATTGTCTACAAATATCTCAAATCCTATCAGAGCCTCAGTTTTAACATCAATTTTTTTGAGAATATTTGGATGAATTTCTCCAAAATATGCTGCTATTTTATCTTTTTCATTACCTAAAAAAATTCTTCCAGATTTACCAGGATGATAATAACTTGGGGTTTGATCATCAATAAAAATTTTTTTTCTTGGATATCCTGCTTCAACTAATGTTTGGATAACATCTCTTTTTACATCAAAAATATCAACTAATCTTTCTTTTTCAATCCAGGATAATCTTGAAACCTTTCCTGATCTCAAACCTCCTATTACTATTTCTTGGTCACCTGGATTAGATCCATTAAATACCGGGCCAATTTCAAATAAAGAAATATCTTTAATTCCTCTATCTAAATTTTTATTTAGGTTTATAGATAAATTTGAAAAAATTGAATTCCTTAAAACATTTAAATCAGAACTTATTGGATTTACAATCTCAATATTTTTCATTCCCAATTTAAATAAATCATTTATCTTCGAGTCAGTGAAAGACCAAGTTATTGCTTCGTGGTAGCCTTTAGAAGCAACCGATCTTTGTAAAAAGTGAAATAACTTTTGTGAATTATTTAAAGTTGGATTTGAACGATTTTTTATTGGATCTATTTTATTAATCTTATCATAGCCATAAATTCTTACCAATTCTTCAACAATATCAATTGGTTGTTCTATATCTGGTCGCCATGAAGGAACCTTTAAAATAAAATTTTCTTTTTTTACTTGAATATCAAATCCCAGATCTTTTAAAATTTTCAACATCACTTTTTTAGAAATTTTTAAACCTGATATATTTTCAAACAACTTAGTTTCAAAATTTATTTTTTTTTCTTTATGCTGTCCAATTTTTTGAATATCTATTTTACTAATTTCACCACCACAAATTTGTTTTATTAATTTTACAGCTTTTATTAATCCATCCTCGACAGACAGTGGATCAATTCCTCTTTCAAACCTAAATTTTGCATCAGTATCAATATTCAAATGTTTTGATGTTTTTCTTATCGATCTTGGATCAAAATAAGCTGATTCTATTAACACATTTTTAGTATTTAACTCTGTTCCTGACCTTGTGCCGCCAATAATTCCTCCTAGGCCCAATATTCCTTTAGCGTCTGAAATAACACACATATCATCCTCAAGTTTATATTCTTTTTTATCTAGAGCATGAAATGTTTCTCCTTTTTTTGAATTTCTTACAGTAATCCCTTTTTCAATTTTATCAGCATCATATGCGTGTAAGGGTCTATTTAAATCTAACATTACATAATTTGTTATATCTACAATTGCAGAAATAGGATTTTGACCAACAGAAATTAATTTATCTTTTAGCCATTTTGGGCTTTCAGTATTTTTTACAGTATTAATTAAACAACTACCAAAAATTGAACAACCTTGATTTTTTTCCTTCAAAATTTTTACATTTATTTTTTGTTTAACTTTTGAATTAAACTTATTTATATTATTTAATTTTAATTTTCCAAATCCCGCAGTTGCTAGATCTCTTGCTATTCCTCTCACCCCTAAACAATCTGGTCTATTTGGAGTAATTGATAAATCAATTAAATTTGAAGTACTTTTATAAAAGTATTTTTTTCCTATTTTATCTTTAAAATATTCTTTTTTAAGATCACATATTCCATAACTCTCTTCAGATAAATTTAATTCTGATTCTGAACATAGCATTCCATATGAGGTAATCCCGCGTATTTGAGTGACAGTAAGCTTCATGTTATTTTTTGGAATAACTGATCCAGGAGGAGCATAAATTGTTAAAAGACCGTCTTTTGCGTTTTCGGCCCCACACACAACCTTAATTGTTTTTTTTTCCCCTATATCAACATCACAAACTTTCAGTCTATCTGCATTTGGATGTTTTTCAGCTTTGACAATCTTTGAGACTATAAACTTTTCCAAATTGGAAGATGAGTTTTCAACTCCTTCTACCTCTAAGCCAATATCTGTAAGCTTTTCTAAAAGTTGTTTTTCAGAACTTTTAGTAAGTAGATGGTCTTTTAACCAATCAAAGGTAATTTTCATCTACTCAAACCTCTATAGTTAGTTGGAACATCCAAAGGATCAAAACCAAAATGACTAAGCCATCTATAATCAGTTTCAAAAAAAGATCTTAAATCGTTAATTCCATATTTTAACATAGCTAATCGATCGATACCAATTCCAAAAGCATAACCTTGATATTTTTTTGGATCTACCTTTACATTTTTTAAAACATTTGGATGAACCATTCCACATCCTAAAATTTCTAACCACTTATTACCCTCGCCAATTACAATTTTTCCATCTCTGATTTCGTATCCAATATCAACCTCTGCTGAAGGTTCTGTAAAAGGAAAGTGACTTGGTCTAAACCGCATCTTTATTTTTTTTACCTCAAAAAATTCTTTTATAAAATAATCTAAACATCCTTTTAAATGACCCATATTTATATTTTT
>TARA_B100001057_G_C22870077_1_pt1 | contig 10473 bp, 10 predicted proteins | sample TARA_B100001057 | Tara Oceans TARA_B100001057 (sample SAMEA2621839) | marine metagenome | biome: marine biome (ENVO:00000447); feature: surface water layer (ENVO:00002042); material: "saline water (ENVO:00002010), including plankton (ENVO:xxxxxxxx)" | depth 5 m | reverse complement strand
CCAATAAAATCACGAGCCGCACTGTCGGTGGGGTGTTCCAAATGCGATCCAAGCCGAATACGATCAGATAGGAAAAGAGAAGCCCGAAGAGGCCCGCTAACAGGGCTTCTGCGACCTTGATAAACCACAAGCGCCCACGAAACGCTTCCAGTTGCCTCCTCAGGCTATCGGGTAAGGGCGTACGCTGGTCCTTTGAGTTGGGGCCTTGGTCGGATGACATACAATCGCTGGTAGGGGAAGGACCGAACTCCTCCCGGAAAGAGTCTTGCAGAGGAGACACGGCCAATCCAGTGGGAAATTCCCCCAAAGGATCCTTGAATAGGGGGGGTAAGCCAGATTCCCACCGGGGTACACTAGACCTACCGCAAATCTTTTTAAACTATTGGAGAAATGGATTATTGTGAGCTTCCTCGCCAATACTACCAGTCGGGCCGTGGCCAGGCAGAAGTTGAGTCGCAGCTGGGAGAGTTAATATCTTGGTTTTTATCCCTGATAATAAGAGTTCATGGTCTCCATGAGGAAAGTCGGTGCGTCCAATCCCACCCCCGGAGAAAAGAGTATCTCCCGAGAAAAGTTTTTGGAAAAGTGCCACGTGGAACACAAAAGAATCGGGGGAATGGCCAGGGACGGGGATCGGCTCAAATTCGATTCCATTGATTCGGATCGGGCTCGTTTCTGCCGTGAAAACTTCATCGACCGAGAATTCCGGGCATGTCAGGGGGATTCCCCATTTTGCAGCAAGATCTGTCAATTGGAGTTCGGGTGAAAATGGCGCGGAGGCATAGATGCGGACTCCTGCCTGCTGAAATAGCGATACATCTTCGATGTGGTCGAAGTGTTGATGGGTCAGTAACAGACCGGTCGGTTTACAATCTCTTTGTTTGCAGAAGTTAAACATTCCCTCTGGGGCGTCTATGGCGACTGCCCCCTCTGTTGTTTCCAGGAGGTAGCCGTTGGTCTGGCAAAATCCTCCGCAGTGAGCGCTCACCTTCATAGGGAGAAGAGTGTGCTAATTCGTTGAATGGTGCAAGCCGGCGACAGTTCAAGGAAGGGATACAGTTGCACCTAACAGAAACTCTGTTATGAAAAATTCAGAGAGTAATGTTGGCAGGCAAGCGGAGCAGGAAGAAGGATCGATGGATGTCCTTTACAGGTATTTTTTTCCCGTCAATATTGCTCGCACATCACCAATGAAGACCTCGGTTCGGAGCTCCACCGGAAGGCGTTCGTGATCATCGCTGAGCCAGAGGGTGGCAGTCTTCATTTTATCGTATTTGATCAGTTTCCCTCCCGCTCCGATCTTCTGAAGTTTGATGTCCATTTTGATGCATTTCAGGCCCCGATGGGGTTCCCTTCGCAGGACGGAAATCCTTGCTAAATAGGGGCTTGCGAATGGATGGACCACGATAACTGCTTTCTCGCCGGTTTTCATTTCGAGTCGCCTCAGATAGATCAGAGCAGAGGCAAAATCGTAGATGGGGGCCTTGCGCAAGGAAAAGGTGGAGTTCTTCTTTTTGGAGCCTGAGCTCCCGCGGGAGGGGGTGAAAGTCTCCCTGCTGCGGACAGTCGGGCCATACCAGTTACTGGTATCGGTGCGTCCCTTGCTCGTCGTTTCTAAAGAGGTAAACATCGATGGCAGGTAAGAGTCGTATTTTAGGAATGAGGTGAAGCTGTAGTCGTAGGGATACAGCGACCGCGCGAGCCCGGTGCTGGCGCCATAAATCTGGGTGATAAAGTGAGAGGGGTAGCGGTCGTCTTCTCGACCGAAGAGCATATTCATGTGCCCAGAGTTAATCTTGCCATTCCAGTTTATCTGGAAGCTGAGGTGAACAGGCCTGATGGTCAGAAATGAGGGGTCTGGTTGACGGGAGGTAACTTCGTCCTGCCAGTCTGCCTGCAGTGGCGCCGTGATTATTGCGATGAGCGCCGCGATGATAAGGTGTGATTTCATCTTTTCAGTTAGACGGTGGACACGCCAAGTAATTCACGAACCTTCGCCTTCCTTATCATGATATAAAACCAGTGCGCCTCGAGGTTGCCCCCGGCAGGCCAAATGTCCAGTCAGCTCCGTGAGTAGCAAACGGCCTCGCCTCGGTGAAGCATCTGTTTCAGGGAAGACTCGCTCATCGATGCAAAGATCAGAGGTCGGAGGATTCTAGGTTGGGTCTCGATGGCTGGAATACGTCCATTAGGGACGAACACGGGGCAAAACTCACTCGTTTTGTCCAATGCGGCGGAATCCTGCCCGAGTAAAAGATCATAGGCTCAAGAAAGTCCTGAAGGGCCACGCAGATGATGCTGTTTTAGGCCTGGGAAAAGGAAAAGTCGTAAATCTGGGAAATGAGTCAGTGGCCGGCGCTGGATGGGAGTCGGTTTTAATTGCAGGCCGCTCTGGGATCCGTTGGATTGAAGCATGGCGCTGACGGAGGAGATGGCTTTCAATTTAATTGAGGGTGCCCATGCACGGAGCCGACTCGCGCATGCCTTTCTGATTTCCGGAGCTGCGGGCAGTGGTAAGCGGGATCTTGCGGCCAGGGTTGTCGCGCTGGTTAATCCTGTTGAGACAGGTGATGGATCAGATCTTTTTGGAGAATCCCCGGAGTCGTCCAGTTCGGTGGATCTCGATGATCTCGAGGGAGAGTTTGTGAGGGTTGTTCGGCCTCGTTCGAGGTCAAGGAGGATTCTTATTGATGATATTCGTGGTCTGGAGCGTAGCATGCATCTGGCTGCCCCCTCGGGAATATGGAAAATCGGCGTGGTTGTTGATGCGGACCGTATGTTTGACGAGCCGGCAAACGCCTTTCTTAAGACCCTGGAGGAACCGCCGCCGGGTTGTCTTCTGCTCTTGTTAACTTCCAATGCGGATATTCTGTTGCCAACGATTCGCTCTCGTTGCGTTGAGATCGTACTGCAATCCAACGGCGAAAATAGATTTCTTGAAGAGGAGGAGAGTGCGGCCTTTGCCTCAATTCTGGCTCACAGTGCCGCTAAGCCTTCAGCACACAGTGCGTTGCTTCTGAAGTCCGCCTTTGAGTCCTTGCTGAACAAAAGAAAGGACGCCATCAACGCGGCCAATAAGGAAGCGTTGAAGCTGGAATCAGATACATACAAGCAGGCAACAGAGGGGGACTGGCTGGATGAACGTGAGAAGTATTACGAGGCTCTGGGCGCTTCCGAGTATCTCGCTGTTCGTTCCGCTCTGGTAGACTGGTTGATTACGTGGTTGGGCGATGCAGTGAGGCAAAAAGCAGGCTCCAAAGCACTGAGCTTCTCTCAGTATGGAGGGGATACCATGAAGCTTGCGGAGTCTCAGGATATGGCCGGGCTCCTTTCCAGAATCGAGACTCTGCAAGAGCTCAGAGATCTCCTGAATACCAACGTGCCGGAAAATCTTGCGCTTGAAGTATCGTTCCTCAAGGCGTTCGGGGCTCCCGTTATAGGGTAAGGGTGCCAGTTTTTATGGAATGTCCTTCTAGTAGAATGGGCAGATCTGGAGAGAATAAATCTTTTGAATCGCTCGATTTCATCGCAAACCACCCGCATGGATCAATTTAAGGATAAGAGAGTGGTCGTGACCGGAGCAGGCCGAGGCATCGGCCTGGCCGTCGCAGAGGCCTTTGCTGCTGAAGGGGCACGGGTGGCCGTTCTTAGCCGTAATGAGCAAAGCTGTGGGCAGGCTGCGGCCGCTATAAACCAGAAATATTCCAACGCCGCGACACCCTTCGCAGTCGATGTGGCCGATTCCGATGCGATGCAGGTGGTCGGTAAGGAAATCGTGACGGACTTCGAGGGAGTGGACATTCTCATCAACAATGCGGGCATTACGCGTGACGGATTGCTACTCCGCATGACCGGTGAGGATTGGGATGCAGTAATGAATACAAACCTCAAAGGAGCGTTCAATGCAGTGAAGGCCTTTCAGCGTCCTCTCATGAAATCTGGTGGCGGACGCATCCTTAATGTCAGTTCGGTAATTGGTCTTATCGGTAATGCCGGTCAGGCGAATTACGCGGCCTCGAAGGCGGGATTGATAGGTTTTACGAAGTCGGTCGCTCGTGAACTTGCTTCACGGAAGGTTACCTGTAATGCGATCGCCCCGGGGTTCATTCGAACCGACATGACAGATGCTCTCAGTGAGGAGGTGCAGGATGAAATCATCAAGAGGGTGCCTTTGAAAGACATGGGGAACACCGAGGAGATCGCAAGTCTTGCGCTCTATCTATCCAGTCCGGAAGCTCGCTACCTGACTGGGCAGGTGATAGCGATTGACGGTGGAATGACCATGTGACCGAGGGCTCGCTCCTTACGAGGATGGGTCTAGCGCTCTCGCTCAAAAGGGCGGACCTGTTCTGTTTCGATGCACTCGGTCAGCCAGTTGAAAAGCCTCCGGACTTCCTCGTTGTCGGAGCGGATTGCATCAAGAGATGCCCAGTCCAGATGATCCTTAAGGCGGGGGCTGGCAATGCGTCTCACATCGAAGCGCTCCATAAGGGCCTCTGTCTCACGGGGTTGCGCAGTGAGAATATGCTCGGGCCCAGGAAGTTCATCGAGCATTTCAGCCGTCAGGCCAAATGTAGTAATTCCAATCCCGAAGCGGTTGCTTAGCTGGCGCAGGGCGTCGGCCAGGGCCTCATCCTCAATGGGACCGGCATAAAATAGTTCTCCACCCTGACACCATGAGCTCACGCTCAATGCCTGAAAAAATTCTTCCCGGAATAACTCGAGATTCGGGACAAGGCGCAGCGTCACGGATTGAATCCGGTAAGGAGGTATGCCAAGCCCGCTCTTGAGAGCAAGGGTTTCAGGGTCGAGATTGAGTAGTTGATCTGCTGGTTCGCCGCCTTCCCAGTCAACGACTACCATATCTGGAAACTTCCACAGGTTGCCGAGGGGGGAATCGCGGGTCAGAGCATCCCTGAATGGATAGGGAAAGCGACCGTTGACTTCGCAGTAGCGTGTGGCGGCGGCTCGGAATTTACGGATCCTCTGCAGGATGTGATCCACTGCTCCAATGTCTCCTGCGAAGTCGTCAAGGCGCCCTTGGGTCATGGAGAGAAGATCCTGCGCTCCTGACAATGCCGGAACCGGGGCTGCCCGGCGGTAATAACCCTGTCCCTTCTCAACCTTCGCGATGGGCGAGGCGGGATCGCAGGACATGATCGAAAAATGGTAGCGAAGGGAGGCGTCTGAGTAGTCACCTTCCAGCCGAAGCCTCACGAGCCTGATAAGTTCTGTGCCTTTTGTCGCCTCCTTCGGGCTAGAGGGAAGAATCGTTGGGAGGATGTCGGTCAGTTGCTGGCGGAGACTCATGACAGATGCAGGAGATGCTGGGCTATCCAAGTCCCCTCGGCGATCAGGCCGCAAGCAGTAATACGCTCCCGGCGTAAAAATTTTCTCCAATCGTGAACAACCCGCCGCTTATTAACAGAAACTCCATTGATACTCTCAAAAATATGGACACTGATTCGTGAAAGATGGTGTTGATTAATAAAACGAGTGGATTGAATAAAGAAGCCACTCTTGCGTCTTAGAGAGGTCACTGCGATATTCCCCCATGACTTCGGCACCTTGGTCTGCGTTCTTATTTGTTTGCGTTTTTGCGCTTAGTGCAGTTCCCGTCGGTGCACAGGAGGGAGCCCCCAATGCTGATGCCTTGCTGAAGACCGCCAGATTTGTAACGACGTTACAGCATCAGGATTTAAAGGGGTATATACGGAAAGGAGAGACCAAGTTCCCAGTCGGTCTCTATCTGAGAGGTCAGGATATTCAATTGAGCTACACGCGACCAAATAAGGGAAAGGACATTCGCTTTCACATGCGTCTCGGGGAAAACCGTTATGACCTCTTCGAGTTGGCAGATGGAAAAACTGTTAGATTTCCTGAGGAGAAGCTAGGGGAGCCGATCGAGAAAACAGATTTATCCTACGAAGACTTGGCGATGCGATTTCTCTACTGGCCTGGGGGTCAGGTTGACGGCTTGGAAAAGGTCAAGGGGCAGGACTGTTGGGTAGTTCGTCTCGTCAACCCCACGCAGACAGGGCGCTACGTTCAGGTGCGAGTCTGGGTTCATAAGAAGTCGCAGGCTCTGATGCAGGTGGTTGGCTATGATAAGGGAGGGAAGCCTTTGAAAAGGTTCGCGGTCACGGATGTGATGAAGGTGGGAGATTCTTACACTCTGAGGAGGATGCGAGTCGACAGTGTAGACCCGGTTCAGAACAGAGTAGTCGGGATGACTTATCTCGAGTTTGATAAGCCGAAAGCACGAGCTCCCCGGCCCGGTGGATTGAGGTAAGGGCTACTGCTAGAATTTAGAAGGGAGTGATTCGCGCTCCGTCGGTGGGGATATGAATCGTAGTGCCATTCGAATTCTTCGTTGCAGCCCCGCTCGTTCGTCGTAAAGAGGGGCATGCGGACGTCCGTGAAAGAAGTACTCAACCGGGTGGAAGCGGCTGAGGGTGTCAGCGTCGCCGGATGGGTGCGCACCCGGCGCGATTCCAAGGATTTCTCCTTTCTTGAGGTCAATGATGGTAGTTGTCTCGCTGGTTTGCAGGTGATCGCTGATGCTGGAGTGAATGGCTACGAGGATATCCAGATGATGTCGACAGGGTCGGCAATCAGAGTTGAGGGAAATCTGGTAACCTCACCCGGGGAGGGCCAGAGCTGGGAATTGCAGGCAACAGCGTTAGAGCTGATGGGGGGCGCGCCAGAGGATTACCCCCTGCAGAAAAAACGACATGGTCCAGAGTTTCTTCGGGAGATCGCCCATCTCAGGCCTCGAACAAACCTTTTCGGAGCGGTGTTCCGGACCCGAAGCCGCCTCGCGCTTGCCGTGCATCACTTTTTCGAAAAGCGAGGCTTTGTCTACGTCCATACGCCAATCATCACGGCCAATGACTGCGAGGGAGCGGGGGAGATGTTCAAAGTAAACACGGACGGCGCAGATCTTCAGGACGGTGAACATTTTTTTGGGAAGCCTGCTCACCTCACGGTGAGTGGGCAGCTTGAGGGGGAGACATTTGCCTGTGCGTTGAGTAATATTTATACATTTGGGCCAACCTTTCGCGCGGAGAATTCTCATACCTCCCGTCACGCGTCTGAGTTCTGGATGATAGAGCCGGAGATGGCCTTCTGCAATCTTGAGGGCGACATGGATCTCGCAGAATCTTTCGTTAAGGAGCTCACACAGGAAATTCTGGATGGCCCTGGAGATGACTTCGGACTCTTTTCAAAATTTGTGGATAAGGAGTTGGAGCCGAGGTTGAGGATGATCGTGGAGCGGCCATTCGCTCGGATTAGCTATACGGACGCAGTCAGGGTTCTTGAGGACTCCGGGCACGACTTCGAGTATCCTGTGGCATGGGGCGAGAATCTTCAGTCCGAGCATGAGCGCTATCTTACCGAGGAATATTGCAAATCACCGGTGACGGTTTTTGACTATCCGGAAACAATTAAGCCCTTCTACATGAGACGGAATGATGACCAGAAGACCGTAGCAGCAATGGATGTTCTGGTGCCGGGAATCGGAGAGATCATAGGCGGTAGCCAGCGGGAAGAGCGTCTTGAAGTGCTTCAAGATAACATGAGGTCTGAAGGCCTCAGTGAGGAGGATTACCAGTGGTATCTCGACCTGAGGAAATTCGGAAGCGTTCCCCACGCAGGGTTTGGGCTAGGTTTTGAACGAATGTTGATGATGGTCACTGGTGTCCAGAACATCAGAGATGTGATTCCCTTTCCGCGGACGCCTGGTGCTTGTGGGCCTTGATAACAGGGTCTTGGCGCCAAGAGACCTGGTCCATCCACGTGATACCAGGTTTTCGGAATGCCTCGCCTGAAGTCAGGAGATCGATCCCCTCGGCGGGGTCGCAGGTTCACGAAATTCCTAGCCTCGGATCGAGGTTCTCAGTTCACGGGAAGAAAAGCAGCTCAGATGCCGCTCAGCGGCTGATGGGGAAAGGGTCCAATTAAATGATGAGCCGAGGGATGCCTACTTTGCCTCGGTGATCATTTTTTTGAAGGCGGCCGCTTGAGCTGAAATAGTTGCCTTGGGGCCGGTAAACTTGGCAAAGATCGCACCCTGTTTGCTCTCGATGATTGCTCCGAGAAGAGCGTATCCCGGCTTCTCCTCAATTGGGCCACGAGGTGGTCCTGCCTTGAATGTGCCCTCAGCGGAAACGAAGGTCACGGCTGCTTCACCCGCCTTCGATTTTTCCGTCTTAGCGTTGATGTCTTTCTTCGGTTCTGTGAACTGACCGTACCAGCGATCTATGTTGGCTTGGAGGCCGCCCCCGCCTTGAGGGCCAAAGTGAAAGAAAACGATTTGGCCTTCGGCGGCATCGACACCCACCTTGAGCTGAGCCTTGCGCATGAAGGAGCTTGGTTTGACTGAGACGAATTGCTCGGGTCCGTTGAAGGTCAGGCCAGCAACCTTGAATTCATCGGCGAGAGCGGGGCATAGACTGAGGAGCGTTGATGCGACAGCGAGGAGCTTGAAAGTCTTCACGGTTGTTTCCCTAACCCCCTTAGTGGCGTTGGTCAAAGAAAGAAGATGCCATCCGGAGTTCTAAGGATGGTTTTACCTGCTTTGAGGCTGATTAAGCCCGCCTTTTCCGCGGTTTAAGTCGTTATCCGTTGGCATGCTCACGTGGGAGAACCGGTTATATCACAGGTCCCGAATGAGAGATCTCCCATCGGCTTCTCTTTTTTAGGGTTTCGGGTAGTTTCATGAGAGAAAAGGCTTTCAAGAATCGTTTTTAAAGGATCACCTATACTCGGTTTCAGGGAGTGGTGCGCCCGCGCGATTCTCTGGCCTGAACCAGTTAAGGGACCTCCTAAGCAGAAGGTTCCTAGCCGACACTACACAATATAATATCATGGAAGATTCCATTCAATCTGACCGGAGGAAGTTCCTCAAAACGAGCGGGGTAGCGGCAGCTGCTACGTCATTGCCTGTTGCTGCTTATGCGCAGGTCGAGGGTAAAAGTGAAATCAAGGTAGCCCTCGTTGGTTGCGGAGGACGGGGAACAGGTGCGGTTTCTCAAACCCTGAATGTTGAGGGTGCGAAGCTTGTCGCCGTGGCCGATGCCTTTCCTGATAAGACACAGGGGGTCATTAACAATATCAAGGGTCGCTTCAAAGAGAAGGTCGATGTTCCCGCAGAGCGAATGTTCCATGGGTTCGATGCTTACAAGAAGGCCATCGAGTTTGCGGACATGGTCATTTTGACAACGCCTCCCGGATTTCGTCCTGAGATGTTTGAGTATGCCGTTTCAAGAGGTAAACACGTCTTCATGGAGAAGCCGGTTGCCACTGACGCGGCAGGGATCCGAAGAGTGCTGGCGGCTGCCAAAGAGGCCGATGCCAAAAAGCTCAAGGTGGTCTGTGGTCTTCAGCGTCGCTATCAAAAATCGTATACGGCGACGCATCAGGAGGTGATGGAAGGACGAATTGGTAAGGTGCTTGGTAGTCAGGTCTACTGGAATGGTGGTGGAGTATGGGTTCGTCCGAGGAAAAAGGAGCAGTCTGAGATGGAATATCAGATGAGAAACTGGTACTACTTTAACTGGCTCTGCGGCGATCACATCTGTGAGCAGCATGTCCACAATCTGGATGTGGCCAACTGGTTCATGGGAGGGCATCCCACAGTTGCACAGGGAATGGGGGGAAGGCAGCAGAGGATCGGGCCCGACTTTGGAGAGATCTTCGATCACCACTTTGTGGAGCTTCAATATGAGGGCGGAGGTTATACCAACTCCCAATGCCGCCACCAGAGAGGGTGCATGAACCGAGTCACGGAAGTCATCATCGGGGAAAAGGGCCGCGCCTACCCGGGGAGGATCACTGACAACGACGGCAAGATTATCTGGAAGCTGAACGAGAAATCAAAGAACCCCTACCAGGTAGAGCATGACGAGTTGCACCGCCACATCAGGGAGGATAAGCCAATCAACAACGCGTACTATACGGCGGAAAGCACGATGACTTCGATCATTGGGCGAATGGCTACCTATTCCGGAAAGGAATTGAAGTGGGATGAGGCTCTCAACTCTGAGATCAGTATCATGCCGAAAAATTATGCATGGGATGCAGATCCTGGTCCCAAAATGGATCCTGAAACTGGTCTTTACCCTTGCCCTGAGCCCGGAGTTACCAAAGTGATTTAAGCCGAGGCAGAGTTTCAATCGAAAAGCCGGGCCAATGCGCCCGGCTTTTTATTTGATCAGGCATCGCGAAAGAAGCGCCCGTTAAAACAGCTGATTCTGGGGGTGGCACAGATTAGGAAAGGATTTCTCTGACAACGCGTCCGAAGATGTCGGTAAGGCGGAAGTCGCGGCCATCGTAGCGGTAGGTGAGCTTCTTATGATCAAGTCCAAGCTGGTGCAGGATGGTGGCGTGGAGATCATGCATGTGAACCTGTTCCTCAACGGCGTGATGACCGTGGCTGTCAGTTTGTCCGTATGATATGCCGGGTTTGAA
>TARA_B100001057_G_scaffold84242_1_pt1 | contig 10474 bp, 12 predicted proteins | sample TARA_B100001057 | Tara Oceans TARA_B100001057 (sample SAMEA2621839) | marine metagenome | biome: marine biome (ENVO:00000447); feature: surface water layer (ENVO:00002042); material: "saline water (ENVO:00002010), including plankton (ENVO:xxxxxxxx)" | depth 5 m | reverse complement strand
TGTTCTGGGTTTACATATGTCTGGGATTATAAGAAGAACTGGCCTAACGTAAACTGGGGTAAACCTATAGATGATTTACTAGTATTAGACCCAATGGCAGAGATGTTTGTAGCTGGTTGTACAATAGATTATGTTAAAGAATTAGGTGGTTCATATTTAAAGGTAGTCAACCCAAATGCAACTGCATCATGTGGTTGTGGCGAAAGTTTTGCAGTTTAACTTACATTTCCAGTATCAGTAACGTCTAATCGTTTTTGTCTAAATTTTTGACTAGTAGTTTTTATTCTACCTTTAAATACACCACCAGCTTTGGATTTCTTTAGAAGTTCATTTTTAATCCATCTTTTAGCAGTTACCTTAGTAGGTTTCTTTACAACAATACCACGAATACGTTTATAGACTTTTGCAAAAATATCTTCACCAGCATCATTATTATCTACAATGATAAAGTTCTTAGAACCAAACATAGACTGAAATCCACCAATATTTTTTTGTACATTATTCCACATTGATTCAACTGCTTTAGGTGGAAGTTTTCTTTTTCTTTCCATGTTACGTTCTTGTGCAGTATCAAGTGAAGTATTAACAAATATCATCATGGTTTCATAACCAAGTGCATCTAGTAACTTTTTCTGCCCGCCAATCTTGTTTAGGTCTTTTCCAGTACCATCAATAACAATACCAAGTCTACCAGCAACCCAACTCATTTGTCTACCTTTAGTTAATCGTTTTGCTTTTACACGCAGTTCTTGACCTTCATCAGAAAAGATGTCTTCTGGTTTACCAATATCAAGTCCTGCTTTTTCTAACTCTTTTTCATAGATATCATCAGAGTTAAGTATCTTTAAACCAAGACCACCAGTACTTCGTTTTACAACGTAAGACTTACCAGACCCTGGCCCCCCTGCTAGGAAAATTGCGTTAAATATGTTGGGGTCGTAAACTCCCTCTTGAATTTCTAAAAATGTTTTCATATTTGTCTCTATACAACTCTTTAATCGTGTTTATCTCTTCTTCAGTCATTGGTTCAATCGTTCTCTCTTGTCTTTGTAAGTTAATAAATTTCTTTAGTTTGATTTTTGTTTTACTTGTCATAGTCATTCCTCTTGATTGATTGTTGTCATAACGAAGTTTGAGTTGCTCCTTTCTAAAGTGCTATTGATTCTGGTTTCAATTTGTTTGAATAATCAACTGTACCACTAGGTATTTCAGTTGACACACTTTCTTTGATGCAAGACATATACATCATATGTGTTTGTTCCTCACCAGAATTTTGGAATTCGTGTCTGATTTTTGTGATAAGATATTTACCACTATAGTTTGGGTCATTTTTTCTATTAGTCACAGATGAAGATGCTCCAATAGTAACATTTATGGTATCACCAGCCTTAACAAAAGTGTTACCGTATACAGTCATATTTAGTGTAAAAGAGTTTTGCAACTGTTTCATTCTCGAATTTCTTCTCATTACAATATTCTCTAGATTGTCATATTTGTAACTATATTTACCAAGTTCTTCAAAGTTCTGACCAGATGATGAAATTGTTACATACTTTTTAGATGTAGGAAAATCTCCTATACCTTTATTATTGTGTATATCTTTTGATTTAGATACCATAGGTGCTTTGTTTAAGTGTGTATCCTCATCAAAGTTATTAAAATAATTATATGAGTAATTGTATACTGATTTATTATAAATATCGTGTACAGTCATATTTGATGAAAATACACCATTTATTGTATTCTTAATCGTATCTCTAGGAGATACAACATTAAATTCTGTAATCGTTTGTAAATTATTTACTATATTTTTTGCACCACTTTTTTCTATTTGGTCTGGTACATTTTCTTCGTAATCAAGTACTGGTTCTTGTGAACATAAACCATCAATAGTTCTATAATTAAAACCTTTTGTAGTTTCATAAAAAAGATATGATGGTGATAATTTATTATTCTTAGAATTAGATTGTTTTGATAACATACTAAAACAAGAAAATGGAGTTATGTTTGGAAATATAAACTTTTTTAATCCAACAGTTTGTTCTATATTAATTGGTCTTTTAGAACCAATATAAGACTCATCTCTAAATATCTTTTCTAAAATATCTGAACATGAACCTCTATATGCTTTAGATATTTTTACTCTTGCATTACGATAAGCTTCTTGCGAAGTAAAGTGAAGTGTTACTACAGTTGAGTTTTCAGACTCACCTATAAAGTTACCTAACTTGTATAAATCTAGTGGTGTTTTTGTAAAATCAATTGTAGTGGTTGCATTTTTCTTTTTTTGTGGTGTTTGAATAAGAAGTTTTAATTTCTCTTCACCAAGTATTGGTGCGTTATTAACTACGTCTGTAGTATCGTTTATAGTAATAATACCAGAAATAGTTTCAGTAAATATATTTTCAAATATACTAATGTTTTCTATAACATCCAAAATGTCAAACTCTATACCTTTTGTTGACATTATACTACATTTTTTGATATCATATTCACCAGCATACTGGTTACCAGCTGACATTATAAGACCTCATCTACTTTTTCCTCAAACTCATCTACAAATTGACCTATGAATTCTGGTTTTATGAGTCTTATTCTTCTAAGTTTATCTTGTATTCTAGTTTCATATGTGTAATTTGATACGACAGTTGCACTTGGATGTGAAGCCCTATTTAATAGACCACTACCCACATCTATAGTTTTTGTAGTATCACCAGATGTTGCATTGATTTCATAATGATGTATTCCTCCAGCACCCCCCATTACTTCACTTGTTGGATATTTGTCATTTACAAACTCTTCAAACCTCTGTACACTCATTGGCCATTCACTATAATAATCAGTTATATTGTTTGCAATTAATATTGTCCAATGTAGTTCTGGGTCATTATAATACTTATGAGCAATCATCTCTGGTGTTTCACCATCTTGAATATCATAGTAGTCATATGCAAATATATCATTTTTAACATCATCTCTTAACTTTACACGAGTCATGATGTTTGTTAGTAAGTCAAACTTACCATCACCTTTACTATCGTAATATATTTTTGGTAGTATTTCAAAATAAGACATATTAGAATCCTGCTGCTATTCGTTCTCTTGTTATAAGTTCTAACTCTTGGAATTGTAATGTCATAGATGTTTGAACTGGTGGAGCTCCATCATCAGTTGGTCTAAAGAATGTGGTTCTTTCACCACCATAACTAACATCACAACTTGTTAAAACACAAGTCGATATTTTATTTAGAAACATATTTTCTTGTTGTTTTCCAGTAATTCTATATTCAATATCAAATGTCGCTGGTACAACAAAAACTCTTGATGTATTAGCTGCACCTTCAAAACTAGGTGACATATAGAATCTAAACATATTTACTATTTTTCTAATTGACTGTGCTTCTGCTTCTGACTTTGGCATCATTGTAAATTGATACTGGAAACTTCTTTTACTTAGACCTCTGAATACAGTTTCCATTCTGTTACTAAAAACTTTTCCTGCTTGTATTTCTGCGAGTGCTTTAGCGCCAGGAGCAAATGTATTCAAAGCATCTTTTGCAACTTGTGTTAAACTCTCTTTTGCTGTACCTTTAATAGAACTAAATGCAGCTTCAAATGAACCACCTTGAGTGAATGTTGTACCAAACTCACTTAATATTTTTGCAATACCACCAATGTCTTGGTCTTGATAATCTGCTTTAGTAGCAACATTTACTTGTGCAGGCATATACATACATATCGAACTATTTAATCTTTTGGTAGGTGCTCTTGCAACACTTATTGTCGAATCACCTCTTTGATTTACTGGTGCGGCACCACCCTCTGCAAAATTAATTGGATTTGGAACTTCTTTAAATATTGTTCTTGATGCACCACCAACATTTCCAGTTGGGTCTTGTGCTGGTATTTCTTGTTTTTGTATTTTTGTATTACCACCAAATGTTACATTTGCGTGTTGTTGTTCATTTATAAAAAACTGAATATAGTGTCCTTGACTTTGACTTCCCAAATCTTCTGGGTAAATAATAGTTTCACCTTGAAATGGATTTTGTTGAGCTGCAGCAAACCCTGACTGAATAACACCACCCATGCCATTAGGTAGTTTATTTGTCAATGTACTTAAATTACCTAATGCGCCACTTAACTTTCCAGTAACACGATTTATTGCAGTACTTTTAATCTCTTTTAGAAATCCACGCATCTTACTAAATATCCTTATAGTTATATAGGTGATAATGATGGCATATCGTGGTAGATACTATCCAACAAACCCAAAAAAATACAAAGGCGACCCCTCTAATATTATTTATCGGTCTTTGTGGGAAAGAAAGTTTATGGTTTATTGTGATAAAAATGAAAAAATATTAGAGTGGGGTTCTGAAGAGTTTTTTGTGCCCTATCGTTCTCCATTAGATGGAAAGATACATAGATACTTTCCAGACTTCTATGTAAAAGTACAAACACCAACTGGAAATAAGAAATGGGTTGTAGAAGTAAAACCTAAAGTACAAACCAGACCTCCTAAAACACCAAAAAGAAAAACTAAAAGTTATTTAAACGAAGTAAGAAACTGGGCTATCAATGATGCAAAATGGAAAAATGCAATAGAGTTTTGCAAAGATAGAAACATGGAATTCATAATCTTAACAGAAGATGAACTGAAGGTATAAATAACCATATGAATAAAATAAAAAATCAAATAATGGCACAAGTTGTCAAAAACTTAGAACAAGTTTATGACCCAGAAATGCCTAGTATTTCTGTTATACATTTAGGTTTAATATACGACATAGAAATATTAGAGGATAATACAGTAGTGAAAATAACACACACTCTTACAAGTGCATTTTGTCCAATGGCAGATGAAATAAATCAAGAAATACAAAAGGCTGGTCTTGTTGATGGTATAAAAGAAAGTATCGCAAATTGTACTTTTCAACCACCATTTACTATGGATATGGTGCCGGAGGAAACTAAGATGGCAATGGGTTGGTTATAATGGCAGAAACTTATTTTGACCAAATATCTGCACAGATAAAAACTGGTAACGAACCTTTCACATGGTATCGTAATCGAATAAAAGAACTTGGAACACCAAGTGTTCCAGAACTATTACGTTCTGGTAAACTCAATAACAGACCTCACCCTAAACACCTAAATATGTTTGTGTATTCGCCTAAGTTTGCAAAGAAATTACCATATTACGATACATTTCCTCTAATAATGTATTTGAAAGGTGCAGAAGGTGGATTTTATGGTTTGAACTTTCACTACTTACCATATGCATTAAGAGCAAGACTTCTTGATGCAGCTGGACAAAATAAGTTAAGTGTTAGTGCAGTAGAGAAAAGTCCACTTACTAAACCGACAATTAAAAGATATTTGTATGGGTTTACAAGGTCAATGTTTAGAAAGATTGATAGTGAGGATAATTTAACAGCGATTATGTTACCAGTACAAAGATTTAAGAAAGCATCAGATTCAAGAGTTTGGGGTGATTCAAGGAAAATGATTTAATGGCAAAATTAGATTTCAATAGTTTACTTGGAAGTTCAGTATTTAGTAGTCTTAATTCTTTTTTAAGACATAATGCATCTGATGAGGGTTTTCAAAAAGGTAATCGTTATGAAGTTGTCATAGGATTACCATCTGGTGCATCTGGTGAGTCTGCATCTGGAGATGATGGTGCTGGAAAATCTGCAACAAATGTTACTTCAAATTTAGGTTCTGAAGTTGCAAGACGTATATCATTTCGTTGTAGTAACATATCTATTCCAGATAGAAGTTTAAGGGGTGTTGTTAATTCTAATATCTATGGCCCAACTCATGAAATAGTTCAAGGACAAACTTACGGTGCAGTACAAGCAACATTTTATCTTGGAACAGATTTAGGTGAGAGATACTTTTTTGAAGAATGGCAAAAATGCACATACAATCCAGAGACATATAATATAAATTATTATAAAGAATATATTGGAAGTGTTGATATATTTGCTTTAAATGAACAAGATGAAAGAACATTCGGTGTTAGACTAGAGGAGGCATTTCCAGATACAATTGGTGCAGTTGCATTTAGTCACGAAAAAGTGTCTACCGTCAACACATTTACAGTAGGATTTAAATATAGATATTTTAGGAACTTAGCATCTGAGTCAGTTTCAAGTAAACCACCAGCAGAAAGTACATTGTCAGACTTGATTAAGAATTCAGTTGCAAGACAATTACAGATAAAAGTTCCACAAGTAATTAGGCGATTATTTTAGTATTAGATAGGAGATTATAATATGGCTTTACCACAACTCAATAATCCAACGTATGAGTTGAATTTACCCTCGACTAATCAAAAGATTTCTTACAGACCTTTTTTAGTCAAGGAACAAAAAATATTAATGATGGCACAAGAAACAAACAAATCAGTAGATTTGATAAAAGCGTCAAGTGATATTGTTAAAACTTGTACCTTTGGTGCGATAAGAAAACCAGAAGATTTACCAACTTATGATATGGAATATCTTTTTCTAAAGATTAGAGGTAAATCAGTAGGTGATAAAGTAACATTAAATTTACTTTGTCCAGATGACAATAAAACAAGAGTACAAACCGAAGTAGATTTGAATGAAGTCAAATTAAAAGGTAAACCTAAAAAAGAAGAAGTTATACAATTGACTGATGATATTGGTATTACATTAACTTACCCAAAGGTAAAAGACCTCATGGGAGTTGATAATGAAAAATCTGCAATTACACTTACTTTTGATGTTATCGCATCAACAACAAAAAATATATATGATAAAGATAATGTTTATGAAGATTTTACAAAAGAAGAATTATCAGACTTTATTGATTCTTTGAATTCAGAACAATTTGAAAAAATACAAAAGTTTTATGAGAGTACACCAAAGTTAGCACATACAGTTAAGGTAAAAAATCCAAAGACTGATGTTGAAAGTGAAATTGAAATTGAAGGATTACAAAGTTTTTTAGAGTAGCCCTTTCTCATGACAGTCTTGGTAATTATTATCAGACTAACTTTACTATGATGCAACATTTTAATTATAGTTTGAGTGAATTAGATAATATGATGCCTTGGGAAAGGGAAATTTATGTAGGAATGTTAGATAACTACATAAAAGAAGAGAATGAAAGATTGCGAAGGGAATCAGAAAAGAGGGGATACTGATGAACGCAGAAATCAAAACTGTAGACCCAGAAGTCGCAGCTAAAGATAGAAATGGTGACGGTCACATTTCAAAACAAGAAATGGAGATGGATTTGGAATTTAAAAGAAAAGAACTAGAAGATGCAGATGCTCGTAGAGATGCAATGCGTAAGATGACATGGTTTGCGTTGATGGGTATGTTATTGTATCCTGCTGGAATTTTTATTACATCATTCTTAGGACAAGAAACTGCTGCAAAAATTATTGGTGATATTGCACCAACATATTTTGTTGCTATATCAGCGTTAGTTGCCGCTTACTTTGGTGCAAACGCATACGCAGATAAAAAGAAGTAGATAAATGGAAGAAACTCAAGAACAGAAAAAACGAGGTGAACATCTTAATGAGTTAACTAAAAGATTTGCTGAGCGAAATAATGTTAATATGATGAGTTTTATCTCTAAAATTGAAGAAAATACTCAAAAACAAAAAGAAACAAATGAACAAAGAATTAAAGAGGGTAAGTTAACTCAAAGTGAAATTAATGATTTAAAAGAAGTTGTTAGAACTCAAAAAATAGATGGTCGGTTTGCATCTAAAGAACAAATAGCAATTGCACAAAGACAAATTGATATAGCAGAAAGAGGTAGTTCATCACTTATTGATAGAGTAAGAGAGCAAAGTGATAAATTTGTAGAAGATGCTAGAAGTAAAGATAAAAAAAGAATAGAAGATTTAGATTTAAGAAAAGAAGAATTAGTTCAATTAAAAGAAATTGCAGAAGGTACTGGAGCACTTAATCCAGAAGAACAGGCGGCCGCCCAAATAGAATTAAAAAGATATGAAGAGAATCAAAAGAAGATAGGTATCTTCACAAAAATTGCAAATAAAACTGTTAAAAAATTAGAAGATATTGGTGCTCCCCCAGAGGGTGAGAGTGCTGAAGCAAAAGAACAAAGACTTGCTGGACAAAAAGTTTTTGGTAAAATAAGAGATGGTGTTACAAAAACTGGTAAAGCGTTTGATGAATTTGCTGGTAAATATGGTAAAGCAGCGAAAGAGGGTGGTCTTAAATTATTAAAAGGTTTTGCAATTGGTATTATCATTATATCATTATTAAAGTTTATTAAAAGTCCAGCGTTTGATGATTTGTTAAATGCATTAGGTGGTTTCTTTGGTTTCATAGATACATTAGTTGAACAGTTTGGTTTAGCAACAACTCTTACATTGGGTTTAGTCGCAATATTTAAACCGTCAATATTCATGGGAGCGTTAAAACTTGCAATCTTAGCACTTAAAGGTGGTTATAAGTTCTTAACAGATGCAACTGTAAGACAAGCTGCAGATGTTAAGATGACTAAAGCGTTTACAAAACTTGGTAATGGTGTAAAATTTTTGGGTGATGGTATAAAATCAGCTGGTACTAGTCTGAAGAACGCTGGTGCAAAAGGACTAGAATTCGGAAAAACACTTGGAACTAGTGCATTAAGTCTTGGTGGTAAAGCACTAACTGGAATTAGAACTGCTGGTCTTGTTATGAAAACAGCTATGATTGCAATGGGTAAAGGTTTATTAACTTTTGCAACCACAACACTAATGCCTATGTTAATACCACTTGCACCATTTATTGCAATCGGAGCTGCAATCGCAGCAGTTTTATATTCTCTTTATGAGGGTTTCCAATCCTTTAGAGATTCACTTGCATCTGGAGATAGTCTGGTTGATGCAATTATTTCTGGTGTTTCTACTGCACTTGCAACACTTGTATCATTACCAGCAGTAATGTTTCAAAAACTATTAGAATTTGTAACTGGTATATTAGGATTTGATGATTTATCAGAACGTATAGGTAATGTAGATATTGTAGGTACTGTTACTGACTCAATAAAAAATATTCTAACATCTGCAAAAGATTTCTTGGTAGATTTATTTACATTTGATACTGCAAACTTTCCATCATTTGGTGACTTTGGTGGATATGCAAAACGAGCATTAGCAACACTTGCAAGAAATGTATTACCAGCACCAGATAGTTTTCTTGCAAAGTTTATACCAGATAGTATATATGAATTTGCTGGTATGAATCCAGAAACAGGCGAGTTCTTAACACAACAAAATACCCAAGATATGGATGGTGGTATTGAAGGAGCAATAATAAAAAAGAAGAAAGAAACAGAAGATAAAATTGCTGAAATCAATAAAGACCAAGATGTTGTTGATGCAGTTCAAAGAACTTATAGTGAAAGAGCAGATAAACACGCTGGAATAGTATATAATTCAAAAGGTGATATGGTTAGGGGTAGATTTGTAAGTGAAAAGACAAAACAAAAAGCTGACCAAAAAGCAAGTATTGAAATGCATGAGTTGATGAAATATAATGTAAATAAGTTAGAAACGAAAGAATCAGAACTTGCTGCTCAAGGTGGTCAACTTTCTGAAGACGAAAGTAGAAAGTTAAGAGTATATAAACAAATTATTGAAGCAAGAGGTGATAGAAAATTTAATGCAGATAAGGGTGGACTTCAAACTTTTGGAATGGATTTATATGGTGTTGATAAAGATTTAGGTGGTATTCATAGTGAACAATATAAATTACAAACCGATTTAATGAATATGAAAAATATGTCGCCTGATGCAGTTCGTGACCAAGATTTGGTAACAAATCAATTCAGAGGTATGGATGGAATTGACGTATCTGCACAAAAAAATGAAACTGCAACAATAGTAGAAAAACTAAAAATTAAAAGTACTGGTATTGATGAAGTTGCTGGTGGTGTAAAATCTCAAGTTGATGCAATTACAAAACTTATTGACCCAGACCAAATTAATGCAATGAGAGATAAAGTTGCAAGAATTAATCAGATTCTAAAAGATGGTGTTACAGATGAAGAAAGAACTGAACTTAGTACAATGGGTATTGATACTTCAAGAAACTTTGTTCAGAGAACATTCAATATGGATGCTGGAGTTACAGAAGAGTCAAGAGCAGAAGCAGTTCGATTAAGAGATGCAATTCTAAAAAATACTGCTGACCAACAATCAATACAAAAGACTGCTAGTAATGTGAGTAATGTTGTTGCACCGTCATATAATACATCCAATAGTAGTTCGCCTGTAGTAATGGGTATTCAACATGACCCAAAAAACCTACCGCCTGGAGTTACAGCTGGAGCATTTAGATAATTATTTTTTAATATTGTTTAGACTATCAATGATATCATCAATATTGGGCTCAATACCGCCTGGGTTATAAACACATTGATATTGGGATGGGCAGTTTTCCTCATACATTAAAGTAAAGGTTTTATTACCACC
>TARA_B100001057_G_scaffold65051_2_pt1 | contig 10479 bp, 7 predicted proteins | sample TARA_B100001057 | Tara Oceans TARA_B100001057 (sample SAMEA2621839) | marine metagenome | biome: marine biome (ENVO:00000447); feature: surface water layer (ENVO:00002042); material: "saline water (ENVO:00002010), including plankton (ENVO:xxxxxxxx)" | depth 5 m | reverse complement strand
ATATCAACATCAATTTTATCATCACCGTTTTTGATTATTTTAATATCTGTATCCTGATCAAAAAATTCATGATCACCTACATTATCTTTATGAATACCAGAATATTTTTTAATTGAGTCTTGTTTCACATCATCTGATTCTAAACTGTCTCTCTCTAAATCAAATTTAATTTCATCATTTATAGGTTCACTAACTTTATCAATAGAGGTATTAAAATCAAAAGCAGTCTGATTTTTTAGTTTTGAATCTAAATCTTCTTCTATTGTTTCTAATCGACTGACATCTTCACTTAAATCATTTATTATGAAATCTTGGTTTAAATCGTTAGATTTTTGCTTGAGCTCTTTTAACTCAATTTCTTGACTATTTCCATCCCTAGTTTTTTCGAATAGGATCTCCTCGTATTCTACATCAATTTCTAGGACTTCTTCAGTTAATAAAATATTATAATTCGATTTATTAGTTTGATTAGGGTTAGATTCTTCTTGGGCTAAATTAAAAAGCCCAGTAAAATTATTATCATCTTCTGATTTAAGAAGATGTTCCATTTTTTGATCATCCTCAAGAGTATGAATTATTTTTTTAGGTTCAGTATTAACAATCTCATTTTGCTGGTCTACATCAAAACCAGTTGCTATTACTGTGACCGAAATGGAGTCATCAAGCCCTTCATCTTCTCCAACACCCATAATAATATTTGTATTATTCCCTGCTTCTGATTGAATATAATCGTTAATTTCTCCAATTTCATCAATTGTAATCTCTTCAGTTCCTGAAACAATTAATAATAATACATTTTTACTTCCAGTTATTTTATTATCATTTAACAGGGGTGAGTCTAAAGCTTTAATAATTGCTTCTTGCGCCCTATTACTTCCACTTGAAGTCCCTGAACCCATAATTGCAGACCCACTATTTTTTAAAACTGTTTTTGCATCCTTAAGATCAATATTCTGAGTATAATGGTGAGTAATTACCTCAGCAATACCCCTAGCTGCTTTTGATAAAACCTCGTCAGCCTTAGCAAATCCTGATTTAAAACCAAGATTCCCGTATACCTCCCTTAATTTATTATTGTTAATGACTACCAATGAATCAACCTCTTTTTTAATATTCTCTAATCCAACCTGAGCTTGTTCCAATCTCAATTTTCCCTCAAATTGAAAAGGCATCGTTACAATTCCAACAGTCAATATATCAAACTCTCGAGCCATTTTTGCAATAATTGGGGCTGCTCCAGTTCCTGTTCCTCCACCCATTCCTGCGGTAATAAAAACCATTTTAGTTTGAGTAGTTAATAAGTTTTTAAGATCCTCATAACTCTCTTGAGCAGCATTTGCTCCTACCTCGGGATTTGCTCCAGCTCCCAGACCTTCGGTTAAATTCGCTCCAAGTTGTATTTTGATTGGTACTGTACTTTCATTCAAGGCTTGAGCATCTGTATTACAAACGACAAAATCAACTCCAACAATTCCCTGCTGAAACATGTAGTTTATTGCGTTACTTCCACCACCACCTACACCAATAACCTTGATGACATTACTTCTGTTTTTTGGCAAATCAAAGCTAAAATTTGCATTATTTTCTTGATTCATAAATTTTTTCTTTATGCGTTATCTAAAAACTCCTTGAATTTATCTACCCATTTTTCAAAAATTGTTTTATTATTTTTTAGGTTTAAAGTTTCTTCTTGTTCAAATCTATTTTTACTAGTTTCATTCTCTAATTTAATTTTATCAGATTCAGAATTAGATTTTTTATTCTCAATCGCATTCATCAATAATCCTACAGCTGTTGAAAAAATTGGTCCTGTGCTTTTATCAGAATCACCGGCTAAATGTTCTCCAGGGTAACCTATTCGAGTATCCATTCCAGTTATATACTCCACTAATTGTTTTAAATGACTTAATTGACTTCCTCCTCCTGTCAAAACAATTCCAGCAATTAACTTATTTTTTAGATCACTGTGTCCATAGTTTTTAATCTCTAAAAAAACTTGTTCTATTATTTCAACTACCCTTGCATTTATAATTTTTGATAGTGTTTTTAATGAGATCTCCTTGGGTTCTCTGCCTATTAAGCCGGGAATTGATACTATTTCATTGTCCTTATTTTCACCTGGCCATGCTGATCCAAACTTAATCTTTAATAATTCTGCCTGTTTTTCAATTATAGAGCATCCTTCTTTTATATCTTCTGTTATAACATTACCACCAAAAGGTATAACTGCAGTATGTCTAATTATATCATCTTTAAAAATTGCTAAATCAGTTGTTCCTCCTCCAATATCAATAAGAGCTACACCAGCTTCTTTTTCTTCATTACTCAACACAGCATCGGCTGAAGCTAGTGGCTCAAGAGTTATATCCCCCATTTTTAAGCCCGCGCTTTTAATACATCTGCCAATATTTTTAATTGAGGAAACTTGACCAACAACAACATGAAAATTAGCCTCAAGTCTTCCGCCATACATTCCAATTGGTTCCTTAATTTCGGCTTGTCCATCAACTTTGTACTCTTGCGGAAGTACATGAATAATTTCTTCGCCGGGTAACATTACCAACTTATAAACCTGTTGAATCAATTTTTCAATATCATTTTCATCAATAACTTCCTGAGGATTGACTCTAGTTATATAATCACTGTGCTGTAAACTTCTGATATGTTGACCTGCTATTCCTACAACTACTTCACTAATCTCATGTCCTGATGAAGTGTTGGCATCATTAATTGCAGTCTGAATTGACTGAATAGTTTGCGTTATATTATTTACTACTCCCCTATGTACTCCAAGACTTTTTGATTTTCCTGTTCCAAGTATCTCTAATTTATTATATTCATTTTTAGTCCCTACCATTGCGACAATTTTTGTTGTTCCAATATCTAATCCAACAGATATATTATTATTTATTTCCATTAATAAATTGCTACAATTTGATTCTCAATTGATAAATCAATTCTCTTTGGACAAAGATTTATAGTATCAAGCTGAGAATAAGCACAGAAGGCCAAAAGATTTTTCGATTTATTCCTTATTTTTGTATTTCTTCCCCACAAAATGTTGAAATCAAAATTTCTAAACCTGATGTAAAATTTATTATCCTCAATCCACATTTCTGAAAATTCATTTTTAAAAAAACTATGACTTGACATTATTTTCGTTAAATAAATTATTTCATCTATATTTTTATTTTTAAAAGAATTAGAAAAAATTGGAACTTCGTAAACATAATTTTTTGATAATGGTATTTTTTCTCCATTTTTATCTAAATAGAAGCCTCTTTCTAGAATTCTAATTATAGGTTTTCTTTCAAAAATTTCAATCATCAACTTGCCATCTGTTAAAAGAAATACCTCAGCATTTAAAATTTCTGGTTGAATCTCTAAAAAATCCTCAATTTCCTTCAAATCTATAGTAAGATTTGATTCATTTTTATCAAGCAGCATATTTTGTATCAACAATTTATTAACTATAGAATCATTTAAAAATCTTGACTCATTTTTATTAAATGATATAATAAATTCAGAATTATTTCTGTCGCTATTTTTAATATTAGAAAAAACAACTAAGAAAGTTATTCCAATAATCACAAAAAATAAAATTATTTTTTCTTTATTCATCTAATTTATTTTTTAAAAAAAGTTCTATTAGTTCTCCAATATTTCCAGCCCCAAGAACTGCAATAATTTCACATTTACTAGAATCAATATTTTCGTTGAAATCCTTAGATTCAATATGTAATGCTGCTTTAGATATCTTATTAATAAGCTTTTTACTATTTATTCCCTCAATTGGATTTTCTCTTGCCGCATAAATATCCATAATTTTTATACTATCAAATTTGGATAATTCTCGAGCAAAATCATCAATAAAATCATATGTTCTTGAATAAAGATGTGGTTGAAAAATAACTTCGATATTATATTTTGGATATCTATTTCTTAGTGTATTATAAACAACTGCAATTTCTGTTGGGTGATGAGCATAATCATCTACTATTATTTTATTTTCAATTTCATAAATATTCATTCTTCTCATAACTCCACCAAATGACCCAAGAGATGGAATAATTTTATTCAACTCTAATTTAGCTTGATCTGCAAGAGCAATAGCTGCCAACATATTTTCGAGATTATGATTACCCAAGACATTACAAAAAATATTCAAAATATTTTCATTCGGAGTTTTTAGATCAACAAAATAACCTGTATTTGATTTATTTCGAATGGTAAATTGGTAATCAGAATTAGTGTTTACTCCATATGTTAATCCATCAAATGGAATACTATTATGTACGATTAGATTACCTGTAACTTTATTAGAAAATTTAACAAAAGTGTCCTTGATTGATTTATGGTTTTTATATATATCTAAGTGATCTGCGTCAATTGATGTTATACATGCTGAAAATGGTTTTAGATTTAAAAAAGAATGATCATACTCATCCGCTTCAACTATTGTTTTTTCAAAACCACTACTTAAAAAATTTGTTTTTTGAGGTAATATTAACCCTCCAATAAATGCGCTAAAAGATAAATTCAAATAACTGAAGATATGACTTAAAATTGCAGTTGTGGTTGTTTTTCCATGAGTTCCAGCAACTGCGTATGATTCTGATTTATTGACAATTGAGGCTAAAAAAACAGCTCTTTTTATTGGATTGAAACCTTTATCAATAAAATAGGATAATATCGGATGATCGGTTTTAATTGCAGCTGAATATATTACCTCAATATCACTTGCTTGAATTGTGGATTGGATTGTTTCAATTGAATCATCATATATTATATTTAAACCTTTATTTTCAAGCATTTTTGTAATCATAGAATGACTATTATCAAAGCCATGAACTTCGTGCCCCTTCAATATTAAGTATTGAGCTATTGATGACATTCCAACTCCACCTACACCCAACAAATAATATGATTTTTTATTTTTCAATTTAATATATCTTTTACACAGTTGATAATTTCTAGAGTTGAATTAGGTTTTGACAACTTTTTTAATTTGTACTTCATTTCATTTTTTATTTTATCACTTAACCATATCTTTTTTATGATAGATTTGAATTTTTGTTCAAGATCTTTTTCTTCAATTAGTTCAGATGCCTTTTCTTTGTGTAATACCATTGCATTATGATATTGATGGTTTTCTGATACATTGGGTGAAGGAATTAATATGGATGGTGTGCAAGTTGAGCAAATCTCTGATATTGTAGATGCTCCAGATCTAGAAATTAATAAATCAATTGAATTATACCAATAATCAACTCTATTAACAAAAGGAATTATTTTAATTCTTGAGTTTTGATTTTTTTTATAAATATTGTAATATAGAACTCCACATTGCCATAAAATCTGAACATTTAATTTAGTAAAGAACTTTAAATTTTTTTCAATAATTGAATTAATCCTTTTTGCTCCTAGACTACCTCCAGTAATTCCTATTACAGGTTGATTTGGATCTAAATTAAAATGCAATTTAGCTTCAGACTTGTTAGTTTTTTTCAAAATTTCTTTGCGGATCGGATTTCCAGTAAAAACAATTTTATTTTTTGGGAAGAACCTTTCCATATTTGGATAAGCTACAGCGATTTTTGAAGCTCTCTTACTTAGCAATTTATTTGTTATTCCAGCATATGAGTTTTGTTCTTGAATCAGTGTTGGGTATCCTAAAATTTGAGCTGTAAATAAAATAGGGCCACTAGCATATCCTCCGGTTCCTATTACAATATTTGGCTTAAAACTTATCAATATTAAAAATGATTTTAGAATACTAATTAAAAGTTTTAATGGAAATATAAAGTGGGCAAAACTAATTTTTCTTTTGAAGCTATCAATTGGTAGTCCAATTATTTTAAACCCATACTCAGGAACCTTACTCATTTCCATTTTACCAGATGAGCCTATAAAAAGAATTTCTGCATTTGGATTTTCAGTTTGAATTTGTTTTGCAAGAGAAATTGCTGGGAAAATATGTCCCCCAGTTCCACCGCCCGCGAAGATATACTTATTTGTCTTCACTTAAAATAAATAAAGGGTTATTAATATTACCATGTTTAATTGAATTACTAACACTTAAAATAATTCCAATCGAGATAAAATTCATCCAAGCTGAGGTGCCTCCACTGCTTACTAAAGGCAATGTTTGTCCTGTTACTGGAAATAGCTGAACAGTTACTCCTATATTTATAAATGCTTGAAATACAATTGGAACACCTAATCCTACAACCAAAAGTTTTCCAAACAAACTTTCAGACTTATGAAAGATTACAACAATCCGAAAAAGGAGTAGCATATATAGTATAATTAATATAACACCGCCAATCAAACCATACTCTTCAATAATTATCGCATAAATAAAATCTGATGAACTCTGTGGAAGAAAATTTTTCATTACACTTTTTCCAGCACCTTTTCCATATATACCTCCTGAAGCAATCGCAATTTTTGATCTTTCGATTTGATAATTTTCACTCTTTTCTGCTGAATTAAAATTAATTATTCGATTCGCCCATGTATCAACTCTATTTGGGATTACATCGGGATAAGCTTTTGCTGTGATTACAAAAAAAATAAAAACTAATAATACGGATGTACTTATAAAAAATAAATATTTTAATGGGTACCCACCAACAAAAAGAAGCATAATAACCATACTAAATAATATAATCGCAGTAGAAAAATTTGAGGGAAAAATTAATAATAGAACACCTATCACGGGTAACCATAAAGACCAAAATGAATTCCCAAATTTTATAATATTATTCTGATTTTTTGATATATAACGGGCTGTGTACATCATTAATACTATTGATGCGAGAGACGATGTTTGAAAACTAAAACCAATTACCGGTATTTGAATCCATCTATTAGCGTTTGAACCACTAATAATATTTCCTTGAGTAGCTGTGTAGATAAGTAAAATAAAAACAATAGGAATCATCAAAACAGAAATACCTTTAAAATATATAAATGGAATTTTATGAAAAACATAAACTAGTAAAAAACCAAAGGTCATTATTATGAAATGCTTTAATAGATAACCCATTGGTGTTCCTTTCCCTATTACAAATACTAAATTAGAACTAGCACTGAAAACAGGTAAAAAAGAAAATATTACTAACAGAGTAATTATACACCATAAAACTATATCCCCCCTAAAAAAACTATTTCTTTTCATGAATTAGTTGCTATAGATTTCTTACTGCTTTTTTAAATTGATTACCTCTGTCCTCATAGTTTTTAAATAAATCATAACTTGCGCATGCAGGTGATAAAATAACAGTCTCTTTTCTCTTGGCAATGTTATGTGCGATTTTAACTGCCTCATCAATAGACTCAGTCTCTACAATTATATTTACAATACTTTGAAATACATTTATTAGCTTTTCATTGTTCTTTCCCAAACAAATAATAGCTTTTACTTTTTCCTGTACCAAAGGAATTAACTCTTCATAATCATTCCCTTTATCAATTCCACCAACTATCCAAACACCCTTTTTATTGATGGTTTCTAAAGCATAAAATGTTGCATTAACATTGGTTGCCTTTGAATCGTTTATGTAATTAACATCATGGATTTTTAATACATGTTCCAGTCTATGTGGAAGAGATTTGAAGTTTTCTAAACTTTTTCGGATAATATTTTTATCTATTTTAAAAACAGATGCTACTGTTGAAGCAGCCATTGCATTGAGTAAATTATGACGACCTTTTAGTGGATATGAAGAAATCGGAATCATAGTGTTTGAATTTAAATGTTTAATATTTATTTTGTTATTTATTAATGAGGTTGATGATGAACCATGAATTTCAAAACCAAAAAAATGTTTTCTTGATTTTATAGACCCTTGTTTAATTGCATTCATAAGGTTGTTATCATTTGCATTAATAATTAAAAATTGGGTTTTGTTTTGGTTAGACGTAATATTTAACTTAGAACTTATATATTTTTGAAAATCGTTATTATACCTATCCAAGTGATCTGGGCTTATATTAGTTATTACTGCAACATCTGGGGAAAAATTTACTATATCATCTAATTGAAAACTACTTAACTCTAGAACGTAGACGTCAAATGAATTATCATGTACTTGCTGGGCAAAACTTAAGCCCACATTTCCAGCAATACCAACATTAAGTCCTGCTTTTTTTAGAATATAATAAGTTAATTCAGTAGTTGAAGTTTTCCCATTTGTTCCAGTAATTCCTACTATTTTAGCATTTGTGTAAACTGATGCAAACTCAATTTCTGAAATTACAGGAATCCCTAGAACTTTTGCTTTTAATACTGACGGTGAGTTATTTGGGATACCTGGACTTTTGATTAAGTAAACAGCTTGATTTAGACAAGTAACTTCATTTGTGTTTTCCTCCCAATAAATATTCAGACTATCAAACTGTTTTTTTGTCTTTTCATTAATACTTCCAGCATCTGAAACAAAAACTTCAAAACCTTTTTTATAAGCCAAATTTACCGACCCCAGACCTGAGATTCCTGAACCTAAAACTACTAGTTTTTTGCCCATTTATCTTATTTTTAATGTTACAATTGCAAGGATTGCCAGTAAAATTCCTATTATCCAAAATCTAGTAACAATTTTACTTTCATTAAATCCTTTTATTTGATAATGATGATGAATTGGAGCCATTAAAAAAACTCGTTTTCCAACTCCGAAATTTCTTTTGGAATATTTAAAATATAATACCTGAATTATAACTGATAAGGTTTCTATAAAAAATATTCCACACAATAACGGAATTAATAATTCTTTTCTGACAATTAATGCTATGACTGCTATCAGCGCTCCAATTGTAAGACTTCCAGTATCTCCCATAAAAACTGCTGCTGGAAAAGTGTTGAACCATAAAAAACCAATCAATGCGCCTAAAAAGGAAGCAATAAAAACAGTTATTTCACCAACATGAGGTATGTAAATAATATTTAGATAGTCTGCAAAAATGAAGTTACCCGAAACCCAGGCAAAAATTCCTAAAACAAAAACTATTATTGATGAACTTCCTGCTGCAAGTCCATCCAGACCATCAGTAAGATTGGCACCATTTGAAACTGCTGCAATAATAAAAATAACAATTGGAATAAATATAATCCATGTGTATTCAATTAATGAATTATCATACCAAGTAATTAAATCTGAATAGTTGAATGCATTATTTTTTATCAATGGCATATTAGTTACAAATGCTTTTTCTTCAAGAGCAAATGGATTTTGAGATTCAGTAACAATATTTTCGGGTATTTTAAATTTTTGTCTGACAGTTATTTCCGGGTGAAAATAAAGTGTAGACCCTACAATAAGGCCTAAAATTACCTGACCTATGATTTTAAATTTACCTTTTAATCCTCGTTTATTTTTTTTAAATATCTTAATGTAATCATCTATTCCGCCAATAGCACCCATCCATATCGCTGTAAATAGTAATAGAAGTATGTATATGTTTTCTAGTTTAGCAAAAAGAACAACTGGAATAATTGTTGAAAAAATTATAATTAGACCTCCCATAGTTGGAGTTCCATTTTTTTCGTTCTCACCAATTAAACCAAGTTTTCTTATAGATTCTCCTATTTGAAATTTAATCAAATAATTAATTATATTTTGACCAAAAGCTAGAGAAAAGCTTAATGATACCATCATTGCAACTGCAGCTCTAAATGATAAAAATTGATATAATCCTGCCCCTGGAAATTGATATTTTTGTTGAAGAAATTCGAATAAATAATAAAGCATGGGTTTATAGTTTATTTTTAAAGTATTTTTTTGCAATTAAAAAGTCATCGAATGGAATCTTATTATTTGATATTTCCTGAAAAGTTTCATGGCCTTTTCCTGCAATCAAGATTATATCTTTTTCATTTGAGATTTCTTTAGATTTTTTTATTGCCATTTCCCTATCCTCAATACATATAATTTTCTTTTTATCTTGAGCTTTAACACCACTCATCATTTGTTCAATTATTGATATCGGCTTTTCTTGTCTTGGGTTGTCTGATGTAAAAATGACATTATCACTTTCTTTAGATGCTATTCTACCCATTTCATAACGTTTTTCAGTATCTCTATCACCACCACACCCGATAACAGTGATTAATTTTTCATTTTGAGTTCTAATTTGATTAACAGCAAGTATTAGATTTTCCAGAGCATCTGGAGTGTGGGCATAATCAATTATAACATAGCAATCAGAATCAGATTTAAATATTTGAAATCTTCCAGGTACATTTTTTAACAGACTAATTCTTTTTAGAGTTTCTATCTTTTCAAGACCCATTAAAACTGAAACTGCGTAAACAGCCAATAAGTTTGAGGCATTAAACTCTCCCAATAAACTTGTCCATATTTCTTTATTATTAATTTTTAGTAACATTCCGTTGAAGCTAGATTCTAGAACTTTTAAATTGAAATCTGCATAGTTTTTTATCGCATAAGTTGTTTTTTTTGAAAGAGTATTTTGTAC
>TARA_B100001057_G_scaffold143528_2_pt1 | contig 10479 bp, 7 predicted proteins | sample TARA_B100001057 | Tara Oceans TARA_B100001057 (sample SAMEA2621839) | marine metagenome | biome: marine biome (ENVO:00000447); feature: surface water layer (ENVO:00002042); material: "saline water (ENVO:00002010), including plankton (ENVO:xxxxxxxx)" | depth 5 m | reverse complement strand
AACGGCCGATCATTTACCCTCTCCTATGAGCCATTTGAGGTAAAGGTGGTTCAATTTGAATCTCAAGAAGGGAACACCGATTGCAAGTAATTAGGGTTTCCACTAAAGTAACGGCGTGGCGCTTGATCTCACCTCCTTTTTTAAAGATCCCGATTGGTTCCACCGATTTGATGAGCACGTTCTCGCCCAAGGGAAAAAACTCTCATCTCCACGCTTCCTTTCCGCGCTGAATCTCGAGAAAGTCGACGATGGATACCTCCTCACCGGGTGTTGCGACGACCATGACGTGGAGATCAATCTATGGCCAGAGTCCGATTCACGATGGGAATTCGACTCATCCTGCACCTGCGAATTTGGTTCATTTTGTCCACACGCAGCTGCCGCCTTACTACGCGCCTCCCGACCCAACACTCTCGCGCGCCTCATGCGAGGAGGCGGCACGACAGGATCACCCGCTCAACTCCAAAAAGAAGAGACCGTGGTCTTAAAAGACGACAAAATCTACAAGCCTACCTTTCATCTAGAAGTCGCCGAAGAACCCGCACGCGCGCGCGTAGTCCAACTCCTCCTTCAAGCACTCAAGATGAAACAACGAGACACCTGGCTCGTAGCTCGTCCTACCGTTCACTATGGCTTGCACACCTTCCCACTCATCAAGACGACCGGAGAATCCCGAGTAACTCGGGATAAGCCCGCCGAATTTCGGGCCATCGAACAGCTCACCAAACTAGGCTTGACCAATCTCTCCACCAATCCGACCTACCGCTTCCTTCTCTCACTCGCTAAAAAACAATCCTCCGAGCTCTCAGTAGAAGGCTGCTGGTTTCCAGATCCCCATCTTTCCACTCCCTCTGTTTATTGGCCTTGGTTTCGAGCCAAGGCTGCACGCATGCTGGCTGAAGCCGAATGGAAAATTAAGATCGATGAAAACTTCGGCCATGATGTTCATGAACTCTGTGATGATGAAATAGAGGCTTCCCTTATCCCCGCTCCGGGAGGCTGGTTCACCCTCTCTGTTGGCATCGACCTTGATGGTGAACGCCTTGATCTCCTTCCCATCCTCACCAGCTTGTTGGACAGTGACACGATCGCACAACTCCAAGAATTAGAGGACGACGAGCCTCATCTCATCTACCTGCCCAACGGAGGAGCTTTGCAGGTTCCCGCCGGTCGACTACGGACCATTCTTCATCACCTCGCTGCCCTCACCGATCCCAAGGCGCCCTCACTGCACCCACTCGATGCCACCGCGCTCCTCGAGGATGAGGCCCTTCCTATCGACCCGCCTGCCAAACTCAAAGGCCTCCGCTCCCGCCTCCTGAATAAACAGAAAAAAACGGAGAAATTCATTCAACCTGATGACTTACATGCCGAACTTCGCGACTACCAAAAAACCGGCACCGAGTGGATGAACTTCCTCTCCAAACATGAACTCAATGGCATTCTGGCAGATGATATGGGGTTGGGAAAAACCCTGCAGACTCTAACCCACATCTTACAACTCAAAGCAAAAGGTAAGGACGGTCCTGTTCTAGTGGTTGCCCCTACATCCGTAGTTCCGAATTGGCTCGCCGAAGCCAAAAAGTTTACCCCGTCACTCCGCGCCATCATTCTCCACGGGCCGCAGAGAAAAAAACTCTTCACCCACATTCCGCACGCCGATCTTGTCCTTACCTCTTTCGCCCTTTTACAACGCGACGTCGCCAATCTCAAAAAACACGACTTCCAACTCATCGTTCTTGACGAAGCTCAGCATATCAAAAACCCCTCCGCTAAAGTTAGCCAAGCTGCCTGCGAACTCAAATCCCACCAACGGCTCTGCCTCTCAGGCACTCCAGTCGAAAACAATCTCGGCGAACTCTGGTCACTCTTCCGTTTCCTCATGCCTGGCTTTCTTGGCCCCCTCGAACGCTTTCGCCGGAACTACCAAACCCCCATCGAAAAAGATAATGATGAGGAACGCCGCGAGTTCCTCCGTGCTCGTCTTGGTCCACTCATCCTACGCCGCACCAAAGACCAAGTTGCCACCGAGCTCCCACCTAAAACAATCCTCGTCCACCCTGTCGACCTAAGCTCCGCCCAACGTGACCTTTATGAAACCGTCCGTGCAACCATGGATAAAGAAGTCCGCGACGCGATTGCCGCCCGCGGTTTGGAGCAATCGCAATTCGCCATCCTCGATGCACTCCTCAAGCTCCGTCAAATCTGCTGCCACCCCGCTCTCCTCAAGCTTCAAACTGAAGAAGCAAAAAAGGCAAAGCGATCTGCAAAGCTTGATTATCTTTTTGAACTTCTCGACACCCTCTTTGCGGAAGGCCGCCGGGTCCTGCTATTCTCTCAGTTCACTTCAATGCTCGAATTAATCGAGCGTGAGTTAAACGTCCGAAGGCACTCATATCTGAAGCTCACCGGAGAGTCAAAAGACCGTGGCAACTTGGTCAAGCGTTTCCAAAACGAAAATATTCCTATCTTTCTCATCTCCCTTAAGGCCGGCGGAACTGGCCTTAATCTGACTGCTGCCGATACCGTGATCCACTTTGACCCGTGGTGGAATCCAGCGGCTGAAGCACAAGCTACCGACCGAGCTTACCGTATCGGGCAGGACAAACCCGTCTTCGTTCACAAACTCATCTGTTCCGGCACAGTCGAAGATCGCATTCACCAACTTCAGCAAAAGAAAACTCTTCTTGCTGACTCACTCCTCTCTGGGGCCGTTAAAAGCACTCCTGACGCGGATTCCCTCCGTGAACTCCTCAAGCCGCTGACCTAAGAGCAAACGCTCAGTTTCATCTCAGAATTTGAATTTTCCTCTATGGTGTCGAGAAATACGACTCACCTAATGTCCGCTCAATAAAATGTGCTAGGATCCCTCATACCGTGAAAACTTCTCTGTTTGAACCTCATAACCTTCTTCCTTCGGATGGCAAGGCCATCAATCACGGCCCGATTTTTTCGGTGGAAGAGTCTGATCAATTCTTCACGAAACTCATGTCCGGTCTGCCATGGAGAAGCGATGTCATCAAAATGTTTGGAAAAACCATCACAACCACGCGTAAAGTTGCCTGGGTCGGTGATGGTGGCCTCGACTACACCTACTCCGGAGCCACCAAATGCCCCCTTCCCTGGACGCCTCTTCTCACGCAATTGAAAAATAAAGTAGAGGAGCAAATTGGAGAATCTTTCAATTCCTGCCTTCTTAACCTCTACCACGATGGTGGCGAGGGAATGTCATGGCATCGCGACAACGAATCGACCATCATCCCCCATTCGCCTATTGCTAGTCTGAGTTTTGGTGCAAAGCGACGCTTCCACTTCAAACACATCGAAACCAAAGAGCGCATTACCACCGAACTTGAACACGGCAGCCTCCTTGTCATGGCTGGTGAAATTCAGAGCCATTGGCTCCACGCCCTTCCCAAGAGTAAAGCAATCACCGCGCCCCGTATCAACCTGACGTTCCGGCAAATGAAACCCTCATAGGATGGGCTCTCATCAACCTTTAAGAACACCTCGTTCAAAGGTTAAATCGTGACTCAAGCTAATCGCGCTTAAGAAAATACAATTTACTACCGCTTTGAGATTATCAAGATAGCTTCGTTCAGATGTCTGATCTTTCTCCTCTCTGGCAATTTGGGATTTCCGATTTTTCAACGAGTGAACCACTCAAAAACGGTGAGCTAATTGTGGCCAATGGTCTTGATTTCATTGAACCCGGCCTCGCAAAAGCAGCCGAAATGTCCGAGGAAGATTTCCTTATAGCAGCAGCCCGGCTCAAAACCGCTGACGTGCCTGTCCTTTCGGCCAACTGGTTCCTTCCCCCAAGTCTAAAGGTCGTCGGCCCCGAAGTTGATGATGAAAAATCCCTCGACTTTTTACAACTCGCCCTCGGCCGAGCTGCCCATCTCGGAGCTAAAGCTGTCGTTTTTGGAAGCCCGGGCTCACGTTCTATCCCAACTGGATGGGCTGAATTAGAAGCTCACAACCAAATGATTCGATTCTGTCGAATGGCTGCCGAAGTCATTAAAGAGAACCACTTTGACCTCCGAATTGCCATCGAGCACGTCAACCACACCGAAACCAACTTTCTCAACACCTTTGCACAGGCTCTTGCCATCACCCGCGAAATCGACCGCCCCGAAATTGGTCTAGCAGCCGACTTCTATCACTTTGCGATGGAAGGAGAAGGAAGCGATGTGATGCGAGAAGCCGCCGACTTGATCTGCGCAGTCCAGCTCGCCAACCCTAACGGTCGCTGTTTCCCAAAACCTGAAGCCGATATTCCTGGAATTGACGCCTTCTTTGAACATCTAGCCGGGATTGGATATCGGGGTGGAGTTTCGGTAGAAGCCACGGTTGGTAATGACTTCGCGGCCGACTGCGTGGCCGCGGCCCAATTTTTTGAAAACCACTGCCGCTAGCTCGCGTTAATCGGAGATGCGCGCTCTTTCGCTCACACTCTTTGGGATTACCTTGGCCTCAGCTGATCCACTCACCTTCAATACCACTCCTCTTGGGCAAAAAGATCGCCCCATCATTCTACGGACCTACGTTCCCGATCCAGGACTGGATCCAGCAGTCCTTTCGAATCATGGCGAAGCCTCCAAATCGCCCAAATACAGCCCCAATAGTGGTCGTGACGTTGGGGGAGAATACCGTATGATGAAAGTCATTCCCGCGGCGATTGCCGTAAACCACGGACCTGCACTTTCCTACGTTTGGGACACCACTGAATGCCGACTCCTTTATAGCTGGCAGGGCGGGTTTCTCGATCTCTATCCCTACTGGGGTGAGGAAAATCGGGGTGGACGACGTTCTTTCGACTACGCCGCCCGCCTTGTCGGAAACCTTTTTTACATGGCTCAACCCATCAAAAGAGAGAAGCCTACCTTCATCGGATATGACCTCTCGGATCAGGGAGTTCCCACCTTCCACTACAAGCTCGGTAACACTAAATACGCCGAAACCATTCTCCCAAACGATCGACGGTATTCCTTCGTAATCGCTCAAGGCTCCAACGAATCGACGATCAAAGGCCACCTGATTTCAAAACACCAAGGCTTTGATCGAAATCTAAAAATTAAATCCGCTACCGCAAAGGCCGGACAACAAGTCTTCGGCGCATATGGATGTATCGCTTGTCATTCCACCGATGGATCGAAAGGCCATGGCCCTAGCCTAAAACAACTCGCCGGATCAACCCGGCCTATCGAGGGAAGCGACCCCGTTCGTGCAGACGCCGCCTATCTCATCGAATCCATTAAGAATCCCAACGCTAAGACCGCAAAAGGATTTCCGCCCGGCTACATGCCCCCTTACCAGCTCAAGGACAAGGAAATCAAATCCCTAGTGCTCTACATTCAATCTCTCGCCAAATGAAACACTCTCTCCTTTTCATCCTCCTCTCTACTCCTCTCCTCGCAGCTTCCTACAAAGTTGAGGATATCAAATTTCCTCCCAGCGTTCCCCCAGAAGTAGGTGGGATTGACTTCGCGCCTGACGGCACACTCTTCGTGGTTCTGCGTCGTGGCGATGTCATGCGCGCAACACCCGCCGCCGACCCTACTCAGTGGAAATGGAAACTTTTTGCCACTGGCTTTCACAACGGCTGCGGTATCGATGCTGTTTCGCGTGACAAGGTTCGTGTCACCCAAATGGCCGACTTCACCGAAGCCACCGATACCAATAACGATGGTATCGCCGATCAATACCGCATCTTCGCGGCTGGCTGGGGTCTTTCTGGAAACTACCACGAAACCAACACCATCGCTGAAGACGGTAAAGGTGGATACTATATTGCCATCGGCACCGCCTCACACAATGGGCCCACCGCCGAACACACCCTTGGCGAGTATTCTAAATTCGGCCGGCGCGGCCGAAATTTCGCCTCCGTAAAGTGGCGCGGTTGCACTCTCTATTGTGATTCGAAAGGAAACCTCTCACCCTTTTGCTTTGGCTTCCGAATGCATAACGGCATCCACCAAGATTCTTCCGGCAACCTGTGGTGTGGCGATAATCAAGGCGATTGGCGGGCCACCACTCCACTCTATCACCTAAAAAAGGGTAATTTTTACGGCCACCCCAGCGCACTCGTTTGGGATGAACGCTGGCCCGAGGGCAAGGATCCACTCCACACCTACCGCGAAGATCTCAAGGCCTACAACGAACACCGTACTTGGCCTTCGGTGCAAATTCCTCACAGCGAAATGAATCGCTCAGCTGGTGAACCTCATGAAATCCCCAAAAACTTCCCTCACTTTCCCGGCCAGATGCTCTTGCCCGATAACAACAGTAAACGCATCACGCGTATCATGCTAGAGAAGGTTAATGGCAAGTTCCAAGGAGCCTGCACCCACTTTCTTAATGGTGGAGGTCTTCGAAGCGGAAACCACCGCATCCGTTTCAGCTCGGACCAACAGCAAATCTATATTGGACAAACTGTCCGCGGCTGGGGAAAAGAAGCGGAAGGACTGCAACGCATCACCCCGAGCGGTAAAGAACCCTTCGACATCACCGCCTTCAACATCACTCCACAGGGCTTCAAAATAACCTTTACCCGTGAACTTGAGAGAGAGCTAGCCGCGAAGGATCTCAAGTTCAAATCCTTCACGTATCAATCGAAGTGGACCTACGGGTCACCTCAGGAAAATAGGATCGATAACAAAGTTGAGAGTGTTAGACGCCTCAGCCCTAAAACCGTCGAAGTGACGCTGGATAGATTCAAACCGGGCCGAGTTTACCAACTCGACCTTGAGGAACTGAAATCAAAAGAAGGCGATAAAATCCAAAATCAACTTTTCTACTACACCGCCAACCAGCTTCCCTAAATTCTGGAAATTAGCCAAAAAGACGGCAGAAATTTCTACTCCAAAATTATACCAAGCCCCTCATCGTTCCCGTTGAGGTCGCAAATTTCTCAGCTTCCATGCCAAGGTTTTGCAACATGGAAAGGTAAAGGTTCGGCAACGGATAATTGTTAGTATTACTGAAGCCGAGGTGCTGACCATGATTGTAACCGCCGCCAGCAAAGAGAACTGGCATGTTACGGTTATCATGCGAAGAGGCATTTCCAAGATTTGAAGTCAGGAGAACCATGGTGTCATCGATCAGGTTCGCACCCTGAAGTTTCCGAAGAAAATCGCCCCAACGATCAACGGTGGCTTGCTCTACGATGGCAAGCTGATCGAGTTTTTCACCGCTCTGTCCGTGGTGCGAAAGCGAGTGGTAGGATTCATTAACACCTTCAAACGCACGCACCGAAGTATCAGGACAATGAAGGGTAACGAAGCGCGTCGAGTCAGTTTGGAGAGACAAGAAGACTGTATCGAGAAAGGCGCGCATAATGTCGGGCGCATTATTACGGTCCGGTTTGGTAGGCTCCTTCCCCACATTAGGCTTAGGCTTATCGACCCAAGCTTCGTTAGCCTGTAGGCGAAGCTCAAGCTCACGAACCGATGTAAACCACTCGTCGAGCTTCTCGCGGTCTCCGGGACCGACCTCCCGCTCGAGCGCTTTGGTCTCAGAACGAACGATGTCCATAATAGATTTGCCACCGCGAGCAATATCACGCTGACGTTTCTTAACATCTGGTGAATCATTGACGAAGAGAGCGGTAAAAAGTTTTTTGGGATCGTCAATGGCCGGAATCATAGCGCCACTTTCTGAATAAGACGGCGACCGCTGGCTCGAGGTGCTTAGCACCAATGAGGGAAACCGAGTCTCATCTCCCATGTATTTAGCCATGTGCTGATCAAGCGAAATCGTATTTTTGCTATTACTGCCGCGCCCCATTGGGCAAGCCGAAAAAATGGAAGCTTCAGCAGTATGTCCGCCTTTCACGCCGGGATGAGAAGTCCCTGAAATTACAGTGAACTTGTCTCGAATGTCCTGTAAAGACTTGAGGTAGGGAGAAGGGGTGTAACCATGACCCTTATCCTTGGGAACGAGGTGGGGATTATGCAATCCTAAGCGAAGAGAAACGCCAACAAAACGCTTGGGACTAGCAGGCACAGAGGCCCCGAAGGCTGGCGACATAGCATCAAGCATAGGCAGGCCGATTGCAATCCCGGCTTGCTTTAGGACAGTGCGGCGGGGGAGGGCTTTGCGAGTAGAAATATACACGAAGATAAATATTCTTACTTATTTAGAAAAATTTCGCTACTAAGGGCGGCTTGGATGATACTCTGGAGTCCATACCCCTTTTTGGAGGTCTTGACAACAATCTGTTCGAGATGCGGACGGTCACTAAATCTAAAAGTTCCTCCGACAGCATAACTCAAAACTTGCTTTACGAAAGCGTATGTTAAAAATTCAGGGCGTTTTAGGTAAATTGCCCGCCAAGAATCGAAGGCCTTAAAGCGAATGCCATCTGGTGTGATTCCCGAAGGATCGACCCTGGCCGAGTTCGTTTTACTTCCATAAGCGATCCGGTATTGCCCGATAGGATCATAACTTTCGAGCGCAAATCCAGACGGATCAATCTTGTCGTGACAACTCGCACAAGACGTCGAGTTGGTGTGCTTGGCGAGTTGATCGCGGATGGAAACCGCACCGCGGATATCTGGTTCAATTGCGGGGACACTTTCCGGTGGCGGAGGAATATGACGACCCAAAATTCGCTCATTCACCCAGACTCCACGAAGAACTGGAGAGGTCACTGAACCATCAGCAGTGACCTTAAGAATGGAGGCTTGAGTGAGGAGGCCAGACCGATGATCAGATTCAAGTCCCACTCTTTGCAAACCCCCACCAGGAATCAACTTAATCCCTCGCAACTTATAGTGATCGCGGAGACGGGTGTTTAGAAAGCCTATGTCTGATTTCAAAAGCTGGGTGACAGGGCGATCTTCTGCAATGAGCTCTGCTACAAAAGCCTGAGTTTCAGCTTTAAGCGATTGCTGTAGTGGAAGATCAAAATTCCGAAAGCGAGCTGGGTCCAGCTGGGTGGCATCGATATCGCGAAGATCCAACCATTGATCAGTGAAATCCTCGATAAAACGCGACGATCTTTCGTGAGCAAGGAGTCGTTCAATTTGCCCTCGGAATACCTCTGGCGTGCGAAGTCTCCCCTCATTAGCGAGTTTGCGCAACTGTCTATCGGGGAGGGTTTTCCAAAGTAAGAAACTCAAACGAGCTGCAATTGCATGGTCATCAAGAGGCCCGGGCTTCTCGACGAAAGTCAAAAACTTTGGCGAACATAAAATGGCATGGTAAGCCGAACGAAGTGCTTCCGGAACCGAATCACCTGACTTGAGTTGATCTGTCGCGAGTTGCTCGTAGGGAGCGATCTGCTGCTTCGTGACGGGACGCCGAAAAGCCCGTGAAGCGAAGCTACTGATAAGCTTAGAGAGCGCTGGGCCAGGTATCGTTTTAAGCTCCTCGAGATCGAAATCGCCAAAGAGATTAGAGTGGACCTGCTGTCGATTACCAACAGGATAAATCCGCTCAATGAAGATCTTGTCAAATCGGAATCCGGCGAATCCCATTTCCTGAAAATTACGACCCTTAAAAGAGAAACTCCCACCCGGACTTGGGAGGCTTTTTAAACTAGCCTCATTCGGCTTGAAGACCAACATATGGTCTTTCTGCATCCACCCCTCAAAAGTTTTCGTTTTAGAATGCTTGGTGGCTTCGACGATACCAAGAGGATAAAGAAGAGGTTCGTTGGAATATCCGGAACCAGTCTGAAGTGTCCCCCAAAGGTAACCATCGGACCCCGGATTAACGGCATCAAGATCATGAATCGTGATCCGGTACCAGCCGTTATTTGGTACACGAGTCTGGGTAATACGACCAGCAAACTGCATCTGGGAGTGCCACGAAATTGCCTTTCCTTTCCAAAGCTGGGGACCTCGGTTGTTGCCACCACCGTAATTGGTGATGTCCTTCGCTGCATATTCGCGGTGAAACTGCTTGTCCCCCTCTAAGGCACGCGCAAATGCTTCATCGAGCGCTTGAGCGCTGACACGGAGATAATTATCGAGGTGGAAGTGAGAAATTTGCTGGGTTTCAGCATTTGTGGTGAACCCTTCTTCAGCATCAGCGGTTAATTCACCGGCAAGCGGGATATCAATACCAAGAAGGTCGTGAAGAGAATTCTCATACTCCCGAGCTGTGAGCCGGCGAGCATGAACTCGACCCGCCTTTCTGAGATCCTTGCGGTCGGCTTCGATTAAAGGAATTTCAAGCTTTTCTAAAAAACCCGCAATCGCCTCAGCATCGGGACGTTTTTTCTTTTTCGGCGGCATCTCACCGTCCTCAACTCGCTGGAAGACAGATTCCCAGTAAGCTCGATTTTCAGGGTTTTCAGAGTCAAACTTAAGATCAAGAAGATTCAAACCACCCTCATTATCGATATCGTCATGGCAATCATAACAATTCTGCTCAAGAAAAACTTCGACATCCTTACGAACGTTAGCTTGGAGGCAGGTCGCGAGAGCTAAGAAGAAGAAAAGAAAACGCATCTAGTAATTTCGGTCAGCG
>TARA_B100001057_G_scaffold131356_1_pt1 | contig 10479 bp, 10 predicted proteins | sample TARA_B100001057 | Tara Oceans TARA_B100001057 (sample SAMEA2621839) | marine metagenome | biome: marine biome (ENVO:00000447); feature: surface water layer (ENVO:00002042); material: "saline water (ENVO:00002010), including plankton (ENVO:xxxxxxxx)" | depth 5 m | reverse complement strand
TCTATTATTTAATAATACAATTAATAATTGTGTGGATTTAAAATTTCTAATATGAGTTTCAAAATAATTTTTACTTGGTGGAATAAACAAACCTTTGGAACCTTTTTAAAAACTATATTTTTTGGAAAATATGTTGGACTTGATGATCTGGGAAATAAATATTATCAAAGTAAAAAAAATGAACGTTGGGTTGTTTATGCAAATAATATTGAAGCAACTAAAATTACTTCAGAATGGTATTTGTGGATGCATCACACAACAGATAAAATACCGGATAATAAAGATAGCAAATACCCATGGCAAAAAAAACATTTAGAAAATCAAACAGGAACAAGTAATAGCTTTAAACCTGTTAAGATTAGAAAGAACAGTATTAAGAAAAAATATGAAACTTGGAAGTAAAGACTATTTTATTCTAATTTTTTGTTTTTTATATTCTAATTTTTCTTTAGCAGAAGAAAAAATCACAACCTCTCCGTTAATAAACGTAGAACAAATCAAACCAAGTTTTGAAGAGCCAGACGACGAAAATGAAAATATTTTGTCCAGTCAAAATCTTAAAGAAAAAAAGAATAATAATAATTTGAAATCATCTCAAGCAATTTTGATTGGGCTAGATAAGATTACTGCAAAGTCATCTGAATTAATTGTCAATCTCAACGAAAAAAAACAGTTCGGCCCTCTCGAAATTAAAATTCTTAAATGTGGAAAGGTTAAAGTGAATAATAGAATTGATAGTGTCGCGTATATGCAAGTTAAAGATTTAACTAAAAGTGAAAATGATCAAGTTTTTATTTTTAATGGTTGGACTTTTGCTTCAGATCCAAGTCTTACTCCATTTGATCACGCAATTTATGATTTACAACTTTTAAATTGCAGTAGCGTTTAATAAAATTTTTCTTTTCCAAGCCAATTTGTATCAAAATCAGAATCAATAAATTTTTTATGACACAAAATCTTCTTGTGTAAATCAATTGTTGTAGTTATTCCTTCTAGCACAAATTCATCAAGGGATCTTAAAGTCCTTTGTATCGCCTCTGTTCTATTTCTCCCTTTACAAATCACTTTAGCGATTAAACTGTCGTAATAAGGAGTAATTTTACAACCTTGAAATACTGATCCATCTACTCTTGTTCTAAAGCCTGAGGGTTGATGACAAACACTAATTATTCCGGGGCTTGGTTGAAAATTCAATGCTGGATTTTCAGCGTTTATTCTGCACTCAATCGTATGACCTCTAGGATCAATGTCATTTTGTTTTAAAGCGGTATCTCCAGTATAGGCAATCCAAAGCTGCTCTTTGACTATATCAATACCTGTTTGAACCTCAGTTACTGGATGTTCTACCTGAACTCTAGTATTCATCTCTAAAAAATAAAATTTTCCATTTTCGTAAATAAATTCAACTGTACCCGCACCCTCATAATTAAGCTGCTCAACCATTTTTACAGTTTTATCTAAAAGATCTTTACGTTGATCTTTTGTTAAAACTGGACTTGGAGTCTCTTCAATTAATTTTTGATGCCTTCTCTGAACTGAACAGTCTCTTTCACCAAGGTGTACTGTTTTATTTTTTCCAGACATAATTTGTACTTCAATATGTCTTGGGTGTTTAAAATACTTTTCTATATAAAGTTCATCATTATTAAAAAATTTTTTTGCTTCAGATTTAGCTGTTAGAAATAAATTTTCTAACTCTCTCTCTTCTTCAACAACTTTCATGCCTTTTCCTCCACCTCCACCTGCCGCTTTAATTAAAATTGGATACCCAATTTCTTTACATATAGATTTTGCTTCTGATAGAGATTTAACTCCTCCTTCTGAACCTTCGATAACAGGTAAACCATGTTTTTTTGCAATTCGTTTAGCTTCAATTTTGTCTCCCATTTTTGATATTATTTCTGCTCTAGGACCAATAAATTTGATTCCATGTTTATTTACAATTTCCGAAAATTTAGCATTTTCTGATAAAAACCCGTATCCTGGATGAATTGCTTCTGCACCTGTCAAATCAACAGCAGACATAATTGATGAAATATTTAAATAACTATTTTGAGGTTGATGGGAACCTATGCAAACGCTCTCATCTGCTAATCTTACATGCATTGACTCAGCGTCTACATTTGAGTGAACTGCTACAGTTTTAATACCCCACTCTTTACAAGCCCGAATAACTCTAACAGCTATTTCACCTCTATTAGCTATTAAAACTTTCTTGAACATTTTTATATTTATTTTAAAAGAATTAAAGTTTGACCAAACTCTACAGGTTGACCATCTTCAATTAAAATTTTCTTCACTTCACCGTCTGCTGAAGAAGGAACATGATTCATTGTCTTCATGGCCTCGACAATCATAACAGTTTGACCTTTTTTAATTTTATCTCCAACTTCGACAAATTTTTTAGCTCCCGGTTCTGGAGCCAAATAAGCAGTTCCTATTATCGGAGATTTAACTCTAGTACCTTCACTTTCATCAGAGGATTTAAGAACTGATTTATTTGGTGACACTATAGCGCTAGTTTGTGCTAACTCAATTCCTTTAGATTCTCTAGAAACTTTAATTTTAGTTTGCCCGTCTTGATATTCCAACACACTAAGTTCAAACTCCTTAAGATTGTCTACAAGTTCTTTTATTAATTTTTTATCAATTTTCATTTATCTAAAAATTTACTCATCGCTTGTAATGACATTATGTATCCGTTAGCTCCAAATCCACAAATAACGCCTTTAGCTAATTTACTAACTAGAGATTTATGTCTAAATTCTTCTCTATTATAAATATTACTGATATGCAATTCAATAATTGGAATCTTCAAAATTTTCAGAGCATCGTGAATTGCTACAGAAGTGTGAGTGTAACCCCCAGCATTAAGGATTAATCCATCTTGTTTATCTCTTGAGCTTTGAATTTTATCAACTAATTCTCCTTCTATATTTGATTGAAATAAAGAAAGTTTGATATTATTTTGGTTTGCATAATCTTTACAACTTTTCTCAACATCCTTTAAAGTAAAACTACCATATTGGTTTTTTTCTCTTTCACCTAAAAGGTTGAGGTTTGGTCCATTAAGAATTATAATTTTATTCATAAACTTCTTGATATTGAATAACTTAATTATGGCAAAAATACAATTAAATGGAAAAAAAGTAGTTATTAAATCAAACTATTCAATATTTGATCTTTTAAAAAAATACAAGTTAATTAAAAAAAAACTTGCCGTTGAACATAATGGAAGAATAATTCCAAAAGTGAATTATAAGAAAAAAATTTTAAAAAATAATGATAAAGTTGAAATAGTTCACTTTATAGGCGGAGGATAAATTGAAAAAAGACTCTTTTAAAGTCGCAGGTCACTCACTTAAGTCTAGACTTATAGTAGGTACTGGTAAATATAAAAGCTTTTCCCAAACTGCTGAAGCAGTCAAAGCCTCTGGTGCAAATATGGTAACAGTAGCTGTTAGACGTGTAAATATTTTGGATAAAAAAAAAAAAATTTTAACTGATTATATTAACCCTAAAAAAATTGTATTTTTACCTAACACAGCTGGCTGTTTTACCTCGGAGGAAGCTTTAAGAACTTTAAGACTTGCTAGAGAGATGGGTGGATGGAAATTAGTCAAACTTGAAGTTCTAGGTGATAAAAAAACTCTTTATCCAAATATGATAGAGACAATCAAGTCTACCAGAACTTTGGTGAAAGAGGGTTTTAAGGTAATGGTTTACTGTACTGATGATCCTTTGTTAGCAAAAAAATTGGAAGATTGTGGAGCCTCAGCGATTATGCCATTAGCATCTCCTATTGGTTCAGGATTGGGACTGCAAAATAAAGTAAATATTTCAATAATAATAAAACAATCCAAGGTACCAGTTATAGTAGATGCAGGTATAGGCACAGCCTCTGATGCAACAATTGCAATGGAGTTAGGTTGTGACGGGGTTTTAATAAATAGCGCTATAGCCAAAGCAAAAAAACCAATCTTAATGGCTAAAGCTTTTAAAGATGCGGTAATTTCTGGAAGAAATTCATATTTAGCCGAAAGAATGAATAAAAACTATTTTGCAACAGCAAGTTCTCCTCTAAAAGGTTTGATTTAACTTTTCTTTTTTCTTCTTACCCAAAGGGTTTTTACTTTCTTTTTTGATTTGGTCTTTTTTATTTTATCTTTAGCTAAAATGGTTTCTCGAGCTTTACTTTTTTTTGTTTTTATTAAATTACTTTTCGTTTGATTTGAGTGAGCAATTGCGCTGATATTTTCCACTGAATTAATTAACTTTTTTGATTTATTTAAAAGGTCAATTTTATATTCAGGGATTATAAATTTATCATCAGACTGTATTCTAATTTCAAAAGAGTATTTTTTTTGGAAGTATTTTAATTCATCTATTAAATTTTTTTCTATAAAAATTTTAACTTTTTCTGGAACATAGGCGCTAACAATTTTTACTTTATCAGTAAATGCTAAGTGTTGAATCTTTTTCAATATTTTTTGTGAAAATGAAGACAACGATAATTGTGTCTCCCATTTTATAGATCCACTTCGCAATCTTTGTCTTGTCATCTCAAGGAGACCAAAATTACTAATTTTTCCAGTTTGTATTCTAGCTCTATCTTTTCTTATACTTTCCCTCATCTTTCTTTCAACTATTCGTCTATTATAAAAATTCATCATATCGATAAAATCGATAACTATTAGACCAGACAAGTCCCTTAATTTAATTTGGTGAGCTATTTCTTCTGCGGCTTCTAAATTTGTATTTAAAGCTGTTTTTTCAATATTTGTTTGTTTAGTAGACTGCCCAGAATTAATATCAATAGAGACCAAAGCTTCTGTAGGATTAATTACTAAGTAGCCTCCAGATTTTAGTTTTACGGTTGGTTCGTAAATATTATTTAATTCTTTTTCTATATTAGCATCATGGAACAAAGGTATTTTACCACGATATTTTTTTATATTTTTTACATTTTTTGGCGTCAGCTCTTTCATAAATTTTTTTGCTTTTTGATATGCCTCATTACCTTCAACATAAACATTTTTCGTATCGTTGTCGTAAGTATCTCTTAAAGTTCTCTTTATAATATCACCCTCCTCATAAACTAAAGATGGAGCATTAGAGTTTAGAGCTTTTTCTTTAATTTCCTCCCAAGTTTTTTGCGTATTTTTAAAATCTTTTTCTATCTCGTTCTTAGTTTTATTTGCACCAGCTGTTCTAACAATAACACCCATACTTTTTGGTATTTCAATATCATTAAGAATATTTCTTATTTTTTGACGATCGGATGAATTATAAATTTTTCTAGATATACCGCCACCTTTAGGGGTGTTAGGCATTAAAACCATGAACTTTCCAGCCAAAGAAATAAAAGAAGTCAAAGCAGCACCTTTCTGACCTCTTTCCTCTTTAATTACTTGAATTAAAATTATTTGTCCTGGTTTGATAACTTCTTGTATTTTATATCTTTTTATACCGAATGAAGATTTAACTTTGTCTCTGTAATCTTGCTTTTTATTTATTTCTTGAATTTGATTTCCATTTTCGTCATTTTTTTCATCCTTACTTTCTAATTGGGTCTCAGTTTGTAAATTCTCTTGATTGATCTCTATAGTTTTTTCTTTTAATTCTTCTCTAATTTTTTCTTCTGCTTCTCTTATCTTTTCTTTGTCTTCAGACGGCAATTGATAATAATCAGATTGAATATCATTAAATGCGAGAAAACCGTGTCTTTCTCTTCCAAAATTAACAAAAGCTGCTTGTAGAGATGGTTCAACTCTACTTATTGTTGCAAGATAAATATTATTCTTAAAATTTAAATTATTTTTGTCTTCAAATTCATACTCTTCAATTGAATTATTTGATTTAAGAACAATACGAGTTTCATTTGGATGCGAGGCATCGATATATAAATTTTTTTCCATTTTATTAGAATTCCTTTTAGATATTTAAAATTTGATATTTTTGAAATTTTCATTAAAGTTAATTTAATACAATTTTATCTATAAATACACAATTTTAATCAATGAATGCCTAAAGAAAGTCAAAATTGTTAATATAAATTAATCCAATGTTTAAATTTCTCAATTTTTCACTCAAATTTATAATCATATTTTTTGTTATTGTAATATTTTTTTCTTTTTCAACTTTATGGTATTTTTCAGTAGGACTGCCTGATTACAAAAAATTGTCCAATTACCAACCGCCGATATCAAGCAGAGTTTATTCAGAAAATAATAAGTTAATTGCAGAATATGCTTTGGAAAAAAGATTATTTATACCCTTTGAGTCCATACCAGATAAAGTTACAAATTCATTTCTTGCTGCAGAGGATAAAAATTTTTTTAGTCATCCTGGAATAGATGCCAAAGGTATATTAAGAGCAATATTAAAAAATTTAAAAAATATTTCACAAAACAAAAGACTAGAGGGTGCCTCAACTATTACTCAACAGGTTGCAAAAAATTTTTTACTTACAAATGAAGTTTCAATGAAAAGAAAAATTAAAGAGGCAATTTTAGCCTTTAGAATTGAAAGAGCTTACACTAAGGAAAGAATTCTAGAACTATACTTAAATCAGATTTACCTTGGTCAAGGCACTTACGGTATAGCTGCTGCAAGTTTAGAATATTTTGATAAATCAATTAAGGAGCTAAGCTATTCAGAAACAGCATTGTTAGCTGCATTACCAAAAGCCCCTAGTAAATATAATCCTTATAAATACCCAGAAGTTGCTAAATTCAGAAGAAATTTAGTCCTTGAAAATTTAGAGGAAAATAAAATTATATCAAAAAAAGAATTAATTAAATTAAAAAAATCAGAACTAAAGCTTAAAAGAAGAAAGATTGAAATAGTAAATGAAGCTAATTACTACACCGAAGAAGTTCGACGAACTGTAAAAGATATATATGGATTTGAAAAACTTTATTCACAGGGATTAAGTATAAGTACTCCACTTAAAATAAATTATCAAATTCAAGCTTTAAAATCTTTGCGAAAAGGTATCGAAGATTATGATCGGAGAAGAGGATGGAGAGGTCCTATTGCAAATAAAGTTAAAAATAAAAACTGGCAAAAAATAATTTCTCAATATAAACTTGATCCGACTTTAAATTGGCACTTTGCTGAAATTATTTCTGTAGATGATAAAAATGTAAAATTTCAATTAACAAATAAAAAAAAGAAAATTATTAAAGGAAATTTATCCTACAAAAATTTAAAGTGGTCAATTTCAAAAAAAAAATTAATCAAAGACGTCCATGAAATAGGTGATATTATTTTTGTAAAAAAAGTAAACAACATTTGGCTATTAAAACAATACCCAAAAGTAGATGGTGGAATTGTAGTTTTAGATCCTTTTACAGGAGATGTACTAGCTTTAGTCGGCGGGTTTAATTTTAAGACAAGCGAATTTAACAGAGTTACACAAGCAAAAAGACAACCTGGATCTGCATTTAAACCTATTGTCTACGCTGCCGCTCTTGAAAAAGGGTTTGCTCCTAATTCAATAATACTTGACGCACCTTTCGTAGAGAGCCAAGGAGTTGGTCTTAAAAATTGGAAGCCAGAAAATTATGGGAAAAAATTTTATGGTCCATCAACTTTAAGAAAAGGTATTGAATATTCAAGAAACTTAATGACAGTAAGAATAGCAAAAATTCTAGGTTTAGAAGAGATATTAAATTTATCTAAAAAACTTAATATTTATAATGAAATACCGGAATTATTATCTGTTTCTTTGGGCGCTGCAGAAACAACTTTAATGAATTTAACATCTGCATATGCACCCTTCGTTAATGGTGGAAAAAGAATAGACCCAAAATTAATCTCTCGTATACAAGACAGAAGAGGTAAAACAATTTTTCAAGAAAAAAGTATTAAATGTATAGGTTGTGACAAATTTATAAATAATGAAGAGGCTCAACTTCCTAAAATTGAAAATAATAGCGAAAAAGTAATAAGTGAAGAAACTGCTTACCAAATGACTTCAATTCTACAAGGAGCTGTGAAAAGAGGAACCGCAAAAAAATTGAGATCTTTAGATGTTCCTTTAGCGGGTAAAACGGGAACGACTAATGATAATTATGATGCATGGTTTATTGGGTTTTCTTCTAATATAGTAATTGGTGTTTATATTGGCTACGATAATCCAAAAACTCTAGGGAGATATGAAACTGGCTCAAAGGCAGCTTTACCTATTTTTAAAAATTTTGTTGAAAAGGCCCTATACAAAGAAGACTTTGACGAATTTCAAATACCAGAAAACATATATTTAACGTCACTAAATTATGACACAGGTATAAAATCTGCAGCTGGTGAAAAAAATGTAATTACAGAAGCTTTAAAGCTAAGAGATATTAACAATATAGACAATAATATCTTAATCTCAACAAAAGGCCGTGATAAAACAATTAAGTTTAGACAATTTTATTAATGGAAAATTTTGAATCTATATTAAAAACCACAGAAAGATCGTTAAATAATATCAGGGGGTATCTTTGATGGTGAAAATATTGAAAAAAAACTTGAAGAATTAGAACGAGTCTCGACGGATATCAATTTTTGGAAAGACCAAAATTTGGTAAAAAAAACAGTCAAGCAGAAAAAAATTTTCAAAGATATTTTAGATACTTACAAAAAATCGGAAAAAGATTTAAATAATCTTAAAGATTTATATTCATTAGCTCTTCAAGAAAGGGACGAAGAAACTTTAAATGATTGCAATAAAAAAATTGAACAAATCCAACAAGAAATAAAAAAAGGTGAAATAAATTGTTTTTTATCAGGTGAAAATGATGACTATGATATTTATCTTGAAATTCATGCTGGAGCGGGAGGGACAGAAAGTCAAGATTGGGCAGATATGCTTCGTAGAATGTATATGAAATGGTTTGATAAAAAAAAGTTTAAATATGAAATCATAAGTGAACACAAAGGGGAAGAGGCTGGAATAAAATCTTCGACTGTCAAAGTTGTTGGCAATTATTTATATGGTCTTATGAAAGCAGAGTCAGGAGTTCACAGATTGGTTCGTATTTCGCCATTCGATAGTGGGGCCAGAAGACACACTAGCTTTGCAAGCGTGTGGATCTATCCCGCTGTAGAAGATGATATCAATATAAAGATCGATGAAAAAGATTTAAGAATTGATACTTATAGATCTAGTGGAGCTGGCGGACAGCACGTAAATACGACCGATAGCGCAGTAAGAATTACACACATACCCACTAGAATTGTTGTTCAGTGTCAGAATGAAAGATCACAACATAAAAATAAAGAAACTTGTTACAAAATGTTAAAAGCAAGATTATACGAACACATGATGCAAAAAAAGGAAGAGGAAAATCAGAAAGAATTATCGTCTAAAACAGACATAGGGTGGGGCCATCAAATTAGATCATATGTATTACAACCTTATCAACTAGTAAAGGATTTGAGAAATAAAATAGAAAACACAAATCCCTCGAGTGTTTTAGATGGTAATATCGACCAGTTCATTGAAGAGGGAATTAAAAATAAAAAATGAAAAAAATTATAATCAATTTTACTTTAGTAATAATTATTATATTTATTTCTCTAATTATAATATTATCCACAATTGGAATTGAAACTAATAAGTTTAATAAATTAGTATCTGACAAGATATCGCAATCAAAAAATATTAATTTAAATTTAGAGTCAATAAAGTTTAAAATAAATCCAAAAGATTTAAGTTTATTCTTAGAGACATTAAATCCAGAAATATCTTATAATGACGTATCTGTTCCTGCTAAAAATATAAACGTTTATATTGATTTCTTATCTCTAATAAAATCAGATTTAAAAATTAAAAAAATCAAAATTACTTTAGAGGAATTAGATGTTACACAACTAAATAAATTATCAATTATCTTAAAGCCCTCTAACTTTAAACGTTTAGTAAATAATAAAATCAAGGGAGGAAAATTAATTTCTGAAATTGAAATATTTCTAACGGATCGAGGCACTTTGAGAGATTTTATAGCAAAAGGTACAATAAAAGAATTAAAAATTGAACTATCAAGTGACTTAAGTTTTACAAAAGCAAACTTGGATTTTTTTGCAGATAGAGATGATATCCTAATAAAAAATGTATCTGGGAAACTTCAAGAAATTAAAATATCTAATGGTGATATAAAATTAAACTTAGAAAATGGAATAAAGTTAAATTCCAATTTTAATTCAAAACTTAATTTTGATGAAAAACTGCTAATTAAGCAATTTAAAATATTAAAAAAATATGGATTTGCAAATAACGTAAAAAGTCTTCAAGCTGATTTAAGTAATAATCTTTATATCGATTTTGATAAAAACTATAAAATAAAGGATTATAATTATAATATTACCGGTGAAGTTGAAAAAAGTAAATTTGAATTGTCAAACTCCTTCACTAATAGTTTCATCTCTGAGAAAATAAAAGTAATTAATTTAGAGAATTTAAAATTTTCATCGATAATAAATCCTAAA
>TARA_B100001057_G_scaffold313782_1_pt1 | contig 10482 bp, 10 predicted proteins | sample TARA_B100001057 | Tara Oceans TARA_B100001057 (sample SAMEA2621839) | marine metagenome | biome: marine biome (ENVO:00000447); feature: surface water layer (ENVO:00002042); material: "saline water (ENVO:00002010), including plankton (ENVO:xxxxxxxx)" | depth 5 m | reverse complement strand
CCGCGGCCGCCAAGCAGCCGCGTGCCTACACGGCCGCGGGCCAGTCGCACTGCGAGGGCGCGCCCAAGTGGGAGGACGAGGTCCCCGACGCGGGCGACAAGGCCAAGCGCGACGCGACTCGCGCGGCGTCCAAGGAAGCCAGCGCCAAGCGCCGCGCGGAGAAGAAGGCTGCCAAGCGGGCCGATGTGGAGCGCCGCTTGCGGCAGTTTGAGCAGATCCGCATCGGCGAGGCCATCGGCGGCAGCAAGTGAACGGGAGGCGTGTGGGTGCGTTCGGTGTACGTTTTGCGTAGGGGGTGTTTGTTTGTTAAAAATGGCGCCAAATCAAGCCTGCCGGCTCAGAGTCCCGCGGCGTTACCAGAACCCTTGTCCGGCGTTCGTGCGCGTATGAGTGCGCAAGAAATGTCATCTACGAAGCGACCGCGCGAACTTCCGACGGAGGTGATGAGTGCCGCGTACTGGAACCAAAACACGTGGAAATGGTCAGTAGAAGTGGGCGACCCATCCGGAAAGGGCGGGCGCTTGATCGCCCAAGGGACCACGGCCAAGCAGCAGTTCGGCATTGGCGCGCGCAACGGACGAGTGGTACACATTGGCGAGAGACTCCTCAATTTGTTTGACTTGGACCATTCATACGAGGTCATAGAAAAGGTGAATGCCGTGATTGATGCCGAGCTTGCCAACCGCGAGACGCGTGGCGTACAGGGCGCGTAATGTTCCGAATGTGTCATGTGCAGGTGTGTGTGTGTTCTAAAAAAGGATGTAAAATTACGCCTGCCAGCTCCGGGCCCGCTGCGTTAGCACGACCCTTGTCCGGCGTTCGTGCGCTCATGCGTGCGCAGAAATCCACTAGTCCCGCTGAATCGGTATCTGACGAGGATGAGACACTGCAGCGCCAATATGCCGCACTGAAGCGCGCTTACAGCAAGCTTCAAACGGCTCATTGGGAGAAGGAGCAGGTTATTGAGCAAAGAAACGGAGAGATCGTGCGCTTGAAGGCTGCGCTCGATGCGGCAAAGGGCAACGCCGGTGCCGAGCCAGCTATCAGGAAGGACCGAGCGGATGCTGGGTCGTCCTCGTTGTTGCTTGTTACCAAAGACACCGACGCAAACGAAGCTGCTGCACTGCCTCAGGCCCCGAAGAAAAGGAAGACCCCCGGTCGCGGCGCGGGACGTACGCGAGTGCCCCCAGAAAATGCACTGCGCCAGGCCGAGAAGGACCACGATGCGGCGGATGAGCAAGAGGCGGCCAAGTTTCGCAACGGATTCTTCGAGCACTTTGGTGTGAACAGCCATCGCACGTTGCAGAATAAGCTCGCAGAGTTTCTCATTGCCAGAGACCCGAATGTGAATACCGAGAAGAAGCGATGCTCGACAATCAACCAAGCCAAGTACAAGGCCGGTCGGTTCATGGAGCTGCTGTGGTTGGACCCGCCAGGGACGCCGAAACCGTACAGACCCGGCAACGTGGACGAGTGCTTTCACTTTTTTATCCAGAAAACCGACCACGAGGACATGGGCAGGCCAGAGAGCCACACCTACGCCAACCACGCTCACCGCGTCGCACACTGGTTTTGGCCACTTAGCATGAAGGATTTTGACTCTTTTGCGCACGAGGACAACCAGTACATGGTGCGACGCGCGCGCGGCCACCTCACAGGGATGCGCGCGGTGCATGGGCTGTACGAGATCTGGAAAGGCAGGGCTGTCTGGCCCGACGCAGAGCGCAATCCAGTAGGTCTCGTCACCCCAAGATCAAAGGCGCCCCTGGTACGCAGCTCGTGTGCAAAGCGGCTGGCAGTTCCTCGCAAAACTGCGCAACCGTACGACGACAACGACGACGACGACGACGAAAAGAAGAGAAACGCCAGAGACGACGCGGCCAGCGTCGCATCATCTTCGGACGATTCCTCCGAGGACGCCTGGTCGTGCGCAGACGATTCGGACGACTGCAGCGGCGGCGGCACCTCTCGCGCCCAGAAGGCTCGGAAGAAAGTCAACCCCGCCGAGCGCACATTGGCTCAGCTCTTCAAGTCCATCGAGCAGCACGGCGTTTGATAGATGTGTGAAAGCATAGTATGAGTGCGTGAAATCCGTATAACTTTGCAAGTTGTAACATTTGAGTGAGATAATCCGAAACGCAATGGCGCGGGGCAAACACTCCAGACGCAAACCGCCACCTCCAGCTGCACCACGCACCGTTTTTCGATTCGGCAAGAGCGCAGAGCGATGCCCAGAATGCGACAATGTGCTTGTTGACAAGTTTGATACGTCGCTCATGTGCTCGCTCGGGCACATGACCTGCTTTCCTTGCGTGGCCGCGGGAGTCCAGCCGCATTCAATCTGCTCGGTGCACTGCAACGGCTTCAAGTTCAAGTGCGCAGTGTGCGGCACGTGGTCGTGCGTCAGCAAAACCCAGGAACTTGCAATGCTGTGCGGCCGACACTCGGTGGCCCTGGATCGGCTGCACAAGCAACGAATCTTGCGCGACGAGTTTGAAAAGCCGCGCGTCTGCACCTGCCGCGACTCAGCAAGCGACGTCGAGACGCTGTCCTCAAGCGACTCGGAGGACGAGGAAGCAGTGGCCGCGGCGCAGAGCGAGGCACACCGCGTCGAGTGGACGAACGACGAGGCGGTTGTGCAGCTGCCACGCATTTGCCACGTCGACTTTGGGTTTGGCCGCGCCGCGCGCGAACAACGGCTCGCGCGCTTGAGACGAAGCTTGCTTGGGTGCAACGGAGTTGTCGGTAGGTGAGGTCTGCCACGCTAGGGTGGTAACACGGGGTTTGACATTTCTAAAAATAGCAACTTGCGACTTGTGGCCACCTTCCGCTTGCGCAATCTATGCTGACCCTTACCACGCGCGCAACCAGCGCCAAACGGGCGCGCAAGGCTCCTGAGCGGCCAGACTTTGAGCTGGCAGAGGTTACGCGAACGCCCATCCGCAAAAAGCCCCGGCCAAAGACTCCGCGCATGAAGAAGAAGAAGAAGCAAGAGGCGACCGCTCCGGACGAGGAATTGGCACAAACCGTTGAAGGCGCCTTTGCGTATGACGAAGTCATGCGCGACTTGACGTCTCACTTTGACGGGGCGGTTCAGCCCGGCGACTCCGAAAACTTTCCCGGCCACGAAGACTCGATGCTGCTGCCCCAGTTTGATCCGGACTGCGCGCCACGGACGATGGGGCCATGGTCAGCAGCAGAGGACGATAAATTGATGTCGCTTGTCCACACAATCGGCGCGAAAAACTGGCCGTCCATCGCCAAGCGCATGGCTGGCCGCACCAACAAGCAGTGCCGCGAGCGCTGGCACAACCACCTCAATCCCGAACTCTCCAGAGACGCGTGGACAATTGAAGAAGACCTGGTAATCCATCGGGCCGTGAATGAGTTCGGACATAAGTGGAGCGAGATCGCCGGCCGTCTCCGGGGGCGCACAGACAGTGCTGTCAAGAATCGGTACAATGGCAGGCTCAAAAGCATGAGCGTCGCGGCGATCCGGAAGAAGGCCCTGTGCGACACCCCGACGACCGAGCTCATGCACGAGCTCGTGCGGCGCAACGCACTCGCTGAGGAAGAGCGAAGGCCTGGTCGGTTTTCGGTTGGGCATGTCGAAGCTCTGACGTGCCGCAGCGGGGAAGCCTACAACACGTCTGGCTGCCGTTGGTCCAATGACGAACACGCGCGGCTCTCCCACGCCATTCCCGATGGCGTGCCAATTAGCAAGATCGATTGGTTTGCAGCGTCGCGCGCGGTGCCAACCCGCACCACTGTCGCGTGCCGCCGACACTGGGAGTCCTACCTGCGCGGAGGATGGAAGTCATCTCCATTCAGAGGGTTGGAGTTGGAGCCCCGGCCAGAGCCCGAGCCAGTGCCCGAGCCAGTGCCCGAGCCAGAGCTCGTGCCGGAGTCCGAGCCGACCTTTGGGGTGGATGTGGACGCAGAATTTGAGACTCTGACAACGCACGGCGACCTCTTTGTCGAGCACGCGAATGACCCCAAGCAACTAGCCCTTATGGCCTTTGAGACTTACGATGAGGGATCGGACAGTCCCGCGTGGTCCCACTCATCCGTCCTGGTAGTGGGCAAGCCTGGCCTGACCTTTGCGTTTGCGGCGCGCGGGAAGACGATTCCATCTCCGCCCCCACCGGCCGATGTCATTGCGCGTCCGGTGTCTTCCCCGGCGAAGCTGGAGACTGCGGAGCGCTGGGAGTGGGTGAAGAAGAAACTGTCGTGCTCGGCGTGGGCGCCACCAATGGATCAATGGCAGTGTGCGCAAGAGGAGGAGAGCGAGACGGCACAGCTGGAAACGTCAGCTTCTCGCACGCCTTGGCATCGTCGCAGCAGGAGGCGTGCGTGGCAGTATTACAAGCAGAAGAAGCCGCGCTGCACGGACGTGGCAGGAGAGCTGGCGAAGACCGCGTTCGTCTGAGCGCGCAAGGCCGTGCGGATGCGCCATTGTTGGAGTGCTGCTGCGTCTGCTGCGCGAGTGTCAGGCGCTTTACGCACCGTTGGTGCAATTTTGTATTCTGAATGGCAATGCGTCCCAGTCTGGCGCGCGTTGCTGCAAGGACGGATGGCCATGGGGGTGTCGTCCGAACGGGCGAAGGCTCCGGTGGCTCCGGTGGCTCCGGTGGCTCCGGTGGTTGCGATGATGCTTGGGATTGTTGTGCTGGTCTGAGCTGCTGCTGAGGTGTCATGTCATAGTGCTCGTCGTTTGTCTGTGTGTGCATGTGACACAATGTGTGCGGGGCTGAAGCTGTTGCGTGAGGGGCTGCAAACGGTACGGAAGAAAGTAACACGCGTGGCATTTTCGTTTAGACCTCTTCACTGACGAGCGTGTGCGAGAACAAATGCTCCTAGTAAATAACGGTACTTGCGAGCCATAGCGGCTACGCATCGCTCAATTCAGAGTCCATGTCCGAAAAGGTCGGCCAGTGATCGGAACTCTTCTGCTTGATTGCATCTGCCCGCTCCTCCTCGCACGCGCGCGTGGGGTTTGTGCGCTTGCGCAACGGCTCAGCTGCGGCCTCTTTGCTTGCACTACGTCCACTGCCTCTGCTGCTCTTGCTGCTGCTGCTGCTCTTGCTGCTGCTGCTGCTTCCGCCGCTGTCGCTGCCGCTGTCGCTGCCGCTGCCGCTGTCGCTGCCGCTGCCGCTGCCGCTGTCGCTGTCGCTGTCTTGCGCCTCGTGTTCGTCAGCCTTGTCCAGCGCCTTGGTGGCCTCGTCGTCGCTGTCGTACTCGTTGTCGTCACTGTCATTGCTGTCACTATCCGTATCGTCGCTTTCGCCGCTTTCGCCATCGTTGTCGTCATTCGTCTCGTTGCTGCGGTCGTCGTCCTCAAGAGCATCCGGCGCGATCAGCGTTGCCAAGGGCGAATCCGACTTGCAAAATTCCTTTGCCATCTCAGTGGTCACCCAGAAGCGGTGCAGCTTTGACGACGGCAACACATAACCGGGCAGCAACTTGTGGAGATAGGGCCCGCTGATTTCGTCGTAGAGCTTGTCCGACTTGTGTGCCATCTCGTGCTTGTCTTCAAACTCTTTGAGCTTTGCGGCCTGCGCATCGTTGAACCCCTCGCCGTAAAAGTTGCTCTCATGCAAAAGATCAGACTTGCCCAACACCACGAAGGCGTCTTTGGCAAAGCTGTGCTTCTTTGGCTCGTGCAAGTCGCGCTCTTTGAGCACTTCAAACAATGCATTCGCAAGCGAGCGTGCAAGCTCTTTGCGCTCCTGCGCGGAAATATCAGCCAGCGTGTGCATCCTATTTGGAAACCGCCAAACTTTTGATCGGCCACAAGTTGCAAGCAACCAGCGTGTCAGTGGCGTGCCCTGTGCCATTTTCGCGCATCCGGATTTATAACGCGGATGCGGCAGCCACGCTAACTCGACGCCAAAGTCCGGCGTTCGTGCGCCCGTGCGCGCATGGGGTCGGACGTGGACAACGAGGGGGGCGACGCCTCGATGCGCGCGATGTCTGACGATGAGGATGGCAATGCAAGCGGCGGCGAGGGCAGCGGCGAGGGCAGCGGCGAGGTCAGCGGCTATGAGAGCGACCCCAATTGCATCTCGAAGCGCGAGTTGACTGCAAGGGAGCAAGAAAAGCGGACCGAGATTCTCAAGTGCACCGTCCAGCGGGCGAGGCACTTTTGCCAAACTACGGCCTCGCGAGTTCAGGAGGACGCGCCCTATGAGGTGTTTGCGTCGCGCCCTACTACCACCACCGCCACCACCACCACCGGCGGCTGCGACCCGTTGGACGCGCAGCAGTGGTGCCCGCCGCGCCTGGAAATCGGCAAGACGTTTGAGGAGGAGGTGCGATCGCGGGGCGAGGTGTCGAGCGAGCGGCGCGTGCAAACCGTGACCACGCCAAAAGTGGTCGCGCGCGCATCCTTGCCAACGGCCCACATGTGCTATTGCTGTGGATTGCACACCGGCACGGACGTGCAGACACCCAACGACGTGTTTGCCGTCGGATTCCGCTTGGGAGGGCACGCGATGGCGCTGCGTTGCGTCGTGCAGATGGCAGAGCTCCTCGAGGCCGAAGATTTTGTCGAGGTGACGCGGCGCACCGCGTGCTGCCGGATGGCAACGTGCATGCTGGCACAAAACCGACTCACCACCGACCATTACGAGGGGTGGTTCTGGAGCAAAGATGCCCAAACGGGCAAGCGGCGTTTTCAGCTCGAGAAAGGGACGGACAGAAAAGACCAGGGTTTGGAAATCTCTGAGAATTTGATATTGTTGCATTGCCTCGCCGTGCAGGACCCGCCCGTGTTGAGCAACGAACAGCTCGCAGCGCTCTGGAACTGGGTGGTGGCCCACTCACAGTTCATTCAGGAACGCGAGAAGCGGTTCATCGCGACCGCCGTGGCCGTTGCGAACAATCCGCACCTGTTTGGGTACGAGTTTGGAGATCCCCAGAGCGTTGTGAACCGCATGGCGGCTTTTCCACGCAATTATGCACATCGTCTCATTTTCAAACACGTGCTGCGCAGCGACCTCAATCGCCACAAGTGGAAGAGCGGCGTCAACAAGCTTCTAGAGGCGGCGATGCCGAAACCATACGATGTAATTTATGCGCTGATGTGTGAGGACAATTGGCACAACCAGGATCGGCCGCGCGACGCCGACGGCCGGCCAATTCACCGCGTCACGCGGGGCGCGCCTTACGCCAAGACCTTCAACGTCTGTTATTTCAAACGGGGATTGCAGGCGGCCATTGCCTGCCTCGCCCTCCCCGACAAAAGGGACGGGGGTCTCGACCTCTACTTTGAAGATGCCCCATGCATGAATTCGCACACTGCAGTTCTCAGCAATCCGCGCGAGCAGCGCGAGCTCAACAAGTTATTGACTGGGTCGCGCAAAACCGGCAGGACGAGGGGTTTTGGTGTAGCAGACTTTCCCACGTGCGGCTCACGCCAGAAGACCTCGAGCGCACATCCCGCCGAGCGTTATGCGGCTGTGTTTGATGCACAGGGCACCTACTCACTCAAAGAACGCGAGGATATCCTGAGCCTTTTCCTAGACTTGCACGAGGACGGCAATACGGTTGGCCGCGAGCTCCAAAAGCCCGGCGATCCGGGCTCGCTCTCAAAGGCTTGCGCGGTACTGCGACGCCTCGAGGTCTACGACCCACCCATGCCCGCACCTACGAGTTTGCGACGGGTAGCGGACGCGCCCATGCAAGCCCTTCCCAAAAGCTTTCGGCCAATGGGCGGCGGCAAGGCTATTCGGAAGAAGAAGAACCTCGCAGCAACGCCTCCCAATCGAGGGTCTCCAGCATCTCCGAAGCATCCTGGCTGAGCAACGGGTTGCGGTAACCGAGCAAGCCGTGAAGCGCGTCGGCCACTTGCTGCTCGGCCCTCTGGATGGGGTAGGTGTGCACTAGTTGCACGATTTGACCGAGGTGGCGCAACTGCGCCACCGACGGAGTGTCGGTGTCGTGTGGATACGTTGCGTGTGCGTATAGAAATTTACGGGCCAGTCGCGCGCGTTGGTCCGCGGGCGGCACGTAGTGAATCTCCCCATCGATCATCTGGAAGGAGTTCTCAGCCACCACTTCCCACGGCGCGTCGGGCCACAACTTCAGCGGGTAGCTGGAGCGGCGCGCATTCGCCTTACGCGAGGCCATGACCCACGCAAAGGGGTCCGATTCGGCGTCCGAAGCGTCGTCAATCTTGGAGCGGGGCACCACGTGCTCCACGCTGTACCGATTTTGTGCCATGAGCTCTGCCGCCGGTACCTCCTCGTAAACCGATTCGTAGCCGTCGGCCGCGCGCGCGAGGTCGTGTAGCCACGCGTGCTTGCGTCGTCCGACGCGCTTCCACGCAGGCAGGTCCGGTCGCTCTCCAACCGCGCGCAACCAGCGCCGTGTGGCCGTCTCCCCGATCGAGAGACTAAGAAACGGCAGGTGCATGCGCGGGGGTTTACCAGTCTTACTAAAAGAAACAAAATGAAGCCTTACTGTGTGGCCACATACACACACACACACATAGACACTACTCCGCCCACCCAAGGAGCCGACCCACGTGCTCGTGCTGCTGCAAGTTGTAGGGCAGCTCATCCTCGCCGAGAAACTTCTCGGAGCAGTCGCCCCCCGTGACCACCATAATGCCACTCAAGGTATGGCGCGCGATCGTGACCTTGTACAGCTTCTTTTCGGTGCACTGGCAACAGAAGCACCAGAAGGGTCCATGCGCATGTTCCATTCGACGCGCGGCTCGATCGGCGCCGATCGGGTCGTCCGAGACGTACGCCCACTTGAAGTCGAGGAAGCGCGGTTCGGGCAGCTTGCCCTCGTCGGGCGGGCCTTGGTACGGCTCCTGATCAAAGATCTCCTTCATCACGCGGAAGAAGGCGTCGCGATAGTTGCCAGTCAGCGCATCTTCGTAGTCGTCCTTGAACTCGTCGCCGTACTTGAAACGCTCCACTATCCGCTCGACCTGCCCTTCGTCCACACGCTCGACAGTGCGAATGCCCCACTGGTCGCGGAAGGCTGGGTCGCTCGTCTTGTCTGTGATGTGCCTCCAGAGGGCGTCTTTCTCCGCACGAGTCCACACGGGCCTGTCCTGCCGCCAACCCCACGAGTGCAGCTCTGGATGCTCGTGATACCCAGCCGGCTCCACGCCATCGGCACCCTCTTCCTCGTACTTGGCACGCATGGTTTCCCAGTTAACGTAGTCGCCTATAGAGTCGTCGTCGCTGCCGTCGTCGTCGTCGGACTCGTCGTCGGACTCATTCCTCGATTCTTCGGACGAGTAGTGCTTGCGTTTGCGCTGTGCACGCCGGGGGGGCTCCCTTTTCGCCAGCTCCTTTTCCAGTTGTTCGAGTGGATCTTCCTCGCTGTCGTACACGAGCTCCTCCTCATCGCTCTCCTCATCGCTCCCGCTCCCGGCCACGCCTTCGCTCTCCTCGTCACTCTCGCTTCCCGACTCGGACACGACCACGCGGCGGGGCATCCCAACAATTTTTCCGCACACGGATTTACGAACGCCGGTTAGGGTTACCCTGGGCACAAGTGCCAAAAACGGTGCACCCCTCACAACGCCTACGCCCACAATTCCGTTCTCAGGCACCACTGCTCATACGCCAGTTGATCGAGCATACGCCCCACGCCACCGGGCGCGCACAGTCGGCGCTGGGTGGTCTCTTGCCAATAAAGGGCGATTGCGCGCGCGCGCACAAACGCCCGCACCGCAGACCACATCGCGCTGGCCCCATGCATCACTATCGTGTAAGGGCGGACGTCTTCTTGGCTGAGGCAGAGGAACGGCGCCAGGACCGGGCCACGGTCGCGGAGCTCGAACCGCGCCGAGCTCGACCAGACGGGCCGCTGACCCAGGCAAGTGAGCGCCTGGTCGTTATGCCGGAAGGTGATGTGGTCGATGCTTTCGACTTTGGCCAGTGCGTCGGCGTGAGGCAAGCTCAGCTTGAGGTCCATTGTGATACGATACTGATAGTTGGAGTTGTCGACGGTGATTTTGCACTCCGTGAATTCTTCAAACGGGCGGTTCATCTTGCGTAGGAAGGCCATGTCCTCGAGCGTGAAGTTGTCGCCCTGTGTTGCGGCATTGCGCCACAGGTTCACGGTGTTTGCATCACGCAACTTGTTTGCGTTGTTGTACCACGCCTTCAGCGCCGCTGGGCTGGTTACCCACGGCGGAAGGGTTGATGGCTCCGGAAACAGGACCTCGGTGGTGATCGGTAGTGCCGTATGAGGGCACTTTGAGCGCTCGCGACGCGATGCGGTGATGCGTACCATAGGCCTGGAGCGCGGAGTTTGTGCGCGCACGGGCGCGCACGAACGCCGGTCGGCGGTCGCGCGCGGGGCGTGCGAGAGTTGGGCCAACCTCCAAACGACGCGACCAGGGCGTGCTCAGTGCACCGTGTACTCCCACCCGGCTTGGGCCGCCCACGCGGCGTAGCGGGCCAGGTTCCTGGCGCCCTCCTTGGTGTGGTAGAACATGACGTGCACGATGGGCGC
>TARA_B100001057_G_scaffold114593_1_pt1 | contig 10488 bp, 9 predicted proteins | sample TARA_B100001057 | Tara Oceans TARA_B100001057 (sample SAMEA2621839) | marine metagenome | biome: marine biome (ENVO:00000447); feature: surface water layer (ENVO:00002042); material: "saline water (ENVO:00002010), including plankton (ENVO:xxxxxxxx)" | depth 5 m | reverse complement strand
CCCCCCAAGTAATTCTGCTGAAAGATGGCTAGCTTGCGCTGCACTTCCGCCATTACCACACCAAAAAATAGTATTTGAATTTTTAAGTTTGTTAACAATTAAATTTGCAGAATTTTCAATAACCAATAGTAAATCATTGTTGATTTTACTCAATACTTCACTATGGTTTTGAATTGAATTTTTAATTATATCTTTCATTTATAATAAAATAATTAATTATTACTAATTATTAAAAGAACTATTCTTTTTCTATCCATTGTTGAAAAATAAGTATTTGCCACAAATGGGCGTGCCAATCATGAGTCCCGGATAGATGTTGACTAAGTTTTTTACTTACTTCTTTATGATTTAACAAGCCTTGTTTTTTAATTCTTGACTCACTTAATAAATCTGATGCCCAATCCTTAAGTTCATTTCTAAGCCATTCTTTAAGGGGTACACCAAAACCCATTTTTGGCCTATCAATCAAATCATTAGGCAAATATTTTTTTAATAATTCTTTAAGAAGCCATTTTTGATTGTTTTTAGCTTTTATATTGTTTGGAATTTGCATTGCAAACTCTAAAACATCCACATCTAACATTGGTACCCTTGTTTCAAGACTTACATTCATAGCTGCTCTATCAACTTTAACTAGAATATCATCAGGTAAATAGCTTAAAATGTCATATGACATCATATGATTTTTGATCCCATATGATTTTCTTGGGAGTGCATGCAACTCACCATAGCTTTGTTCATCACTAAATTGACGTAATACAAAATCATTTGGCTCAATCCACTTTGATATTAAAATTTTATATAGTTCAGTATCTGTTCTAGCGTAAAATAATGTGTATGACCTCTTTAGAAGTGTTCCTATTGATTTATTATTATTCTTATAACTTTGTATAACAAATTTTACCCAATTAAAAAGTAAGTTTAAGTTTTTTTCAGGTGTATGTTTTATTAATTTTGCAATAATTAATCGTAGAGGACGAGGTATAAATTTTATTTTACTCCAAACTTCTTTAGTAAAACTATAACGCATATATCCATAAAATAACTCGTCACCTCCATCTCCGGATAAACTTACAGTGACATGTTTTTTTGTCATTTTGCAAAGAAGATGAGTTGGAATTTGAGATGAGTCTGCAAACGGCTCATCATATACCTTGCTAATACTATCTATGCTATCAATAATATCTTTATTCCCAATGTACAAACTATGATGATCTGTATTTAAATATTTAGCAATATCACGTGCATATTCTGCCTCATCAAAATCCTTATCGTCAAATCCAATTGTAAATGTTTTTATGGGACTGATAGATTGATTTTGCATTATTGAAGTCACTAAAGATGAATCAATCCCGCCTGATAAAAAAACTCCTATAGGTACATCAGAAATACTTTGCATTTTAATACTATCGCTAAGCAACGAATCCAAATTATGTAAAATATCTTCTTCAGAAAGATTTCTATTATTCATATTTAATTGATCAAATCTATCATTATAATTCCAATATGATACTGGATGAATACTGTGAAAATTCTTTTCTAACAGATTTTTATAACTAACCTTTAAATAGGTGCCTGGTATTAATTTTTTAATGTTTTCATAAATTGAAAATGGTGCCGGTATATACCCATTTGTAAAATATTTTGATAAAGCACCAAAATTTATTTTTTTCTGAAATTTTGGATGTTGTGCAATTGATTGAAGTTCAGATGCAAAAAAAAACGTATTATTTTCAAAACCGTAATACAATGGTTTTTCGCCAATTCTATCTCTACAAATAACTAGTTCTTTTTTATAGCTGTCCCATAATGCAAAAGCAAACATTCCCTTTATCATACTTAATGTTTTTTCAAGCCCATACGCATCGATACATTCAACTAAAACTTCTGTATCTGAATTACTTTTCCAACTTTTATTTATTTTTTTCTTAATTGATTGAAAATTATATATCTCCCCATTAAAAATAATAATATACCTACCTGAAGAAGATTGAAAAGGTTGAGAACCATTTTTTGATAAATCAAGAATCGATAATCTTTTGTGTCCAAAATAAATACCTAAATCTCTTTGAGACCAGTATCCATCATCATCTGGACCACGATGATGCAAAACATCATTCATCTTACGAATTATTTGATCAGATTGAGGATCATTTGATATATCTATAAAGCCACATATTCCGCACATAACTACCTATTTATCAATTCAATTGTTAATATTAAGATATGTTAATATCAAATAATATTCTATATTTAAATTACTTATGTATAGAGTAATATCAGCTAATTCAAAAAAATTTGGCGAACCAGCTAATAATAATTGGAAGCTTCCAATTAAAAAATTTTTATCAAAAAACACAAATTTTAAAAGATTTCAGGAGCCAAATAGAAGTTGGCGAATTTATGAAAAAGAAAATCTCGAAAAACATTTAGGGCCCGTAATTGATGTTGATTGTGGAGATAATCACAGTGTTTTAGATACTTATGAAAAATATAAAGATACAGTTGAGTTTATAAGATGGTTTCCTGATTCTGAAAATTGTTCTAAAGAAGAATATGCAAGCATTCTCAATCAAAATAAGTATATAGACCTAAAATATATTACCAACTCTGCAAAAGGATTCTTATCAGTACAATCTAAAGATGAATCTTTTAAGCTTTGGCAAAGAAAGGGAGTGAATTGTCCTGATTATTTCACTTTTAAAGATTCTAAAGATTTTAAAGAAAAATTTTCATTAAATAAGATTAATTATCCATTCCTTCTAAGAGTAAATAATTCAGTTTCAGGAGAAGATACAGTTTTAGTAAAAAAAGAAATTGAATTAAATAATGCTCTAAATGTTATTGAAAAATCAAACAGAAATAGAATTGGAATTAATAGAAAAATGATGTGTATAGAGTTCATTAACACCATAGATAATAAAAGAAATGTTAATGTTTCTTATAGAATTCATGTTGCTGGGAATAAAGTAATTTCAGGATATGCTAGAGTAGTTTCCTCAGACAATTGGCTTGCTATTACAGCAGGAAGTTTTAAGATTGAATTTATAGATAATTGGATATATTATAATTTAAAATGTCAAAAATTTATGGAAGAAAGAGAAAAAGAAATTGTTGATGCTGTAAAGGCTTTAGGTCTCAACCATCAAGGTGTTGATTTAGTTTTTGATGAAGATCGAAAGAAGCTTTGTTTTCTAGAGGTACAACCAACCTATGCTGCTGGCTATCCTAAGGAAGGATATTATGGCTATTCTTATCCATTTTACAATCCTAGTGATCCTGCTCTTGTCAAATTCCTTCTAGATAACAAATCAGAATTAGAAAAACAAATACCTATGTACTATAATAATTGGCTTGATAAAAATAACCACTTCAATTTAGTTTATAAGGAACTTAAAAATGTTTGGTCCTAATACTTATATCAAAGATAAAAGTTCGATTCAATTTTCTCATAGGGATACAAAATTTATTAACTTATTTAAATCTGTAAAAAATAAATTCTCACAAAAATTTGGATTGGATGATTATGATATTTTATTTATTCCTGGTAGTGGGACTATTGGAATGGAATCGATATTTTTTTCATTAAAATTCTCAATTAATGTCATAGGTAATGAAGGTGTTTTTAAAAAAAAATGGAAAGATTTTAACAATATTTATAGAAATAATAATTCTACAAATATAGATTTATTCTGCGCCTTAGAAACATCTAATAGTTCAATATTTGAAAAAAAATCTAGTATAGTTGATGCTATAAGTTCATTTCCGTATTATCGAATACCAGAAGACACTAAAATTTTTGCTACATGTTCTAATAAGCAAATTGGTAGTTTCCCTGGATTATCAATCGTAGCTGTAAGAAAAGATTTTTGGAGTAATCTTAAATCCGCAGATATATTTTCTTACTTAAACTTAAGTAGATATCTAGATTTCGGTCAAATAAACCAAACTCCTTCAACTACACCAACCCAAATTTTTGAACATTTGGAGAAAACGATTGATAACTTTTCGATTAGCGAATTAACAGAAAAAATAAACACTAATTCGCAAAAAGTAGTTAGTGCACTGGGTAAGGAGAATATTATTGGGGAAACACAATGTCCTGTTATTACTATAAACAAAGATGTAGTTCCCCTGGAAATAGCTCAAAAGTTTAATCTTTATGGTTCAAATACAAATAGTCGATACTATCAAATTTTTACCTACAGTTGTCATGACATAGATTATGATAAATTTTGTGAAAATATTACACAAAGATGAAAAAAAAACTTATTTGTGATATAGATAGCACTATAAATAATCATTGGAAGAGAATTAAGAAATGGAGTAAAGATAATCCTCACAATGAAATATCGTGGAGAGCTTTCACAATGGAAGAATTGATGAAAGATGACCCATTACCCAACTCAAAAGAAGTACTATCAGAACTATCAAAAAAATATAGTATTCATTTTTTAACAGCAAGAGGGTTCAATGCTTATAGAAGAGGAAGAATATTCTCTGAAAAATTTTATAAACTTCGTGGAGGTTATTTATTTCTAAAGATAAATGACTATTTATCAATTATTTTTTCATTATTTATAAATAAAAAAGATAAAATGAAAAATAAATATGCTTATTCCATAACAGAAAAGTGGTTACAAGATAATGGGTTTTTATATGATGAATTAATCGTTGTTGATAATATTTATGATAAAATAAAAATATTAAAAGATTCATACTGCGATCTATATATTGATGATATGTCTTGGGGACAAAATTATGGGGGTTCATATAAAAATCTTTATGATGATTTCATTATAGAACTGGATAAAATTAATATTAATTATGAAATTTTTAATAATGATAATAATTGGTTGAGAATACTCAAAAAATATAAGTGAAACTAATTTATACTTGCAATTTCTCCCATATTCATTGACTCCATTCCATATTTTTTGTTTAAAAATTGATAATGGTCAATTATCTCATTTAAAAAAAGGAAATTTTCAGTGATATTTTTTCCAAAATTATGTGGATGCCACCATAGATGAATCATTTCTCTATTTTTTGCTGCATGAGTCATTGAATTTTTAATTCTTCTTAATTTTAAATTATTAAATAAGAATAGTTTTTTGCTATATGGTCTTATAAAAAATGATGCAGGCAAATTCATTGGTGTATTCTTCTTTCTTAAAAAAGAAGAATGATATGTATTATAACCTGATAAATTTATATATGAATCAATAAGTCTAAAAATTCTAGTTATATAAGTTTGATTTTTATCTGCACCTTGGTTATATGCCCAATGCAGTTGATTTCCTCTATAACACTGTATATTATTTTTAAATAAAATATTTAAATGTGAATCAGAAAATTGATTGCGGGGAAAAACAATCGATTTTATTAAACATCCATTATTTTTAGCAATTTCAAGAGCTTTCTTTAAATCACTTTCAAAGCTTTGTATATCTTGTCCCTCTTCTAAACAATAATAATGTGAAAAAGTGTGAGTAGCAATTTCTTGTCCTCTTGTATTTTTGATCAGATCAATTAGTTCTGGTGCAAAGTGGTATTTTGAGGATAGTTTTTCTTGTTTATTTAAATATGTATATGGTGATAAAATTGTTTTTGAATAATTTGGTAACTCAATTGGATAATTAATCAAAATCTCCTCTTTATTTTTTAAGAATAAAAAACCAACTGTAGCCCAAGTAGCATTTATACTATTTTTGGAAAATAAATTCAAAAGTTTGGGAATTACTTTATGAACATTTTTCAAATTGCTTTCATAATCTTCTATCTGTAATTGATCAATAAGCCCCCAATAAAGCTCAAAATCTAATGATATTGTTAATATTCCTTTTTTCATTTTACATATACTTTTTATACCAGTCTTGAAACATTAAGATTGTCCAAAGCTGTAAATGGTAGTCATATTTGCTTTTACTATGGTCATCGATCATTTTTTGAATAATATTAATGTCAAAATAATGATGTTTTGATAATTCTTCTTTTGAAAGCGTATCTCTCATCCAGTTATTGAGATCATTTTTAAGCCACTCCTTTACTGGAATACCAAATCCACTTTTTGGTCTATCATATAAATTATTTGGAACATATTTTTCTAAAACTTTTCTTAAAATATATTTACTTTTCCCATCTTTGATTTTGTAATGTAGAGGTAATTTAAGAGCAAACTCTACTATCCTATGATCTAATAGAGGGACTCTTGATTCTAAAGAAGTGCTCATGCTCGCACGATCTACTTTTGTTAATATATCATCGACCATATATAAATTGATATCTGCAAACATTAATTGCTCCTGAATTGATTTTCCATTATTATAATATATTGATTGTGATTGATTGCTAAAGATTTCAAAATTAATAATTTTATTTAAATCGTCAGAGTACCAAGCATTTGAAAGAGAAGCATATGCATCTTCTATTGTATTCCAACTTAAGACTGAACCCGCTTTTTGGTATCTAAAATTATCTTTTCCTACCCTTTTTAAAGTATAAGAAAGTATTTTTTTAAGAGGTTTTGGAATTGAAAGAAGTTTACTTAAAAATTTATATCTTAAATAACCACCAAATAGTTCATCTCCCCCATCTCCACTTAAAACGACAGTTACTTTTTTTCTTGCGAGTGAAGATACAATCATTGTTGGAATAGCTGAGCTGTCAGCAAAAGGTTCATCATAAAATTTTGATAAGTTAGGAATGATGTCTAAAGCTTGTGATGGATTTACATAAAGTTCATTATGTGATGTTCCTAAATGATTAGCTATTTTTTTTGCAAATTTTGCCTCGTTATAACCTCTCACGTTAAATCCCAATGAAAATGTTTCAATAGGTTTTGAAGATAGGTTTTGCATTATTGCAGATACTAAACTTGAATCTATTCCACCACTTAAAAAAGAACCTATCGGAACATCAGAAACCATTCTATACTTAACCGACGATACTATTAATTGCTCAAGTTCGTTTAATATTTCTTCTTCAGATTGAAAATCTAGTATATCATTAAAATAATTTTTAGCGTCCCAATATTTTTTATCAATAATTCCTTTTTTTGAAACTTCTATATAATGTCCTGGACGTAACTTAAAAGTATGATCATAAATTGAAAATGGTGCAGGTATGTATTGGTATTGTGTAAATAAGCTCAGCCCTTTTATACTAATATTTTTTTCAAAATTGGGTAATTCAGTTAAAGCTTTTAATTCCGAAGCAAAAGCAAATTCATTGTTTTTGGAAAAGTAATATAGTGGCTTTATTCCTAAACGATCTCTTACAATGAATAGTTTTTCTTTAAGTTCATCATAAATTGCAAAAGCAAACATTCCTATAAACTTATCTACACATTTAATGCCCCACTCTTTATAGGCATAAATTATAACTTCGGTATCTGTGTTTGAATTAAATGAATAGCCTTTATTGTATAATTCTTTTTTTATTTCATCAAAATTATAGATTTCACCATTATATGTAATGCTTATTTTTGAATCACTATCATTCATTGGCTGAGAGCCATTTTTTGATAAATCAATAATTGATAGTCTCGTATGCCCTAAAAAGACATACCCTAATTTTGTTTTATTGAATTTTTTAAATCCATTAGAGTCTGGTCCTCTATGATTAATTGATGATAAAGAATTTCTAATATGTTCTTCAGAAATATTTTTATTACTAATACTTCCTACAATCCCACACATATCTTAATCAAGTCCAATCTCTTTTTTATAAATAGGTACCCAGTCTTCAATTTTTTGAGTAGGCTTCCAACCTAATAGTTTTTGTGCTAAAGAATTATCGGCAAGTGTCTCTTTAGGCTCTACAACAGGCTCTACATGTACTGTTTCACCGCCAATCATTTCAGCAATCTGGTTAATTGATCTATTATCTCCATTGCCGATATTAATAACCTCTCCTTTGCCAACATTATTAGATTGTGAAGCTAAAATATTTGCATTGACTACATCTCCAACGTAAGTAAAATCACGTTTTTGCTCTCCATCACCTCTTATAGTCATAGGATCGCCATTTAATCTTTGATGAGCAAAAATTCCCATAACTAGAGCATATGCTCCAGCAATATTTTGTTTTTCGCCATATACATTGAAATACCTTAATGATACTGTTTCAATATTATACACCTTACAAAACATCTTGCATAATACTTCACCATAATACTTTTGTGCACCATATGGCGATAATGGATCAATTGGTAAACCTTCATGTAATGGAAGAATATCAGAATCACCATATGCAGATGATGAAGCACTATAAACTAATCTTCTTACGCCTGCATCAACGGCACATTTTAGAATATTTAATGTTCCTATAGTATTATTTACTTCATATTGGATAGGGTCTGCTATTGAAGGTTGAACACGTGCTTTAGCAGCGAGCAAAAAGACAGTATCTGTATTTTTCATTATGTCAGTTATTTCTTTGCTTTTACTGGTATCACTGATATCAATTCTAAAAACTTGGGAGTTTTCATTTATATTTTCTTCTTTGCCTGTTGAAAAATTATCAATAATCACAACTTCATTTTTTTCATCTACAAGCCTATCAACTAAATTTGATCCAATGAATCCTGCTCCGCCTACCACTACATACTTCATATTATTTATCTCCCTCCAATAAAAGGTTTATTTCTTCAAAAGTTGCAAATGCAGTTCCTTGCTTTCCTACAACCACAGCAGCTGCAGCATTGGCAATTATAGCTGCCCTATCAATATCTTTAGTTTTTATATATGCCAAGGATAATGCTGCAATCACGGTATCCCCAGCTCCAGTTACATCAGGATTACTCACTTGATGAGCATCAATATGACTTACAAATCCATTTCTGCCAACAACGGTCATTCCATTTTCTCCTTTTTTAGCAACAATATATTCTAATTTGGTTTTTCCAATAATTGATTGGCAAACCTTAACTAAAGTATCATTATTATCTATTGTTAATTTCGATGCTTTTTCTAATTCGTGAAGATTAGGAGTAATAATTTTTGCATTTGAATAGAATGAAAAATCATCTTTTTTAGGATCTACAAAAATATTTTCATTATCAATTTTTGAGAACCATGTGTTATTTAGTACCCCCTTACTATAATCGGAAAGAATAACTACATCATATTCATCGAAATTAATATTAGAGATATCAGGAGACCAATCTTCTAAGACTTTTTCGTAATCTATTCTAAGAACTTGCTTATCATCATTATAATATCTTCTTTTTGTTGTAGTTATATTACTAATATGGTAAAGGTTTTCTGTATTAATTTGCTGTTCGTTTAATAATTTTTTTATTTCTTGTGCTTGAAAATCTGAACCAATATAACCGAGACAAGATACATTTGCCCCCAACTTACTCATATTTAGAGCAACATTTCCTGCACCCCCTGGCACCATTAATTCATCATAAGACTTCAAAACAGGAACTGGTGCTTCTGGGGACATCCTTGTTGATGAACAAAAAAAGTAGTGATCAACCATAAAATCCCCTATTAATAATACTTTTATATCTTGAAAATATTGATTCACTGTGCTTTACCTTGCTTAATAACTAAATCTTGTTTTCGTTGAAGTTCATCATTGTCAATCAAATATTCTTTTGTTAGCACATTATTATTTTTATCAAACTCATATAAAAGAGGTACACCTGTTGGAATATTAACAGTCATTATTTCATCATTTGATAATTTATCCAATATTTTTACGATTGCCCTTAAAGAATTACTATGAGCAACAATTAAATGAGATTTTTGTTGGGCAGTTATAAAATTAAAATATTCTTCCCAAAAAGGGGTTATCCTAGAAATAACCATTTTTAAACTTTCTCCTGATGGTAATGAATCTTTATCAATTAAACTGAATTTTTTAATAAACCTTGGATGTCTTTTATCATTATAATCTAAAAATGGCGGTGGAGTATCAAAGCTTCTACGCCAAATTTTTACTTGCTCTTCTCCATACTTTGATGCTGTTTCTGATTTATTAAGTCCTTGCAGAGAACCATAATGTCTCTCATTTATTCTCCAATCATATTGAATTTCATTCTTATCAAATTTTAATACATCTGCAACAATATTTGCAGTATGGTTTGCACGTGTTAAAATTGAAGTATAAATTGAATGAACTTCAATATTTGATTTTAGTAATTGATTAGCAGCAAAATTTGCTTCATCAATTCCATTATTTGTGAGATCCACATCTGTCCAGCCCGTAAAACGATTTTCAAGGTTCCATTGGCTTTCACCGTGGCGCAGAAGAATAAGCTTCATTAATTATTATTATCAACTATGACTAAAATAGCTGCAATATTAGCTAGGGTTGATGATAAATCAGCAATAAAACTAGTTATATCAAATTCATCTGGGTCAGGATTCACTGGTACGAAAATAGAATCACCTGGGAATACTTTTTTTGCTTTACCGCGAAAAATATCAGCCTGCTCAATTTCTCCATTAGCCCTAACAACATACGCCCTTTTTT
>TARA_B100001057_G_scaffold304573_1_pt1 | contig 10489 bp, 8 predicted proteins | sample TARA_B100001057 | Tara Oceans TARA_B100001057 (sample SAMEA2621839) | marine metagenome | biome: marine biome (ENVO:00000447); feature: surface water layer (ENVO:00002042); material: "saline water (ENVO:00002010), including plankton (ENVO:xxxxxxxx)" | depth 5 m | reverse complement strand
CAGCCATCAGCCGCATGGGTTCAGGCTCACATCTCATGGCGTATTTACAGGCACAAAAACTGGGTTGGAATATAAAAAAGGAATTACATTTTAAAATCATTAAAAATTTAGAGGGTGGTGTCAAGGCTCTTACAGCAAGGGAAGCCGATTACTTTCTGTGGGAAAAATACACAACCAAGCCTTTGGTTGACAGTGGTGTTTTTAGACGCATTGGCGAGTGCCCTACCCCCTGGCCGTGTTTTGTAATTGCAGCTACAGATTCATTCATTAAAAATGAAACATTCACACTGAAATCGATTCTTGAAACCATCAATCCCATCACCAAAGAATTCAAAAATATTGCAGGCATTGATACAATCCTCTCCAAACGCTATGGTCAAAAGCGCGAAGATGTCCAAGCATGGCTTGCGCAAACCGAATGGTCTCAAAAGAACATCCAAAAAGAGACCCTCGAAAATGTACAAAACAAACTCTTAGAATTAAAGCTGATTTCTCAAAAATTAAACATTAATCAACTAAGAGCACTGCTTTAAATACCACACCAAAAAGAGCAGAAAAAGCGTTATCCAACGGCTTAATAATTTAAAATTTCAACCACAATACGTGACCAAATAAAATATTTGGTGTCTAATTCAAATACGGTCTTCGATTGTAAGCCATTAAAACAATAATAAAAACCCAAAAACTACATAAAATGAAACTGACACAAATTATCACAATTGGAATTATATCACTGGCAATATCTTTAAGTTCTTGCATGCAAAATAAAGAAAATAAAACCACTGAAAGTTCGGACAAAACCAAACATGAAATTGCAGTAAAAAAGACCTTTTTAAAAGGATTGACAATGGCTGATAAAGAAAATTTTTCAAAAGAGAGAGTAATGCTTAGCGATGGTAATATTACTGTTTACGATATAGAAGGCAACAAAATTAAAGGCATGAAACTGATGCAAGCCATGAAAAGTGGAAATTATATTCCAGAATATTATGTCGATAAAAATAATGACATAAAAGTGGCGGTTTTAAGAACTGCAACAGATGCTGAAAAAAAGAAAATGAATATTACACAAGACATGTCTAACGAATATAAAAATAAAGAGAAAGAATTAAGAGACATGGCTAAAGAGGAAGAAAATAAAATAAAAGAAACAAAAGATATGTTGAATCAATAAAACAACGGTTAAATATTACTGCAACATTTCAGAAATTTTAGATCTCTGTTAGCCCAATATTTAACAAAACACATACTTATGAATAAAAAAATTATAGCCCTTTTAATTACAATAGCACTATCCACAGTCTGTAACGGTCAAGAAATTGAGATGAAAAAAGTCTTTGGAAGTTATAAATTCGCTTTGGAAGGAGAAAAAATTTCTATGAGAAAAATTGTAGATCTCATGGAGCCAAATTACAAAGCCGCTGCTTTAATGAAAAAAGCGCATAAAAACCGCCTGTTAGGCGGAATTATTGGCGGTGCTGGAAGCGCGTTGGTCGGATGGAATCTTGGAATTGCAGCTTCTAAGAATGGAAATCCAAACTGGGTTATGGCAGGTCTTGGTGCAGGGCTGATTGTTGTTTCCATTCCAATCCATACAAAAGCTAATAAAAATGCTAAAAAAGCCGTAGAAATGTACAATTCATCATTGGATGCATCCGCATCTTTTAATCCTGAATTTAAAGTACTGGCCAATAGAAATGGTATTGGTCTTGGAATCCGCTTTTAAACAAACTCAAACGCCACAGTTATCTAAACATTGAAAAATAAATATGAAGAATATAGCCTCAACTCTAATACTTTTGTTTGTCCTTATTGGTTGCGGGCAAAATCCTAATAAAACTGCTACAACCCTAAAAATATGTGAGCTTGAACCCGTCGATGTAAAATTTCAAGAAGTACCCTATCTTCAGGCCTTGACTAAAAGATGTGGTGAAGGTATCGAGGCATGGTCAAAAAAAGAGTATGATTTGATAACACCAACTTTTCATCCCTTTGTACAAGCGGTTCACAATGCCTATGCATACCATAGACCTCTGTCTATTTCACCAGATATGATATGGCTTTTAATAGCCCAAGGATTTTCAAAACATATTAATAGTAATCCAGAGAAACTAAGGCATCATTTTGTAGATTTTGACGGTAAAAAAGTGCTTAAAGTATATCGCAATATGTTTATCAAAGGCTCTGACAAAAATGATTGGGAAAGTGTATTTCCTGAATTTACAGATAAAATTGGAGCATATACTGGGCAAAAATTATTGAACACAACGCTCTTAAACTTCTCTACAACTGGCACTGCAGAAAAAGCTGCTTTTGAAATTACACTTATGGAAGCCATGCACAGTTATTTTGTTTACGTCGTATACACATCTTGTGGCATCACACAAATAAAATTGGAAGGCAATACAGAGGATTGGGAATTGATATTGTCTAAAACCAAGGCTTTGGAGAAATACGACTTAGAATGGTGGACTAAAGATTTAATTCCTGTTTTAGAAAAATTTGTGGAGGCCTCAAAAGGGAAAACAGATATTGAGTTTTGGGGGCAGATGTACAAAAGTTTCGGGGGCAGTGGTGCCCCTTTAATTGATGGATGGATTCTCAAGTTCTTTCCTTATCTCAAAGATAAAGTAACCACCGAAGATTTCCCCTCTGGAATGGCCAAAGCAGATTTTTACTGGATTTACCAAGGTTTAGAATTTCAAATGGAGTTTTTGGCAGGATTTGTAGGGGTCAAACAAGACAAAGAAACCTTAGAACTGAGACCCGAGATCGGCTGGGCCATCAGAGATACTGGTAAACAAGGGATAAAGGATGATGATGCAAATTACAAGGATGAGATTCTAAACCCTTTCGAACCTGTTATTCCAAAATAAAAAAGCCAATCATCAACATATATTTAAATCACTTTACAGCTTCTAAATGATCGTCCCAGTCTTTAGGCTTAGGGTCGTGCAATTTGCCTTCAAGTTTGGCAATGAGGGTAGAAACTGTAGCATCTCCAGTGACATTAATAACTGTTCTACACATATCTAGAGGTCGATCTACCGCAAAAATCAAGGCCAATCCAATGGCCAGCTTATCTGCTGGAAAGCCCACAGATTCTAAAACAATGACCAACATCACCATGCCAGCACCGGGCACAGCCGCACTACCTATGGAGGCCAAAAGAGCGGTAAGTACAATCATCAATTGGTCTGCAAATGTCAAATCAAAATTAAGCGCTTGTGCGATAAAAACAGCGGCAACGGCTTGGTAAAGGCTGGTTCCATCCATATTGATGGTCGCACCAACTGGCAACACAAAACTAGACACTTCCTTGTCAACACCAACATGCTCCTCCACCCGTTCCATGGTCACTGGAAGCGTGGCAGCACTGCTGCTGGTCGAAAAGGCCAGCAATTGCGCGGGACTAATTTGCTTTAAAAACCAAAAGGGATTCTTTTTGACCACAAAAGCCAAAACAAGAAGATAAAAACAGACCATTAAAAGTAAACCGCCCACAACGACAGAAGCGTAAAACAAAAGTGCATATAAAAGTTCTGGATCACCTGATGAAACCACAACGTTGGCCAAAAGCGCAAAAACAGCATAAGGGGCTGTTAACATAATCAAGTCTACCATTTTTAAAACCACATCATTCAGAGAATCAAATACATCTTTTAACGGTTTGGCGCGTTTCTCGCCAATAAGCAATAAAGAAATTCCCAAGAAAATAGACAGAAAAATAACTTGCAACATCAATTTGTTGTTGCTAAGGGCAGAAAACGCATTTTCTGGAACCATATCTACTACAAAATCAAGTGGACCGCTGTCTTGCTGGCGGCCAGCCTCTGCAATCTTGCCTTGCACACTGCTGTTGTTGGCATAGGTTGCAGTTAATTTAGAAATAGTGGCGTCTGAAACCCCATCACCAGGATTAAAAATATTAACCAAAGTCAAACCAATGCTGATGGCCACTACCGTTGTGAAAACGTAAATAATAATGGTCTTTAGACCAATAGAAGCAAATTTTGAAATGTCTTTTAAGTCGGAGATTCCCTTTATGAGAGAGGCTAAAATCAAAGGGACCGCAATTAACTTAAGCAGCTTTACAAAAATAGTCCCCAATGGCCTGATCCATGCTGTAATAAAAGTAGCACCCCATTCAATTTGAAGCATCAAAAAACCAAAAATCACGCCCAAAAGCATGCCAATTAATATTTTCCAATGCAAGGCCAAAGGTTTCATAATATTATAGTTTTGAAAGGCGGTTAAGCAGCGTGAAATCTGCCAAAACCAATGCTGCCATGGCTTCTACAATGGGAACGGCACGCGGTACCACACAAGGGTCGTGACGCCCCTTACCGTGCATTTTTACCGAATTACCAGTTTTATCAATTGTATCTTGTGATTGCATCACCGTGGCAACAGGTTTAAAAGCCACATTGAAATAAATATCCATTCCATTGCTGATGCCCCCTTGAATGCCACCCGAGTGGTTGGTCTTGGTAGTACCATCGCTATTAAAAGCGTCATTATGGACGCTGCCTTTCATTTTAACCCCATCAAAACCAGAACCATACTCAAATCCTTTGACAGCATTAATGGACAACATGGCTTTTCCCAGTTGGGCGTGTAATCTATCGTATACTGGCTCTCCGAGGCCCACGGGCACATTCTTTAGGACACAAGAAACCGTACCTCCTATGGTATCCCCTTCTTTTCGGATGGCTTTTATTTTTTCAATCATGGCTTCAGCTACAGTTATATCAGGACAGCGAACGATATTGGATTCGGTTTGTGATAAATCCAATTGGTGATGGTTTTTTGCTAAAGAAATGGTTCCAACTGAAGAGGTGTAAGCTGTTATGGAAATACCACTTAAAAATTGTTTCGCGATAGCACCTGCAACCACCCGACAAGCGGTTTCTCTGGCCGAGCTGCGGCCGCCCCCTCTGTAATCTCTTTGCCCATATTTTTCGTTGTAAGTAAAATCGGCGTGGCTGGGACGAAATACATCCTTGATGTGGCTGTAATCTTTCGATTTTTGATCGGTATTTTTAATGATAAATCCTATAGGCATTCCAGTGGTAACACCTTCAAAAATTCCGGATTGAAATGCGACTGTATCGGGTTCTTTCCGCTGGGTTACAATCTTGGATTGGCCAGGCTTGCGGCGGTCCATCTCTTGTTGAATTTTATCAAGATCAATAGAAACACCTGCAGGGCAACCATCAATTACACCGCCAATGGCAGGGCCATGAGATTCCCCAAAGGTTGTTAATTTAAAAATGTTTCCAAATGAATTTCCAGCCATAATGACAAAGCCTATTGATTAATATTAAGATGTAAAATTAATAAAATAAGCGCTAGCAGCCATTAAATTGAGATACAATTTTTTAGAGCAGTTTCGTAAACCGCTTCATAACTGGAAACAATTTGATGAATGTCAAATTTAGAAGCCACGGATTTTGCGGCCATTTTAAAGGTTTCAAGCCTATCAGAATCTTTTAAAATGTGAAGGGCATTTTTGGACATAGTTTCTATATCTCCCACTGGACTTAAAAACCCTGAGAGGCGATCAATGTTAACTTCTGGTAAACCACCAGAATCACTTGAAATGACAGGAACGCCTGACGCCATGGCTTCCAGGGCAGATAACCCAAAACTTTCAGTTTCTGAAGGCAAAAGAAATAAATCACTGAAACATAAAATTTTATTGACCTCGTTACTATTCCCTAAAAACACCACGCGGTCTTGAATTTCAAGCTGTGCACAGAGACGTTCGGCATAAGCACGCTCAGGCCCCTCTCCAACCATCATCAATTTAGAAGGGATTTCTTTTTGAATGTTATTAAAGATGTGAATCACATCAGGAATGCGTTTTACGGGTCTAAAATTACTCACGTGAGTTATCACGCGCTCTTCAGCACTTGCTAAAAGCCCTCGTGGACATAAATTGACTGTCTCTTTATACTTCTTTAAATCTATAAAATTTGGAATAACATTGATGTCTTTCTGGGTATTAAACAACCTTTGGGTTACGTCTTTTAAACTTTGAGATACTGATGTAACGGCATCAGATTGATTGATACTAAAAGTTACTGCCGTTTTGTAAAAAGGATGGCTTCCCACAAGCGTTACATCTGTACCGTGTAAAGTGGTCACAATTGGCAATACAATGCCTTCTTGATGTAACATTTGTTTAGCCATATAGCCAGCGTAGGCATGTGGGATGGCATAATGTACATGCAATACATCAATTTTATACATTTTGACCATGTCCACAATCTTACTGGACAATGCCAATTCATAGGGCTGGTAATGAAATAATGGGTAATCTGGCACATTAACTTCGTGAAAATGAACATTTTCGCTGATCAGTTCAAGCCGTACAGGCTGTCGGTATGTTATAAAATGGACTTCATGCCCTTTTCGAGACAACTCCAGGCCAAGCTCTGTAGCAATCACGCCACTGCCGCCAAAGGTGGGATAACAAACAATTCCTATTTTCATTTTAATCTGTAATGGCTTCTTGAATAAAGCGTTGGATTTCGGTCCGAATATTGTCCTCAAGCAAGCGGTTATTCTTGGAATCGGGATATGTTCGGTTGGACAAAAATACATAAATAATCGCTTCCTCAGGATCGGCCCAAGCAAAGGTGCCTGTAAATCCCGAATGCCCAAAACTTTGCATGGACACACAACCACAAGTAGGGCCATCTTCTTCCAGTTGGGGTTTATCAAAGCCCACTCCTCTTCTGTTATCGTCTTCACAATAATAGCAGGTGTTAAAAGCAGTAATGGTTTGAGGTTTGATAAAGTTTTCTCCGCCATAAGTCCCCTTTTGCAAAAACATTTGCATCAACTTGGCCACATCATTTGCCGTACTAAATAAACCGGCATGCCCCCCCACTCCATTTTGCATAGCAGCGCCCATATCGTGCACATGACCATGAACTTTTTCAAAGCGAAAATAATTATCCTGTTCTGTAGGAATGATTTGAGTTTTATCGAAACGATTTAAAGGAAGATAGGTAGAAGAATTGGCGCCTATAGAACTGTAAAAGTGTTGTTGAATCAAATCATTTAATGGAAGCTCATAATGGTTCTCAATAAATTCCTTTAAAATGTAGTAAGGCAGATCGCTGTAGCGATATTTGCGCTTTTCTAAGAGCTCGGATGCAAAAATATTTTCATGAATACTGTCTGTAAAATCGGCACGGAGAAATGTGTTGTCCGAAATTTGAATCGGAAAATCTATAGATTTTTTAGTTCTGAAAAAATTTGGATGAGGTTTTTGGGTGACAGAATCTAAAGTAGCAGAGTAAAACGGGATCCAAGGTTTTAGTTGGGCAAAATGCGATAACATTTCTTTGAGGGTGATATGGGCTTTATTAGAATTTTTGTAGCTTGGCAATAAGGTTTCCAAGCGGTCGTCTAAGTTAACTACACCCAAATCGACCAACTCCATAAGCAGAGGCAGTGTAACTAAAATCTTAGTCAGTGAAGCTACATCGTACAAGTCCTTGGGGGAAACCTTTATCTTATTTTCATAGGTGTGGTGACCAAAACTTTTGTGGTAAACGACCTTGCCTTTACGTGCCACAAGGAGTTGTAAACCTGGTGTCATCTTTTTATCGATTGCCAAATGGGCCATAGAATCCAACTTAAGGAGCCGACTGGAACTCATGCCTACACTTTCTGGAACCCCATAAGCCAATCTTCCCAATGGTTGAGTTTGAATCCCTTGACCGACCTTAAAAGAGGAGTTGGAAATACTTACAGGTAATTTTCCTTTGGCGGGCAAAGCACCAAAAATAATTTGAGCGGCAACGCGCTGAGAAATTTCACTGTTTTGATAAGCCAACAAAATACTTTCTATATTTGAAAGTGATTTTAAAGCATTTAAGGCATAGGGCTTAGTAAAGACCGATAAAATTACTTTATTTTGACGGGCAATTTCTTGCAACCAAACCAATTCCTTATTTGAAAATTGATAAGCTTTCCAGGGACTTAAATTGGATTTATGAAATCCGATTATTACAGAACTATAAGAATTTAAAGAAGCTACCACCGCATCAAGGTTTTGAGATTCAATTTTATCCACCTTCGTATATTGTTGCAATGCATTATAAAAAGCATCGCCTGAATCGTCTCCCATCGGAAGGTAGGCAACCTTCTGTAATTGCAAATCATTTATCGGGATAGATGAATTTTTATTTTTAACAATCGTGTGTGCATTTTGCATCAAACGCTCATACAAAACATCGTCTATTGGACGGTTCAAGTCTTCAATAAGATTTTCGGTCGCTACAGGCTGATACATATGCAAACCTACTTTATATTTAGCGCTTAAAATCTTTTTGACAGAATAAGCCAAACGGGCCTCTGTAATATCTCCAGAATCATAGGCAGCTGTTATTTTTTCGATGCCTTGACTGACATCTTCAGACATCAACAACACATCGTTACCCGCCTTGAAGGCTTGCAAGTCAATGGCACCCGCTGTACTGTAATTTGAAACGCCTTTCATATCCAATGCGTCTGTAAAGATCAATCCCTTAAAATCGAGCTTTGATTTTAAAAGCTTGCTTACAATGCGTTCGGACAAAGAAGAGGGATATTGGCTTTTAGGTTCCAGTGCAGGCACATTTAAATGGGCCACCATGACACTGGTCAATCCATTTTTAATCAAAATTTTGTAGGGATATAATTCTACGTTTTGAAGGCGTTTTTTCCCAAAGCGAACCGTGGGCAAAGTTTTATGAGAATCTTTATCGGTATCGCCATGACCCGGAAAGTGTTTGGCATTGGCCAAAACACCCGTACTTTGGAGGCCTTGCATAAAAGCCAGAGCTTTTTCTGTAACATTTTGCTTTTCTTCACCAAATGAGCGGTTGCCAATGATGGGATTTATGGGGTTTGTATTGATATCGACAACTGGTGCAAAATTAAAGTGTACTCCCAGTCGTTTACAATGTGATCCAATATGCTGGCCTGTTTGTCGTATCAATTCCAAGTCTGTTATAGCTCCTAATGTCATGTTCCAAGGAAATGCATATGTCGAATCAAGCCGCATGTTTAAACCCCACTCGGCATCCATACCCACCAACAATGGAAGCTTGGATACCGCTTGTAGTTCATTGTTTAAATGCGCTTGGCGGACAGGACCTCCCTTTGAATAAATCAAACCTCCAATCTGATGTTGCTCAATAAGGTTGATGAGTTTGTCCTTGTTGAGATTCTTTTTATCAGAAAAAACTTGAACCATAAAAAGTTGACCTATTTTTTGCTTTGTACTCAAAGAGCTGTATACACTGTCAACCCATTGATTTTGTGCTAATGAATCTGGTGCGGTTAGAGGCGATTGCGCAGCCAATAAATACATATTGAGGCCTAAAAAAAGGGGGAGGATAGAACGCATAAATAAGTTTTCAGTATGGTTGAAAATACCATGCCAAATTACTGTTTTTTGCTTAAAATTTAACAACTATAACCCGTATAATTTATTAAAAAGAGATGGTTTTTATAAATAAAAGCCCTTTGGCATGTATATTGAATATATGATTTAAAAAAAACAAATACCATGAAAAAAATCACTTACCTACTCATAATTATGCTTGTTTGTAACCAAGCATTTGCACAATCTAAAAATTTCATTGACCAAGCCTATCTTGAAACAACTGCAAAAGTTGATACACTGGTGGTCCCTGACCAAATCTTTCTTTCCATTTACATTGATGAAGGGGAAGACCGCAATAAAACATCTCTAGAAAAACAAGAAAAGGAAATGGCAAAAGTGTTGGAAAATTTAGGAATTGACCTAAAAAAACAATTGAAACTGCAAGACATGACCAGTGCCTATAAAAAATATTTTTTAAAGAAAAAAAATGTTCTTAAGTCTAAATTGTACACGCTTGAGGTTTACGACGCCATGACGGCTGGAAAAGTACTCATTGGGCTTGAAAGCAAGGGAATTTCAAATGTTGTTTTAACGAAAACAGCTTACTCAAAAATGGAATCGCTAAAACTTACACTAAAATCCAAAGCCATTTTAAAAGCAAAGAGCAATGGGATGGCACTCACAGGGCCTTTGAATCAGGTCTTGGGAAAAGCCATATACATTAGTGATCAATACCAAAGCAATCCATATTACAAAAATCACGCAATGCTAGTTGAGGTTGCTGATGCTGAGGATGCTGAAACCAAAAGCGGTATTGAAACCCCCATTGATATTGAGTTTTCAAAAATTAAACTGGAATGTCAAATAAGTGTGAAATTTGCGCTCAACTAAAAAAACGGGCATGCCAACTATCAATTGCAGGAACTTCCCAGTGTTCTAAGTATTCTGCTTTTGTTTGAACCAGATGGTTAAAGACAATGGTGTTTTTAGAAACTGCTTTGTCTTTAGCCATTTTTTTAAAGTCTTTAAGTGTTTTGTAGGCGACATAATCACCTTGTTTGTAGGAGACGTTTAATTTATCCAAAAGGTCTACTTTATAGG
>TARA_B100001057_G_scaffold366372_1_pt1 | contig 10492 bp, 9 predicted proteins | sample TARA_B100001057 | Tara Oceans TARA_B100001057 (sample SAMEA2621839) | marine metagenome | biome: marine biome (ENVO:00000447); feature: surface water layer (ENVO:00002042); material: "saline water (ENVO:00002010), including plankton (ENVO:xxxxxxxx)" | depth 5 m | reverse complement strand
AATTTAATTGATTTAATAATAATTGCAATAATTGGATTTGGAATAATCAGGGGATATTCTAAAGGATTAATTATTGAGCTTTCAAGCTTTTTTGGAATATTTATCTCTTTTTTTATTGCCGGTAATATTGATAATCTATTATCAAATGAAATATCTGATTTAATAAGTATTAATTCTGATTTACTTGATATTATTTCATTTATTATAATTTTTATTTTGAGTTATCTACTTATTATATACTTAGCAAAAGGATTTACTAAATTAGCAAAAGTAATTTATCTAGGGCTCCTAAATAGTCTATTGGGAGGGGTTTTTGGCGGACTTAAATTGCTTTTGATACTCCTAATTATTACAAAAATTACATTCTCATTAAATTTAATATCAAATAATATAATTTCTGAATCATCCATAATAATTCATTTACATGTTCTCTCAGAAATTCTATTTAATTCATTTGAAATTACCCAAGAAATATATTCAGAAAAATTAATTTAGAATTCTTAAGCTTGAAGCTTCAATCCAACCTAAGGTTCCATTCTCAAGTTGAATATTTACCCAATCCTCAATGATATCTATTTGCTTAACTTTAGTTCCCTCATGAAGAAGAAATTTTAATTCTGAAATTTTATTTGGTTCTGACCACACCTCTATCTCCTTGTCAAAAACAATTGCGTATTTGATATTATTCAGATCTTTCTTTTCATTATTCAGATATAATGATGATAATGAAATTAACAAGATAAATATTGATAAAGTAAAAAAGATTCTCTTAAACTTAGGGTTTTTTAAGAAACGGTATAATAAGAATGAAATACACAAAAGCCAAACTGTAATCACAAAAGAATATGCCCAGCCTTTCTCTGAGAATAAATCAAGAATAGAGATTTTAATATTTTGAATTTGGGTCACTGGAAGATTTTCAATTTTATCTATTCTTAAATTTTGAGCAAATGATAAATTTGTGATTATATCTAGGTCATTAGGTGATATAGCCAAAGCTTTTTCAAAATAAAAATTGCTTTCTGGAATATTATTTAATTTATAAAAGGAATTGCCAACATTAAAATATAATTCAGAACTTTCAAAACCTGAGTTAATAATCTCTAGATATCCGTCAAGCGCAGCTTGATAATTTCCATTAGTATAATGTTCATTTGACTGAATAAAAATTTCATCAGCTTTCTGACTACTTAGTAACAGTGTTGACAATATTAATAGAAATGTTTTCATGAATTAATGTTCATTATTATACCAACAACTTTTATTGCATCTTCTGAATCATTATTCATTGCTGAGTCTGAGGATCTGGAGTATTTTGCTTTTTCACAATTTTCAATCAGATTTATTATCTGTGAAATATTTTCAGATGATAAACCTTTATTTTTTGTTATCTCTTGAATTTTATCTTTGTTAAGACTCTCTATACTTATTGAAAATTTCACCATAAGACTTCTAATTATAGATTTTTCAATTATATCATAAAATTGGCTTTTATCATTTGTTATTTTTTTTGCAGAATCAATCATTTTATATATTCTTTTTTCCTCATTTTTAATTGTTTCTGAATATGATTTTTTTCTGTTTCTTCTGTATGCAGTTAAAGCAATTATTGCTAGGGAAAGCGCAAAAGGTGTAGAGGAAATAATGTAGAAGATATCTGATTCAAAAAATTTTGAATTATCAAATTTCTTTAAATTACCATTTAGTTTAATGAATCTAAACGAATCATCAGATGTTATAATATTTGAATTATTAGATGTTGAAGGATCGCTGTAAGTAGGGCCATCAAATACATCAATTGTTAGTCTTGAGGACTTCAAAATTTTATATTTTTCAACAGTAGGGTCAAAATATGAAAATTCAACTTCTTCAATTGGAAAATTTCCTTGGAATCTAGGGATGACAGTAAAATATTTTGAAACTGAACCACTCATGCCTGACAAATTAGTGTTTATTGATTCCTCTCTTTCAGGCTCAAAAAGCTCCATTGAATTAGGGACCAGCATATTAGGCAAATCAAACAACTTAAGATTGCCATTTCCTTTAACTTTTAACTCTGCCTGAAAAGATTCAGTTGCTCTTAAAGATTTTTTATTTAAAATAACATCAAATTCAAATTGGCCAACAGCTCCAGTAAAACTGTTTGGTTTACCATCTTCGGGAAGATCCCTCACACTGATTTTTCTCATTCCAGTTGAAATGAATTGTGAAGTCTGATCATAAATAACATTACCGAAAAAATCCCTTTTATCAGTCGGAACATCTAAAACTAAATTTAAGGATAAAGGAGATATTTCTAATTCTCCTGCTTTCTGAGGATAAAGGACAACTTTTCTCCATTCAACAACATTATAATTTTGACCCCTGTAGACTTCTCTCTGAACCTTCAATTGAGGAATTTTTATTGTCTGACTCCAGAAATCTTTATAATTTGGTGTTTCCGTTTCTCTTGCATCAGATATGTTAATCGGTGCCTTATAATAAAGTTTATAAACAATTGTTATTGGTTCATTTAAATATGGTGAGCCTTTCGAGATTAATGCCCTTAGTTCTATATCATCATCATTGTAGTATTGAGTTACTGAATCCGATGGTTGACTAACAGAATCTGTTATTAAAATCTCAATTGGAAGAGACTTATATATCTCTCCATCTATCTCGATAGATGCCTGACTTATCCTTAGATTTCCTTTCTTTAATGGTTTAAGAAAATAAGAGTACGTTTTTGAAAAACTTCTTTCACCATTTACGTAAGAAGTTTTAATTGACTGATTTGGACCTCCAATAATTTGGAAATTTTCAAAGTTTGGAGGTGAAAAATTATCTCCATTTTGATTCATTACAAAATCAATTCTAAGTCTTTCATTAAGACCCAGTTTTGATTTACTTACTGAAGCATCAAATTTAACCTGAGAAAACAGAATAAATGATGTAAATATTAATAGTATAGTAATTAAATTCCTTACCAATCTTTTTCAGCTTTTTTTGATGTTTGTACTTTATTTTTCCCAGATTTTATTTTCTGATTTAAATCTTTCTCAATATTGTTAACTGCATCTAGCAAGTTCTCCATTTGCTGTTTTGACATACCTCCACCTTCATCTTGATTTTTATTTTCTTCCTGATCTTTTGGCTTTTCATTTTCTGAACTTGAGTTCTGGTCACTATTTTGATCTTCATCTTTATTCTCTTTTTGATCTTCAGATTTATCTTTCTTCTCTTCTTCCGAATCATCATTATTTTGAGAATTTTGTCGTTTATCTCCCTCTAAGAATTTTTTTGCCAAAGCATAATTATATCTAGTCTCGTCATCTTCTGAATTATTTCTCAAAGCATTTTTATAGGCTTCAACAGCTTGAGCATAATCTTTCTTCTTCATATATGTATTTCCAAGATTATGAAATGCAGAATGCTTCTCAAGATCTATTTGGGAATTTTTTTGAGTTTTAAAATACTCTTGTATTGCTTCATCATAGTTTTTATTTTCAAAGAGAAGGTTTCCGAGATTATGTGAGGCTGTATTTTGAATCTCATTCTTAGATATAGCTTTTCTATATTCAACTTCTGCAGCAGTAAAATTTTGTTTAATTGATTCTTCATTACCAATAAAAACAAGATTATTTGGGTCACTCTGACAGTTAAGCGAAACTGTAAAACCCAAAAAAAGTAATTGTAAAATATAACTATTCCTCATTTTCATTAAATAAATTAAGATTCTGAATCCACTTTGTTTTAGTCTGAAATATAAAAATATCAAGAATTATAAACAATAAGGCTATTAATATAAAAATTTGAAATTGTTGCTTGTACTCAACAAACTGAGATGTCTCAAATTCTGACTTATCAATTTTGTCAAGCTTAGCTTTAACATATTCTAATGCTTCTTCAGTAGTATTTCCATCTATATATTCTCCACCAGATGAGCTAGCTATTTTATTTAAAATTTCACTGTTTCTTTTAGTAATAACCACTTCACCATTGTTGTCTTTTTTATATGAGTCAATTCTACCATTAACTTTTACAGGAATTGTTGAACCACCATCTTGTCCAACCCCTATTGAAATAAGATTAATATTATTTTCCATTATTAAATTGATTAAGCTCTCTGGAATATCATCATGATCCTCTCCATCTGATAGCAAGATAAGTACTCTATTTGTTTCTGAATTTTGATCAAAAAAGTTTGCAGATAGGTTTAAAGCAGAATCAATCGATGTACCTTGGGATGATAGCATGTCGGTATCAATAATTTGTAAAAAATTTTTTACAGCTGCAAAATCAGTAGTCAAAGGAACTTGAGGAATTGCTTGAGCAGCATATGCTACTATTCCAACTCTATCAGAACTTAATGAATTAATTATCTCAGAGATTATTCTTTTTGACCTTAGAAGTCTGTTTGGCGCTACGTCCTCAGCAAGCATACTTTTAGATACATCTATTGCAAAAACTATATCTACCCCTTCTCTATTTATAGATTTTAATTCTGTTCCTATTTTTGGATTTGCTAAGCCTATTGATAAAAATAATATAACAAGACATTCTATAATCAATTTTAAATTAAGTTTAAAATTGGATCGATTTGGACTTATAACTTCTAGTAATTCTGAATCTGAGTAAGAGTCTTGAATCTTTCTTCTCCAAGACATATATATAAAATTAATAATTACTAATAAAGGTATTATTAATGCTAGATATAGAAAATATGGATTGTCAAATTGATACATTATATGAAACTCTTAAATATTGATTTTCTTGATATTATTTCTATTGAATATAGCATGAAAGCTATTAAAACAAGTGGTCTATATTTTTCTGAAATATTAGTAAAAATAGTTTCAGTAATTTCTGTTTTCTCCAATTTATTTATCTCATCATAAATATTTTGTAGTTCTAGATTATCTGTTGCTCTAAAATATCTGCCTGATGTTTTTTCTGAAATATATCTCAAAAGATCTTCGTCAATTTCAACTTTTGTTAAACTAAATTGAAAATTTCCATTCGGTAAAATGGAAACTGGAGCCAACGCTCTACCATTTGTTCCTAAACCAATTGTATAGGTCTTAATCTCATATTCTGCAGCAAGCTCGGCAGCAATTCGTGGATCAATGAATCCAGAATTATTAACTCCATCTGTAAGAAGAATAATCACCTTACTTTTAGCTGTACTTTCTTTAAGTCTGTTAACAGCTGTTGAAAGTCCCATACCAATTGCTGTTCCATCCTCTAGGAGGGATTCATAGTTGATATCTGATAGTGATTGTTTTAAAATTAATTTATCGGTTGTAACAGGAGTCTTTGTGTAACTTTCAGCTGCATAAACAACCAGGCCAATTCTATCATTTGGTCTATCATCAATAAAATTTGAAGCTACATTTTTTAAAGCAGATAATCTATCTGGTTTTAAATCTTTTGATAACATACTAGATGAAATATCAATAACCATTACGATATCTATCCCTCTAGATGATTTAATTCTCTTTGATGTTGACTTAGATTGAGGCCTTGATACAGCAAGAATTAATAAAAGAATAACTATAATTCTTATTATATTCAACATTGGTCTAATCCTTGATATAAATGATTTATTTAACTTTAACAATGACAAAGAAGATTGTTTTAATGTGGCCTGAGTTAACTTGCCAAATCTATACCAAAATAATATTGCTAATGGGACTATAATAGCAATTAATAGATACTCTGGATCAGCAAAATATAAATCTTTAAACATCACAATTCTTTTATAATATCGATACTTTGAAGGATTCTTGACTCAATATCATTGGCATACCTATCGTTGTCCCTAAATACAATTATAAGTTTTATAGTCTTCTTTTCGTATGGAAATATAATTGAGGTAAAACTTGATCTGTAAAGATCATTGTTAAACTCAATATCTAGACTTCCAAAAAGCCTTAGAGCTGAAACACCTGATTTAACTGTAAATTGATCATCTTTAACTAAAATGTTTTTTGAACCCAACTCTTGTAGCTCATTAATAAATCCATTTTTTATTAGATCTAAATTGACTTGACCTTCAGTTTGAGCAACATCCTTAAAATCCAATGACAAATAAAAATTATCTTCAAACCTACCCATCTGAAATTTTTTTAAATCAACACTATCAATAACTCTTTCAAGAATTAATGGAGTACTTAATTCTATTGGGGGAGAGCCATATTGACTGGTGAACCATTCCTTATCTAGTAATTTCTTTGTTGGATTGAGAAGTAAAGTATCTCTTACTGGATAATACCCAAAAATTAAAATACATAAAATTAAAATAGCAGTGATTAAAACTAATGAATAATTTAAAAAGTTTTTTACATATTCTACAATGTTAATTTTCTCATCTGAAACTTCCGGCTCTTCATTTTTTTCAAACTTTTCATTATAAATTTTTTCGGTTGAAGTAATAAAATTTTTGATTGTAATTAAATCAAGATTTATATCTTTTTTAGTAGGTAGTGACTTGGCAAATTTTATTAAATCTGATTTTGTAAATAATTCTTCAAGCTTATCAATCTGTTTTTTTTCGAAATTATAATTCCCACTATCCTTTAACAAATTAATCCTTACAATTAATTCTCTTGAAGTACTTTCCATAGCTGGAATTTCAACTTGAGATTCAAGATATTCTCTAAATATATCAACTAAGATGGTATAGTATTCTTTAAACTCAATCTGTGAATCAGGATTAAGAGAATTTAGATTTTCTAATTTTTCAAATGCTATTTCATACAAAGATTTTGTAACACCATTTAAATTATCATTATTCTCAAGTATGTAGTATCTATATATTAGGTATGCAACAGATAATACTGTAAATATTAAAATTAATCTTAGGAATATTTTTTGATAATTTCTTTTTACAGGGATAATGGGCTTAATATCATATAGGTTCTGTTTTAGAGTATCTACCTCAACATCATTTACTACAATTAAAATCGAGTCTGTAAATTTTATACTTTGATCGAAAAATACTTTTTGAGGCGGAATCCAGAATTCACCAGGGTCAAACTTAATTAATGAATATTTTTTAGAAATTTTTGATGAATCAATAATTGAATCATAAGGGTAAGAATCTAGTATTTCAAAAGGTATAAAATTAGGTTTTTCATCAAAACGAATATTGTATTTGTTTTTTGATGTAATATCAATAGTATAAATAATTTCTTCTCCAATTTTAACACTAGTAGAATCTACAGAACTATTAATAATAATATTAGAATCAAAATTTGCAGATTGTGCATTTGCAAATGATAAATAAAAAAAACAAAGAAATATTAAAATATATCTCATTATGCCCTTTGTTTAAAATAACCTAAAAGTTTCTTTACATAGCTTTCATCAACCTTACAATTTATTACACCTGCTCCATTTTTATTAAATAGAGTTTCAAATTTCTTAATTGATATATTGTAATTTGAAGAATAATTTTCTCTAATTTGTTTTGATAAAGTATCAACCCATACTAATTCATTTGTTTCAGCATCAATCATTGGTACAAAGCCCAACTTAGGGATTACAGTTTCCATTTGGTCAAAGATTCTTATTCCAGTTAAATCATATTTTTTGGCGGCAAGCTTTAATGACTTATCATATTCTTCATCAATAAAATCTGATAAAACAAATACTATTGCTTTTTTTTGGATTACACTTAACAAGAACTTAAGTGATGAGTCAATACTTGTCTTTGCACTTTTAGGTTTAAACTCTAAAAGCTCTCGTATAATCCTTAAAATATGTTTTTTTCCTTTATTTGGAGGTATAAATAATTCAATGTTATCGGTAAATAAAATTGCACCTACTTTATCATTATTTTTTAATGCAGAGAAAGCAAGTGTAGCTGCAATCTCGGTAACAATATCTTTTTTAAGTTTGTTTCTAGTAGCAAAGTTCTTTGAACCACTAACATCTATTAACAACATTAATGTTAGTTCTCTTTCCTCCTCAAAAATTTTAATAAATGGCTCGTTATATCTTGCTGTAACATTCCAATCAATAGATCTTATATCATCACCAAACTCATACTTCCGGACCTCACTAAAAGTCATACCTCTTCCTTTAAAGGTACTTAAGTATTCTCCTCCAAACACATTATCGCTTAACCTCCGACTCTTTATTTCAACTTGTCTTACTTTTTTAAGTAATTCTTTAGAATCCATTTATTATGGTACTTCAACAGTATTTACAATTTGTTTAATAATGTCCTCAGTGGTCACACTTTCAGCTTCAGCTTCATACGTTAATCCTATCCTATGTCTTAGCACATCAGTAATTACTTCCCTTACATCTTCAGGTATGACAAATCCTCTATGCTTAATAAATGCATAACATTTAGAGGCAAGGGCTAAATTTATACTACCACGAGGAGAGGCTCCAAAAGAAATAAGTGGAGACATATTTTTCAAACCGTATTTTTCAGGATATCTAGTACAAAAGATTAAATCCAATATATACTTTTCAATTTTCTCATCCATGTAGACATCATTGATTACTCCTTGTGCTTTTGTAATTTGGGTAGTTGTTACAACTGGTTTAATTTTATCCTGAGAAGAGGAGAGATTCATATTTATAATTTTTTGCTCCTCCTCTAATTCCGGATAGTCAACTACCACCTTCAACATAAATCTATCCACTTGAGCTTCTGGAAGAGGGTAAGTACCTTCTTGCTCAACTGGGTTTTGAGTTGCCATTACTAAAAAAGGGTCAGAAAGTTTAAATGTTTTATCTCCAATAGTCACTTGCTTCTCCTGCATAGCTTCAAGTAAAGCAGATTGTACCTTAGCGGGAGCACGGTTTATCTCATCAGCTAGTACAAAGTTTGCAAAAATTGGACCTTGCTTAATTGAGAAATTACCTGCCTTCATGTTGTATATCATAGTTCCTATAACATCAGCCGGCAGTAAATCAGGTGTGAATTGAATTCTACTAAAAGAACCTTTAACGGCACTACTTAGACTATTTATAGCTAAAGTTTTTGCTAATCCAGGTACTCCTTCAAGTAAAATATGTCCTTTACCTAAAAGCCCTATAAGCAGTCTTTCAATCATTTTCTTTTGACCAATGATTTTTTTATTTATTTCCATTGATAGAAGATCAACAAAAGCACTTTCTTTTTTAATTAATTCATCATTTTTGTTTAGATCTACATTATTTTTTGTATCACTCATATTTACTGAATTTATTTGTTCAAATTTCAAAATTTATTACTAAAAACCCTGTTAATAATTGGTTAAATTGATTGAGAGCCAAAGACTCACTTGGAAAAATATTCAGGGTATAAATAATCATTTTTAGGATAATGACTCATGTCTACATTTTTTACAATTTCATATATCTCTTTCCTAAGGTTATCAAAGTTGGTCTTATTTTTTGCAGATACGAATAATGCCTTTCCATTTGTTTTGTTCATCCAAGTATTTTTCCATTGCAGCAAGGAAAAGTGACCATTATTTATAGAGGAATCATTAAAATCAATTTTTTTATAATTATCAATTTTATTAAATATCATCAAGTTATACTTGTTATGACAATTAATTTCACTTAAAATTTTATTTACTGATAATATATGGTCCTCAAAGCTTGGATGAGAAATATCTACAATATGTAGAAGTATATCTGCATCTTTTACTTCCTCCAAGGTACTTTTAAATGATTCGATAAGCTGTGTTGGTAGTTTTCTTATAAATCCAACTGTGTCAGTAAGAAGAAAGGGCAATGTATTAATAACGACTTTTCTTACTGTAGTATCTAATGTGGCAAACAATTTATCTTCAGCAAAAACTTTACTCTTTGAAAGCATATTCATAATTGTTGATTTACCAACATTAGTATATCCAACTAAGGCTACTCTAACTAGAGACCCGCGATTACCCTCTTTGAACTTTCATTTGCTTATCAATAGTAGAAATTTTCTTTTTTAATAAAGAGATTTTATCTCTAACTATCCTCCTATCCGTCTCAATTTCAGTTTCACCAGGACCTCTCATTCCAATACCCCCTTTTTGTCTTTCAAGGTGGGTCCAAAGCCCTTTAAGTCTTGGAAGAAGATATTCGTATTGAGCTAATTCAACTTGAGTCTTAGCATAACTAGTCTTAGCTCTTTGAGCAAAGATGTCTAGGATAAGTGCAGTCCTATCTAAAATTTTACACTTTAGAAGTCTTTCAATATTTGATTGTTGAGTTGGTGAAAGTTCATCATCAAAAACAACAATTGAGATGTCATTTTGTCTAATATATTTTTGAATTTCATCAATTTTTCCTTTACCAATAAATGTCTTTGGGTTAGGTGTTTTAATTCTTTGCTTAAATTTTCTAAACACTTTACCTCCTGCTGTAACAGATAAAAATTCTAATTCCTCAAGAAATTCATTTAGTTTTTCCTCATTTTGAGAATCATTAATTACACCTACAAGGACAGTTCTCTCAAAATTCGATTTTTGTGATTCAATCATTTTTTTTTAAAAAATTTCTTAAAGTAAAAGTTTTA
>TARA_B100001057_G_scaffold489299_1_pt1 | contig 10495 bp, 13 predicted proteins | sample TARA_B100001057 | Tara Oceans TARA_B100001057 (sample SAMEA2621839) | marine metagenome | biome: marine biome (ENVO:00000447); feature: surface water layer (ENVO:00002042); material: "saline water (ENVO:00002010), including plankton (ENVO:xxxxxxxx)" | depth 5 m | reverse complement strand
CACAACGGAGATTACTTCATAGATGATAGAGGAATAAACGCAGAGGATTTTTTCAATGGAAAGAAAACTACCGATATTGTATAAAAATACAGAAGTTAAATATTGGACGGAAAGTTGGAAAAATGTTGAATCATTTGATATACTTTCAGCTAAACAAGTTTACAACTTGTATTACAACACCTATGTAGAACTATCTAATTATAGATTTGCATACACATATGATATAAAAAAATTTATTAATCAATGGAATCATTTAGAAAAGGGTGGTGTAGTAGATATAGCAAAAAGACATATGGAAGATTTTCCAGACGATAAGTTTGTATATCTTGAAATACCATATCAATTTTATCTTGATAATATGACAGATTGGTTAGAAGATGAATTTGATATTCCTTTAGAAACAATTAAACAACACATTAAAAATGGTAAGAGTTGGGAATATGAAAATACACCACAAGCATTTTCATATTTAAATTATGTAACATTTGAAAAGTATGGAGTAGCAAATCCAATATTTAACAATGGTGAACATTATCCAAAAAGGAGCACTCATATTACAGCATTTACATCTCAAACAAAAAGTGATGTTCCAATACTATTACAAATTAATGGTGATTTAAAATTTAAAACTGAAGAGCATACAGAAGAATTACCTTACTTTCAAAAATCATACTTGACTATGGAAGTTGATATTGATAATAAAAGTGTAGATTTCTTTTTGGATAAAACAAAACACATAGGAGTGTATAAAAAATGAAACAAAAGTGTAATATATTAATCCCAATGGCAGGTCGTGGTTCACGATTCGAAGAACAAGGGTATACGGACAAAAAACCATTCATAGATGTAGATGGAAAACCTATGATTCATAGAGTAATTAAAAACTTAGGTATGGAATTTAATACCGATTACAAATTTATAATGATTTGTTTACAGGAGGACTTTGACAAATATGATTTTACAGAGTTTGATAAGGTCATTGGTCACAATTCATATGATGTCGTAATATTAGATGATGTTACAGAAGGAGCAGCACAAACCGTATTGATGGCAAAAGATTTAATCAATGACGACACACCATTAATGACTATGAACTCAGACCAATTAGTAGATTGGGATGTAGAAAAATTATTTAAAATGTGTGAACAATTTGACGGAGTAATTCCTTGTTTTTACGGAGAGGGAAATGCTTGGAGTTATGCCAGAACACTTGATAACGGATATGTCCAAGAGGTAGCAGAAAAGAAACAAATATCAAACTATGCAACAGCAGGATATTACTATTGGAAAAGGGGTAGTGATTTCGTGAAGTATGCAGAACAAATGATTGAAGACAATAGTAGAACCAACGGAGAGTTCTATGTGGCACCAGTTTACAATTGGGCAGTTCGTGATGGAAAGAGAATAGGAGTGTTTATGGTTGATAAACTATATTCATTAGGAACACCAGAAGATTTACAGGAATATCTAAATGGATAAAAGAAGAGTAGCAGTATGTTTCTTTGGTCAAACGAGAACATTTCAAGTTATAAATAATACCTACAAAAAATTGAAAGACGATAAAATTCATTTCGATTTTTTCGTTTCAACTTGGGATGATTTTCAAGATAAATCTCAATTTGACTTTTGTAAAGGTAAAGAGTTTATAGACCCAAATGTTATTGAGTTTAAAAATAATACCGATAGAGCCGCATACACGATTCACAGAGTAAATTTACAGAAGTCAAACTATGAAGTAAAAAATAATTTCATTTATGATTATGTTGTATGGACACGAAGTGAAATAGACTTTAGTCAAGAGGATTTATTAGATGTGATTAAAGAAAAGTTTATAGAACACACAGATTTGGAAATAAATCTTCATAGTCATTTAAGAACAGATGAACAAGAATACTATTACGCCCCTGCTGATTACTTTTTTATGGGAACATCACTATCATTTGATTTATATTCAACAGGTTGGAAATTATATTTTAAAAGGTATGATAGGTTTGAACAGGGAAAAGCTGGTGGACATAATTTTCACGCATATGTAATTAATAAACTACCATTTAATTTACAAGTTAGAGATGTTCCACACACATTTCAATTTAGTAAATTAGAAAAAAGAGATATAGTATGATAAATATAGCAGTAATGATATCAGGTCACCCAAAAGGATTTGACTTAACACATCAATACTTTAAACATTGGAACACATTATATGAAGATGTTAACTTTGACTTCTTTGTTAGTGTTTGGGAAAATGATTATGATGAGTCTATATTTGATTGGACAACAAAGTATGAATTTTTAAAAGAGTCAGAGTGTCCTTACGATTTATCAAAACATACACCATTAAATCATCAACCACATTATTGTTATGCACTACACAGAGTTAATAAACTAAGAAATTCTCACGATAAAACATACGATTCAGTAATACAAACACGAGCAGACACAATCTTTTCAAGAAGTCTTTTGAATAGTCTGGTCGGTAATTTAACTAACACTCGTGGAGGATTAATATCTGAAAAAGATAGTCAAGGAAATTATACAGGGAAAGCAATAGAAGATATAAGACCAGACCCACAAATATCCAATAAGAATATACTATCAGCAAATGGTAGTATGATTCATAATGCGTTCAATATGGATAAGGGATTAATGATTCAAGACTTGTGGACACAAGATGTTTGGTTTATGGGAACACCAAAGGTTATGGACATATTTTGTAATATGTTTAATTACATTTACATAGAAAAAAAGTATCAAGAAACTTTGATGTTACACATATTTCAAGCAGAGTATTTAAATAAAATGGGAATTTATAACTCACCAACACGAAGTGGAAATACTTTTACTTTTATAAGAGACACTCATAGATTTGAATTTACAAATGATGATGGTGGATATCCATTAGAATACCCTTCACCTAATCAAATCAAAAGACTAATAGAAGACTATGGATTAAATTGGATTTACGATAATGATGATACTGAACTAAGGTGGTATGAGGTGCAACAATATTTCAAGGAAACAGAAAAGTAATGAACAAGATTACATATGCATATTTAGAAACAACAAACTATTGTAATTTAGGTTGTAGTTTTTGTAATCGTGATGAAGTGATTGGTCCACTTAAACATATGAGTTTGGAAAATTGGGGTAAGTTATTAGACGGAATAAAACACCACCCAATCCAAGAAGCAAAACTTATGGGTATGGGTGAACCATTTCTACACCCACAATTTGATGAAGTTTGTCGTATGTTTAAAGAAGTGTTTCCAGATTGTAAAGTAGTTGTGGCAACGAATTGTCAATATGATATTACACCCGGCAAAAGACTTCGTAAAGTTTTTGAAAATGCATTACAATATATTGATGTTTTATATTTTTCAATTGACGGATATGAAGACAATTACGAAAGAGATAGAGCACCAGCAAAATGGAAAAAGTTAATAAAGTTTTTAGACAACACAAGAGAACTTGATAGACAAGGTTGTGATATCGTGGTAAACTATGTAGTAAATGCATACAATGTAGATGACATTGTAAAGATAGATGAACTTAGAGTAAATTATGATTTAGGTGTATTGAGATTAAACATAGCACAGATTTGGGACGAGAGTAGTAGTATCAAAGATGACATAGCAACATCAGGTTACACCAAACATCAATTAGATTATTTGAAAGAAAATTGGAGTGGTAAAATTATGGGTAGAGCAGATTGGGATTACAATGATTGTTTTTGGGTTAATAATGCACTATACACTACCGTAGAGGGTAATGTAAAAATGTGTTGTTTAAATACAGGAGCAGAACCATTTGGTAATTTATTCATAAACTCAATAGACGAGATTAGACAGATGACAGATTACCAAAATGTAAAGAAAGGTTGTAATACAAACAATCCAACTTCTCATTGTAAAAGTTGTTCATACAAAGAATTATCACCAATGTTAAAATATTTAGGAGTGTAAAATGGAAAAAGTATTAATAGGAGTAGGTTGTTCACATACATCAGGTTGTGCGGTTGCGATAGGAGCAGGAACAGAACATCAAGAAATGGAATTAGCTTCATTTGAATTAAAACAAAAATACAAAAAAGAAAAAGTTTCTACTGATTGGATTACTGAAAACTTTTCTTGGATTGGTAAGTTGGGTAATTTACTTGATGTTGATAAAAAGCTAAATTTTGGTGCAGGTGGAAAGGGAATTGAACATTGTGTTAGAACACTAAGAAACTATGCATATGGAAAAAAAGACTTGTCAAATCATTTAATAATATTTCAAGTTCCTTCATTTGACAGACGAGAGGTTGCGTGGAATAATGGAGAAGAGTGGTTTATAGGTATGTTAACTGATATGTTAGATATGATAAACAATAGTGATGGTAGAATGAAAACTTTTTACCAATACTTTCACAGAGAAGATTTTTATATTGTAAAGTATATGTATGAATTAGTTCATATACAACAATATATGGAAAGTCTTGGAGCAAAAATAATTTTCTTTAATCATTTCTCACCACATATGAAAATAGTAGCACAGAGTCCAAATCAATTTGACGATATGATGAAACAATTTGTAAAACATCACAACATACATAACTACTCATCAGATATAACTAAGATGATTTCAATAGAAGACTTATACAATAGTTTAAACATTATTAATTTTCCAGATACAGATTGGTTAAGACATCCATTGTATACAGGTAAAAGTGGATTTGGTTCATATCTTAATCACACTTTACACTCAGAAGGATTATTAAACAGAGATACACATTTGAGTGAAGAGGGAAATAAAAAATTAGCAACAATGATTTACAATTTGATAAAAGATGAAAAACCATTTATATAAAGTAAAAAGAAAATTTGACTACACGGATAAGAACGACTATGATTTTATTCTTAATCAATCAGAGCGTTCACAACCAATTCAACAATCTTATTATACAAAATTTATAAGAAGTTTAAAACAAGAGGATTTTGCATATTATCCAAATACAAAAAACTTCAAAGAAAAAATATGTGAATTTTATAATGTTAAGTCAGAAAATTTATTCTTAAGCGATGGCTCGGATATCGGTATCAAGTCTATATTTGAAACCTTCACAACTTGTGGCAATATCGTGACTTCCGAGCCGTCCTTTCCTATGTATCAAGTTTACGCATCTTTATACAATTGTCCTTACAAAGGAATACACTATGATTTAGATACAAGACAATTATCAGTAGAACATATGTTAAAGTTCGTTGATGATGAAACTCAGTTGATTATATTGGCAAATCCAAATAGTCCAATCGGAGATTACAAAACCATAGATGAAATCAAACCACTATTAGATACTGGTGTTCCGGTATTGATTGATGAAGCATATATAGAGTTTTTAGATACGGAAGATTTGTATTATGATAGTTTTATTAAGTATATTGATGAGTATCCAAATCTAATCGTAACGAGAACATTTTCAAAGGCATTTGGTGCAGCAGGTTGTAGAGTTGGTATGACTTTTTCTAATCCACACTACATAGAAAATATTTCTAAGTTTAGACAAATGTATGAGATATCAGGAGTGTCTATGAAGTATTGTGAATTTTTATTGGATAACTTTCACTTAGTTGATATCTATACACAAGAAATTATTGAGGAACGAAAAAAAGTCTTGACATTGATGAAAAACTTTAGTATATTAGATAGTGAGGCAAACTGGATACATTTCAATACTCACGACGATAATCTCAAAACAAAGCAAATTCTTGACAAACACAAAGTATTAGTAAAGTATTGTAAAGTTCATCCATATGGAAAAAGAGATAATTGGTGTCGTATGACAATACAACCAAACATTACAGAACAAGATTTTTTTAAGGAGCTATTAGATGAATATAATAACTAAAGAAAGTCAAGAATTATTAGATGATTTTTTTAAAGAACACAAATTATTCTTTTGTGATGATGTGGCTTGGGATGTAAATGCAAATCATCCAGAAGGTAATTTATGGGAAAGGTTGGGGTTCTTATTTTCAAAATTTGGATTTTTTGAAACTTCACTTAAAGAATTAGATAATGAGTATATGGATTACCAAGCTTTTTTCAAAAGGGGTGATAATCCAGACTATCACGAAAATAAACGATTTGTTATTCAAGAAGTGATAGAAGAAAAGATATGTAATCCAATACACGCAAGTTTTAAACCACATTCAAATGATAAAGGTTACTTGATTAGTATTCATCCAGGACACACTCGAAACTATTCATCAGTTTTTTTAAAAAAGAATTTAAAAAAGGGATTTTATTATATTAGAAAAAAATATTACAACAACGATGAAATATTCAAAGGTTTAAAAGAAATGAAATCTTTTGAAGATATTATGCAACATTGGAAAGAAAGACCATTGAGTGAGTATGAAAAAAAACTAAGAGGAAATAATAATATTTGTAACTTTATACATTTGATGGATGACTCGGTTGGTAAATTAAGAAAAACTAAGTATCATAAGGAAACTGAATGTTATATTTTAAAACTTTGGAATTGGCATGCAGATGTAAAGGACAATGATGATAAAATTGTAAAGATTGATTTGCTACACACAGCAAAATATTTAAATTACATTAGAGAATCATCAACGGATATAACCAATATTTTATTTGAGAAAAAATTAACAATATATACAAACTCTAAAACTGATGTTAAAAAGTATTTTCAAAACATTAGAAAGTATCTTTTAAAAAAGGCAGAACAATACGAAGGTAGACACCCAATGTTAAAATTTATTACTGACGAACATAATCGAAAAGAATTTGAATTTGATGTTGTAGTGGTTGATGAGAAACCAAATAACATTTCAAAGTTAAATGAAAATAAAGGATTTGCAATTTGGATAGATAAAGATATACTTGGTAGTATAACGAGAGACATTTATGAGTTCTTAGTCTTTACAAGAAAAGATATAAAGTTAGCGGAAACAAAAGACGGAAAAATATCAGTAGTGAATTGTAGAAATACAGGAGATAAAAAGTGGACAATACACAAAGAATTTTATTTATAACACCAGTAAGACATTTGAAAGAGTTTTACAATTATGTTTTACAAAACTATAAAGTGATAGAATTGGTAGAACCAACATACGAAAATGTAAAAAATAGTATAAATCAATATGATATATTGTTTTGTGCACCTAACCACCAAACATTTGTGATTGATGAAGATTTAATTAAAGACTCAAACATAAAATCTATATTGTCACCATCAACAGGACTTAATCATATTAATGTTGATTCAGTTCCAATTGTATCGGTAAAGAATGATAAAGTTTTAAATGATGTTTGGTCAACAGCAGAACATACTTTATATTTAATATTATCAATAGTTAGAGGAAAACACGAACTACACGACAAAACATTAGGTATAATTGGATACGGAAGACTTGGTAAAATGGTAGAACAATTATGTGAACCATTGTTTAAAAAAATTATATCAGTAGATAAAGGTGATACTCTTGATGAATTATACAAAGAGAGTGATGTGGTTTCACTTCATATGGATTACAATCCGACAACAGAATATATGATTGACAATGAATTCTTGAGCCATTTTAAAAAAAGTATTTATCTTATCAACACAGCAAGAGGCGAAGTGGTAAACGAACAAGATATAAAACATTTACTATCAGTCGGTAGAATTAAAGGATATGCTACTGATGTATTGCAAACAGAATACAATGAACAGAAGTCAGTATTTTACGGAGTGGACTATGTAATCACTACACCACACATAGCAGGAACATCAGTAGAAGCACAAGAGAAAACATACAAACGAGTATTGGAGAAATATGAAACTAATAGCTGAATTATGCCAGAATCACAATGGCGATATTAATACATTAAAAGATATGGTGGTCAAGTCTGCCGAGAGTGGAGCAGATATAGTAAAGATACAATCCATTAAAGCTAACTCACTCACTAAACGAGATAAGTTTGAATCATTTAGAAAGTATTCAGATGAATATAAAAGATTAGCATCATTAGAATTAAGTATAGATGATGAATTAGAATTTATACATACAGCAAAAGCTAATAATGTTATACCAATGACAACAATATTTAGTCCCAATCACTATGAATATTATAATTCATTAGGATACGATTATCTAAAACTTAGTGGATATTCGATGAGAGCATTTGATTGGGGTAAAAAATTAGATAAATTTAATTTCAAACACTTGGTATTTTCTACATCAAGTTTACATTTACACGATATCAAAAAGTGTATTGAGAATTTACAAGGAGTTGATTTCACAATATTACATTGTGTTTGTTTATATCCAACACCATTTGAAAAATTAAACTTATCATCAATAGAACATTTGAAAACACTACACGACAAAGTAGGATTCAGCGACCATTCAGATAATTTACTATCAAGTAAACAGGCAATCTTTCAAGGTATTGATATGTTGGAAAGACACTTTACTATATTGGATAAAGAAGAAACAAGAGATGGTAAAGTTTCAATCACACCAAAAGAATTACAAGAGTTAAAAACATTTAGTAATTATACAAAGGAAGGTCAGTATTTAGTATTGAATGGATTTAATGAGGAACAACAATTTAATCACGAGTATTACCAAGGAAGATTTGAATGATACTACTTTGTAATGGAGATAGTTGGACACAAGGTGATTCACCTGCACAAGATATAAATTGGGAGTCGGAACCAAACTTGGACTGGTATAATATAGTACCTGATTTTGGTGAATTCTCTAATCCTTGTGATGATAGAGTTCTTTACAAGTTTTATGATAGTGATGTATGGTCAAAAGTATTAGGTAAAAAACTTGGAATAGAAACTTGGAATTGTGGTAGGTTGGGTGCAAGTAATGATAGAATCATTAGAACCACAATTAATTCTATTGAGTATTTAGAATCATTGGGTAAAACAGATATATTTGTTGTGATTGGTTTAACCAGTATAAATCGTTATAGTAATTTAACATCAAATTTCAAATATAATGAATTGAGAGAAGATAAAAAAAGTAATCTTAGTCCGGCATTGGTTCAAAGAAATTTAGTGAATTTAATCAATATTCAGAACTATTTATCTATGAAAGGTTATGATTACTTAATATTTAATGCGTTTGATTTTTTGATGGAAAATGATTTTAAATCTTTACCATTATACCAATACATTAATTTTGACAAAATTTACAACAACGACTTGAAAGCACATTTTAAAAATTATATAGATAATAAATTTAATACTAATTGGGATATAAAAGGAAAATACTATAAAACACAACACCCAACAGACTTTTCTCACATTGAGTGGGGTAATGAATTACATAAATACATTAAGGAGAACTATGATGTTTAAGAAAATAAAACAATGGTTTCAGGATTGGAAACAAAAAAGAAAATTAAAGAAAAAACTTGAAGCATTAAAGAAGAGAGACCCGTTCATTTATAAATAAAACTTCCTAACTTTATATTTATAGTTGTATAGATTTATATAAATTAAGGACATAAATGATTAAACTAAAAAACTTACTATTTGAATCCAGTATTACAGGACAAACACAGGGTTCTGAAGAGATTGGTGGATATAAAGGTTTCTTTAAACTATCTGAAATGGAAAAGTATAAGAAATGGTTAAAGAAAACTCTTCGAATAGAATTAGTTGAGGGATTCAAAGACCCAGGTATATTTAAAGCAGTATTTTTAGCAGGTGGACCAGGTTCAGGTAAAACCTACATAGCAAAGGGTTTATTTGGAATACCAGAAAGAGTCAATGTATCTCAAAGTGGTTTAAAAATGGTTAATTCAGACAAAGAATTAAAATATTTATTAAATAAATTTGGATTCGGTACTGATTTAGATTCATTACCAGATGAAGTATTTAAGAATCTTACAGGTGACGGACCACAATCAAGTGGATTGAGAAAGTTCGCAAAAGATTTAACCGCAGAAAGAAGAAGATTATATCAAAACGGAAGACTTGGTATGATTATTGACGGAACCGGAGACGATTTTAAAAAAATCTCAATGGAAAAGGCGGAATTAGAAAAAATTGGATATCAAACATATATGATATTCGTAAACACTACATTAGAAGTAGCACTTGAACGAAATGAAAATCGTGATAGAGTATTACCAGCAAGTATTGTTAAAGCATCACACCAGGAAGTAAATAGAAATGTTGGTGCGTTTCAAGGATTATTTGGTTCAAGTAACTTTATGATTGTTGATAATAATGAGTACAAAACAGAAGCTCAAGCAAAAAAGAGATTTAAGATGTTGGTGAAACAAGGATTAGGTAAGTTTATAAAGGCACCAATCAAAAGTAAAAAAGCATTGAGTTGGATTAGAAAACAAAAAATATTAAGGGAAAAATAATGTTGATATCATTTGATGAAATTATAAAAATAACTCTACACCACGAAGGCGGATATGTTCACGACCCAAAAGATTTAGGCGGAGAAACAAACTTCGGTATAGCAAAAAGATTTTA
>TARA_B100001057_G_scaffold376489_2_pt1 | contig 10496 bp, 8 predicted proteins | sample TARA_B100001057 | Tara Oceans TARA_B100001057 (sample SAMEA2621839) | marine metagenome | biome: marine biome (ENVO:00000447); feature: surface water layer (ENVO:00002042); material: "saline water (ENVO:00002010), including plankton (ENVO:xxxxxxxx)" | depth 5 m | reverse complement strand
GGTACCTATGGGGTCAACGGAAAACAAGCGCAGGAGGGAGCTTACACCTATAAAATTATATATAAAGTTGTGAAGACAGACGAACGTCGATTACTTGTGGGGCATGTCAACCTCATTCGCTAAAGGTTAAGGTCATTGTTATAGAAGTACCTTCTGTATTGCATTCGAATATTGCATTGTGATCATCAAGAATTGTTTTGATTATGTTCAGATTTAGCTTGGTAGTTTGTTCATCGAAATCCATTAACCGCCTTGATAAAAGTTCTGAATCAAAAATAGGTCGGGTGATTTTTGAAGTTTCACAACTAATTTTTAAACCAATACAATGATCAGAATGCAAGAAAGATGTAAAGTTTATTTTAGGTGTGGATTTGAATTTTGTGTTATCAAGTATTAGGCTCGTTAAGTTAGACCACAACTGAATGGTCTGAAAATCAAATGCAGTTATCGTTGCTTTTTTATCAACATTTACATCTAAAATGACATCTGGATAGTGAAGTTGAACGTGTTGTTCAAGACCATAAAAAGTTGAAATTAATGAGATCGATTTCTTCATCTTTTTTTCATCGCTCAGCACAAAAGATTTTAAGTTTGCGATAGATGTACTCGTTTTTTTGCTCATAGCAATCAAAGAATGATTGAATCCGTAGATAGAATTGATATCGTAGAGAAGGTTGAGTGTATTCAAAGGATTCTTTGTCTTTGATAATGCCGACAGATCTTCGGGCTCAGAAATGTTTAATTTGGATAAGAGCAGTATTTCTTTAGGTCCAAATGAATTCTCTTGCCTATTTAGTTTTGTTTCTATTTCTTGAATGCGATTTCGTATGTTCTTGGTATTGTTATTTTCCTTGTTTCCTATGGCCCTGATTCTAGGCAAAATAAAAATAAGATCCTCTTTTGAAATGGGCTTTTCAATTTGAGTTTCCATAATTCTATTTAAAAGAAATAATATGGCTTCGCTTCCAGCTTTTATGGAAGCCAGTGGAGTATTCATTTCATGGGCAATAATGGCAGCTATCTCACCAATAATTACCTTTTTTTCTTGAATTAATATTTTATGATTTAGCTCTGTATTTTCCTTGGACTTATCATCTATTTCCCTTTCTAGATTATTATTTAATGCAATAATCTCTTTCTGAAGGGCCTCCTTTATTTCTTGCTCCTTAAGTCTACTAAAATGTGATTCCAATAAAGATGAAATCATATTAAAAATGTAGAGATGTCTCTCGTTAAAGAAATTCAAGTTAGGATGCTCTGAGTCGATGACACCGATTACTTCTTTCTTGTAAAAAATAGGTACGGCCAGCTCAGATTTTCTTTTAACATCATCAATAATGTATCTAGCATCCAGATTGGTATTTTTAATGAGTTCGTGTTTTCCTGTTCGGGCAACAGTACCTACAATACCAGATCCAATAGGGATTTCAATAGGCTTGTAAATGCTCTTGTAGTCAATATTTTTAGGACCAAATGCTGCCTTTTGGATTAAAGCGGTTTTTTTCTCATTTACGAGGTAAATAACACAATCCTCTAAGTTTAATGTAGAGATAACATTTTCTGCAATTTTCCATAGAGCGTCACTTAAGGTCAAAGTATCATTAAGCTCCCGTGAAAAAAAAGCAATTATTTTTTCGCTCTCTAGGGCAACTTTCAGTTCGTTTGTCCGAATATCGACAAGTGACTCTAAGGTTTTTGTTTTGTCTTCTAGTTGATTTATTTTTTTTCTGAAGGTTAATGTTTTTAGGTCTTTTTTTTGTTTTTCTTTAAAAATGTTTTCCTTTATTTTGTAGTGTTTTTTTAGTGCGTTTAGCGACTCTGGAGCCTTGTCAATATTTTCATAAGCAATTGCCAATTCTTTATACAACTCAACAATATCCTCTTCAATGTATTCCTTTTCAATACGTGTGAACGTGGTTATCAGCTCAATTGATTTCTCAAATTCATCTTGTTGATTGTGAATTCGAGATAGAATTAAAATGTTGCAACTGATGATGGATTCAAAGCTTACTTCATTTGCAAAGGCATTGCTTAGCTCAAGAGCTTTTTTGGCTTTCGGATACTGCTTCATTCTGTAATACGAATCAGCAATATTGCTGTGCACAACGGAAAGCATTCTTTTATCAGATTTTTTTGTTACTCCAAGACATTGCTTGAAGAGCTTAAGTGCTTCTTCATTTTTGCCAAGCCATAGGTAAGCATCTCCCGTATTATTCAATGAACGCATAAATCCATCTTCATCACCTATGTCTTTTCTGATTTTTAAGCTTTTTAAATTGACCTCTAGGCGCTTTTTATGGTCATCGAAATAGTTGTAAATAAATCCGAGCGTATTGTACGATGCCGCCTGGTTTTTTTTGTCTTCATATTTAATGAAAATGGGGAGTGCGATATTAACAGATTCAAAAGCTCTATCATGAATACCTAAGAAAAAACCAGAATATGCTTGAAGCAAATGGCCTTTGGCCATTGAGTGCTCTAATTTAAATTCATCGGATATTTTACAGATTAATTTTCCAGTTTTAAATGATTGTTCAGGGTTGGAGGTAACTTTTGTCATCCCTTCCTCAAATTTCTCATTCAGGTCAGCTATTCTATCATCCATAACATTCAATAAGCAGTTGTAAAATTAATGGAAAAAAAATCGATTTTATAGAACTCTTCTTATTTGTGCTAAGTTATGTGTTTGCCTCTTATATTTTTCATTCCAAATTCCTTTTTGGGTCAATATGTCGATTTTTACGAATCCAGCGGCATGAATTATTTGATTTTTCGAACCTACGATACCGACATGGGTTAATTTACCACTAGAATTTTGGAAAAACGCTAAATCTCCTGACTGTTTTTCTTTATATTCAATTGCTACACCTTCATTACCTTGCATATACGCGTCTCTTGGGAGATTGTAACCATAAATTCGATAGATAACTTGAGTCAAACCCGAGCAATCTATACCCCAAGGAGTTTTTCCTCCCCATAAATAAGGTGTATTTACATATTGTTTTGCAGTTTCCCAGAGAGATAAGTTTTCTCTAACTGAAATATTATGGTAACGATGTGTTCCGATTAAAAAATATTCTTCTTTTCCGACAAAGCTACCTCTCGGAATTCGATATGTTTCACTTTCATTTATTATCACTCCTTCAAGTGCTTTTAGAAAACGGTATTCTTCTTGCCACTTTTCGCATTCTCCTTTACTTAAAGGTTGAAGCTGCTTTGGATCTACAAATCCTTGATAACCGTCAATACACGATTCTATGAAGCTCCAGTTTTTATTTAAGGAAATTATTTTCACTGGTTCTCCGAATACCAACTGTGATATAATTTCACTTTCATCTTGAGCAGCACTTCGGACAGGAACGCATGATACAAAACAAAAAGCAAACTTATTAACCGGTTCTATCAAAATAGCGTTATTTAGTTCAATCAAAATTAAAAATTGAATCACTTATATTGATTATTTTCGTGTCAAGATATGAACAAGACCATTTTAGTAACAAATGACGACAGTGTGCATGCCAAAGGCATAAAAGAACTCGTAACAGTGGCAAAAGAATTTGGTGATGTTTTGGTAGTTGCACCCAATAAACCTCAGTCCGGTATGGGGCATGCAATAACAATTACTAAGCCGCTCAGATTGGAGTCTTATAATGGCTTCGATGGAGTTGAAGCTTATAGTTGCTCTGGCACACCGGTCGACTGTGTGAAACTCGCAGTTTTTGAGATTTTGAAGCGGAAACCTGATTTGTTGCTATCTGGAATCAATCACGGTGAGAATTCTTCAACAAATGTCCTTTATTCCGGGACCATGTCTGCTGCCATAGAAGGGGCTATGGAAGGAATACCCTCAATAGGTTTTTCATTGGCTGATTTTAATTCGAATGCCGATTTTTCGGCAGTAAAGAATGTTGCTGCAGAACTCATTCCGCATATCTTGAATAAGGGTTTGCCTCACAATACAGCACTGAATGTAAACGTTCCTAAAGTATCACCCAAGAATTTAAAAGGGATAAAAGTTTGTGCGCAGGCCCATGCTTATTGGGAGGATAAATTTGATTCTCGACGCGATCAGTTCGGAAGACCATATTATTGGTTGACAGGTCAGTTTTCTGATAGAGATCAGAGAAAAGATACGGATTTATATTACCTGAAAATGGGATATGCAACAATAGTCCCAACCCATTTTGATTTAACCAACTATGAAGTTTTACGAAATCTAAAATATCTGGACAATGAAGGAGAATTTTAATAGACAACTTTTATTCGGGACATTAATTGGTATTCTTACTCCGATACTATTTCTTCCTATTTTAGTTTATTTTCTCTCCTTGTCAAAAGATATGGAATTCGGTGTGGTATGGAGTCAGATTTCAGATAATAATGTGAATACAAGTAAGTATTTATCATTGTCCATAATTGTCAATTTATTGTGGTTCTATTATTTCTTGAATAAGGAGCAATATCATTTGACACGTGGAATAATACTTGGGATGATTTGTTTTGCACCCTATATGGTTTACACCTATTTTTTTCAATAAATGAACAAAGTATTTATTCTTGTTGGTGAAGCTTCCGGTGACTTGCATGCCTCCAACCTTGTAAAGGAAATGAACTCGGTTCAGCCCTCTTTATGTTGGGAAGGGTGGGGTGGTGACTTGCTTCAAAAACAGGGTGTTCATCTTAGAAACCATATCAGGAACTTGTCATTCATGGGGTTTATTGAAGTTGTCCTGAATCTTCGAACCATCTTAAATAATTTTAAATTATGTAAAAAGCAGATTGAGAAATTTAAACCGGATATGCTTTTATTGGTTGACTACCCTGGTTTTAATTTGAGAATGGCCAGGTGGGCAAAATCAAAAGGTATTTCTGTCACCTATTATATTTCTCCTCAGATATGGGCTTGGAAAGCATCTCGTATTAATGTGATAAAAGAAACGGTAGATAAAATGTATTGTATTTTACCCTTTGAAAAGAATTATTACAAGAAAGAAGGTTTTGATGTATCTTATTTTGGACACCCCTTAATTGATGCGAAAAACAATTTTGAAAATCAAAAGGGATTGAGTCTTTCGAAAAGTAAATCCACCATCGCTATTCTTCCAGGTAGCCGTGAACAAGAGGTCAAACGTAAGTTGCAGATTATGCTTGAGGCTACACGCAAGTATACCGATTTTAACGTTGTTGTTGCCTGTGCCCCAAATCTTCCGTCATCATTTTACACTAAATATAAACAAGACTATCCTTTTGCTGAATTCGTTTTTGGAAAAACATATGATCTTTTATCATCGGCTGATTTTGCAATTGTTACTTCGGGAACTGCAACCTTAGAAACAGCGATTTTCAGAGTGCCTCAAGTAGTTTGCTACAAAAGCTCTTTTCTATCCTATAAGATTGCGAAGTTCCTTGTAAACATTCGTTTTATTTCACTTGTAAATTTGATTATGGACAGAGAGGTAGTTATTGAATTGATTCAAAGCGATGTTACTACAAATAAAATACAAAAGGAACTCGATCGAATGATTTACGACGATGCACATAAGCTTTCTATAATGAATGCTTACGACGAGATGATTAATTTAATGGGGAATGAGGGGTGTAGTAAGAAAATTGCACAAGATTTGTTAGGTTTTTATACAAAATGAAATTCACCAAGTATCTGATTTGTTTTATCGCGTTTATTTATTCGTGCCCCCATGGTGCCCAGAATCTTATGGTTCGTCTTTTTTCTCAAAACGAAATTCAATCTATTGAATTAACGGTCGTGCAAGGTAGTTATCAAGTTCATGGTAAAAATGGGTTTTTATCAGAGGTAAATCAGGGTGGCACAATAAATCTACAAGTAAATTCGTCAAATCAAATTCATGTTGCTAAAAATGGTTCGTTTTTAGGGTTACACGATACCTTATTTGTATTACAATCTAGTCATTCTGATTATGTCCGACTTTCACCAAAGCTTAAAAATAAAACGGATATTAAGTCAAGAAAATATGAAGGGGATTTTGAAATCTCCGCATTCTATGGTCATATTCAAGTTGTGAATGCTATTTTTTTAGAATCATATTTGGAAGGTGTTTTAGCTTCAGAGGCGGGGGTTCGATGTGCCAAGGAGTATTATAAAATTCAAGCTATCATTAGCCGAACTTTTGCAAGGAATAATCTTAATAAACATATGCGTCAGGGGTTTCATTTATGTGACGCCGTGCACTGCCAAGCGTACTATGGCAATTATCAGGGCGAGCTTAAAGGAATAAATGAAGGGGTAAAAGAAACCTATGGGTTAGTCTTGGTGGATTCAAATGATTGTTCTTTTCCAACATTTTTCTCGGCCAATTGTGGGGGGCAATCTGCAGAAACTGATCAGATTTGGAATACAGCCTTACCGAACTATGTATCGCATGAAGATACCTTCTGTATCCACACACGCCAAGCAAATTGGGAAGTGTACATACCCAAATCAAGGCTCTTGAATTATCTTTCAGACAACTATTTTTTCGATATTTCCAATAGAGAACATAGACATTTGGCATTTAATTACAAGCAAAATGAGCGAAAAACCTTTTTTATTCACCCGTCCTTTGGTATCCCGCTTCGAGATCTTCGAGCTGCATTCAAACTACGTTCGACTTTTTTTAGTTGTGAACCTGTTGGTGATAAAATTTTATTGACAGGGCGTGGTTTTGGTCATGGTATTGGTCTATGCCAGGAGGGAGCTATGGAAATGGTAAAACGCGGATTTAATTATAAAGAAATTCTTAGCTTTTATTTTCGCGGAGCAATATTGGCAGATTGGAGTAGTCCAATCAGTCACTGGTAATTACGAAGATGTCCTCGTCTTTTCGCTTGAAAAATTTTTTCTCTCTGGCATAAGCTTCAAGATTATCGAGGTGGCTTATTTTTTTTAAATCGCTCTTGGTTTTCTTTAGTTTAGCCTTCATAGCTTCGTTCTGTAGCTCTAGTTCATTTAACTTTTTCTTTTGATTAACAACATAAAATATATCGTTGTCATCTATTAGTATGAGGTAGAAAAAGAACACTCCAAATGTGATGATGAACTTATTTTTAATAACGAGAAGTAACTGTTTCACAGGTAAATTTAAAAAACAATGTTGGCACTTGGGTATTGTGTGATAAACCTTATCAAACTCGGATTGTTGATTATTCCTCCTTGCAATTGTTATAGCGCGTTTTAAGAAACGCTAAAAAACTTCTGTCATAGGCATAAACTTCCTTCAAGCTGCTCAGAATATCGCAGGCCTCAGTATTTGACTGTCTGAGGTTTGTCAGTGTTACTGCACTCAGCATTGCACCAAATTTCAACGCCTTTAAATCTGTTTCCGTCATCCTATCAAATTCTGCTTCACTCATGTTTTTAAGCTGTTCAATTCCACTGCTCCAGATCGTATTCGCAGAGCGTACATCTTTTGATGCCGCTCTAATTGGGGCCTCTAGAAGCTTGATAGCAATTGGCTGAGTTGTAATAACGGAGTAGTTTTCAACACCCTCAAGTAACAATTCTAATAATTCTGTTTTCTTTTCTTTATCCGTTCCATCATAGATTCCGTAAAATCCATCTTCTTCCTCCAAATTGTAGATTAAATAATTGTTCAGGAAGTCATGTTGGAACTTGTCAAGCCATATTTTATGGATCTTTTCATCAAGGATTCCATTAATGTCCAGCTCTATTGCGGCAGCAATTGAGTTTATAGTTTCCTCCCATGGGTCTGAAACTACAGGATCTGGTAGTTCATTCCTGTAGATACCGTAGTACCCCTTTGCCAAGAATATACTTGGTGTTGGGTCACTTACATATTCTGGTTTAACCCGATAATCTGACGCTTTTTTCACAAGTTTTAAAAAGTTACTGTCCGCGTGAATTTGTGTAAGCTCATCTAGGTTGTTGGCTGCCGTTACGATCGATTCTCGTTCAAAGGCAACTTCATCTTCTTCAATTTCCGTTTCTCCACTTTTTAAAACCACGTCATAAGTGAAAGTTACTGCAAGTTCAACGGAGTAGTTCCCAACCTTTAAGAATAAAATCTCAACTTCCTCTGTAGTCGCATCACCAGAAATATATTTCCAATCTTTTCCTTCTCTTCCCGAGAAAAGCCAGGTTGTTGTTCCTCTTTTAGTCCCATTATTTTCAAATACAGATTTGAATGTGACGGTTGGTTTTATGTCGGTTTCGGAGTCTAAAAAAACAAGCTTTTTTGATTGCTTTACGTCGAGTGTCGGTGATGGTGTTTGAGCATTAGTGTGTATAACACAGAACTGAACACACAATCCAAGTAAAAAGAATTTAAATTTCATAGTTGTGAATAGTCATTTCAATTATTATGCCGAAAATACAAGTTTATTCGTGACTTTTTATTAGGAGCTTTAAAATTTCTTGGGCGGCCTTTGATATTTTCGTGCCAGGACCATAGATTCCGAATACGCCGCATTCATCTAAAAAGGCATAGTCTTTTTTAGGAATAACGCCACCTACAATGACCATAATATCTTTCCTGTTTTGTTTTTCGAGTGCATGAACAACTTCAGGCACGAGTGTTTTGTGCCCTGCCGCCAATGAGGAAATGCCTAAAATATGAACATCGTTCTCTATTGCCTGTTTGGCTGCTTCTGTTGGGGTTTGAAATAATGGCCCTATATCTACATCAAATCCAATATCAGCAAATGAGCTTGCAATAATTTTTGCGCCACGGTCATGTCCGTCTTGCCCCATCTTCGCAATCATTATTCTTGGTCTTCTTCCCTCTAGTTCAACAAATTCCGACACCAATTCTTTGGCTTTTTTAAAATCTTCGTCCATGGCAACCTCTTTTGAATATACACCACTAATTGATTTTATTTTAGCCGTATATCGTTTGTAGACTTTTTCTAATGCATTTGAGATTTCTCCCAACGTGCAGCGAGCTTCAGCACATTTTATAGATAATTCAAGAAGGTTTCCGCTCTCGTTTCTTGCTGCATTTTCCAATGCCAATAGACAATTTTGTACTTCTTTAGGATCTCTATTTAATTTGATTTTTTTAAGCTTTTCAATTTGCGAAAGTCTCACTTTTTGATTGTCAACATCGAGAATATCAATTTCTTTATCCTCAGTAAAGGGGAATAAATTTAGTCCAACAATGTGGTCTTTTCCAGAGTCAATCCGTGCCTGTTTCTTAGCAGCGGCTTCCTCAATTCTAAGTTTTGGAATTCCCGTTTCAATCGCTTTTGCCATTCCACCAAGTTCTTCAACTTCAGCAATGAGTTTTGTTGCCTCTTTCAGTAAATCATTTGTAATTTTTTCAATAAAGTAACTGTTGTGGCAAGGATCGATGAATGAGGTTATTCCAATTTCTTTCTGCAGAAACAGTTGCGTATTGCGCGCAATTCTCGCTGAGAAATCCGTCGGTAGAGCAATGGCCTCATCTAGAGCGTTTGTATGTAGTGACTGAGTTCCTCCTAACGCTGCTGATAAAGCTTCGATACATGTCCTCGATATATTGTTAAATGGATCTTGCTCTGTAAGAGACCATCCAGAAGTTTGGCAATGTGTTCTCAAGGACATTGATTTTGGGTTTTTTGCCTCAAATTCACTTAATACAGAGGCCCATAAAAGCCGACCAGCACGTAGCTTGGCAATCTCCATATGGTAATTCATACCTATTGCCCAGAAAAAACTTAGTCTTGGTGCAAAGTCATCTATTTTTAGCCCTGCTTTTATTCCTGTTCGGATGTATTCAAGTCCGTCTGCAATGGTGTATGCCAGTTCAATTGAAGCTGTTGCACCGGCCTCGTGCATGTGGTAACCTGATATTGAAATGGAGTTGAATTTTGGCATGTTGCGTGAGGTATATTTGAAAATATCAGATATAATTCTCATTGATGGAGCAGGGGGGTAGATGTAAGTGTTTCGTACCATGAATTCTTTCAGGATATCATTTTGAATGGTTCCTGCTAATTTTTTTTCTTCTACACCCGATTCCTTCGCAGCAGCAATATAAAAAGCCATAATTGGAAGGACCGCACCATTCATTGTCATTGACACTGACATCTCATTTAATGGAATTTCATTAAATAAGGTTTTCATATCCTCAATACTGTCGATGGCAACTCCTGCTTTACCGACATCACCTTGGACACGCTCGTGGTCTGAGTCATAGCCTCTATGGGTAGCTAAATCAAAGGCAACAGACAAGCCTTTTTGTCCGGCTTTTAAATTTCTTTTATAAAATGCATTTGAGTCTTCTGCTGTTGAAAATCCCGCATATTGCCGAACGGTCCAAGGCCGACTAGTATACATCGAGCTGTAGGGACCTCCCAAAAATGGAGCAATGCCTGAAACAAATTTAACATGACGCAATCCATTTAAATCTTGTTCGGAATATTGTGATTTGAATTGAATTTTTTCTGCTGTTTCGAACGATTCAATATGCGCCTCTTTTTCAGATTTATTTTTGAAATCACTTTCACTTAGTTCTGTATATTTCTTTGGTCTATTCATTATT
>TARA_B100001057_G_scaffold170811_2_pt1 | contig 10500 bp, 14 predicted proteins | sample TARA_B100001057 | Tara Oceans TARA_B100001057 (sample SAMEA2621839) | marine metagenome | biome: marine biome (ENVO:00000447); feature: surface water layer (ENVO:00002042); material: "saline water (ENVO:00002010), including plankton (ENVO:xxxxxxxx)" | depth 5 m | reverse complement strand
GATCTAGGTTTTGGAGAAAATGATATTCATGCGATTGTAAAAGATGAAGAATTATACTTGAAATATGATGAATGGAGAAAGGATAATAACTTTTAGAAAAAATAAATTATAAATATATATGAGGTTTCTCCAATTAATACTTATTTGCTCCATATTATACGGCGTATACTCTATAATAGATAATGATTGGAGTGGTCTTATATGGTTAATAGGAGGTCTTTCCTTTCTTTTTTTAAGTAATAATTGGATGAAAAAATGAAAATACCAAAAGACTTAATCTTTAAATATTTGCTTTCACTTGAAAATTACAATGAGTGTCACCCTACTTTAAAAGATATTTCAATGAAGGAAGCTTTAAATGCGCAAAAAAAAATTATTAATTTAGGTTTTTCAGATAAAGACATTATTAACATGAAGAGTGATAAATTGATGTTGGAATATAAATTATGGAGAAAAGAAACAGGGCAGTAGTATTATTAATTAACTATACATTACCTTTAATACTCATAATAACATTTAAGAATGAACAATTTATTATCTATTGATTCTGTTTCTAAATATTATGGAGATTTTACGGCTCTAAATAATGTCTCAATTGATGTAAAAGAAGGTTCAATATTTGGTCTTTTAGGTCCTAATGGAGCTGGAAAGACAACCCTGATTAGAATTATAAATCAAATTACTCAACCAGATGAAGGCAAAATATTATTTAATAATGAACCTCTCAAAATTAAACATATAAGTGAAATTGGCTATTTACCAGAAGAAAGAGGTCTATATCCAAAGATGACTATTGGCGATCAAGCTGTTTATCTTGCTCAACTTAAAGGATTGGATAGGGTAACCGCAAAATCAGAGCTAAAGAGGTGGTTTGATAAGTTTGAAATTGTGGATTGGTGGGATAAAAAGGTTACAGAGCTCTCTAAAGGTATGGCACAAAAATTACAGTTTATTGTAACAGTTCTACACAAACCTAAACTCCTAATATTTGATGAACCATTTTCAGGTTTTGATCCAATTAATGCAAACTTGATAAAAGATGAAATCCTAGATTTAAGGAAAAAAGGTGCTACCATAATCTTTTCTACCCATAGAATGGAATCAGTTGAAGAATTATGTGAGGAGATTGCTTTAATTAATAAATCAAATAAAATTTTGGACGGCAACTTAGATGATATAAAAACTAAGTTTAAATCAAATATTTATGAAGTTGGTGTTGATGCCCAGAACCCAAACTCACTCATTAAAAAATTAGAATCAATATTTGAAACTTCTAGACCATCTTTTAAAACAATTGGTGAGAACTTAAAACTAAACGTAAAATTAAATAATCAACAAACCTCTGAGAACTTACTAAATATCTTGAACAATGAGTCTAAAGTTATTCACTTTAAAGAAGTAATTCCAAGTGCAAACGAAATATTTATTAACTCTGTTGAGAATAACTAACATGAAACATTTTTCAATCATAACAACTAGAGAGTATTTAAATAAAATTGGAAATAAATCCTTTATTTTAATGACTGTCTTATTGCCTGTTATACTTGCTGGGATAGGATTTTTATTAGCTTTTCTATCATCTATTAATAATGATAAATCAAAGTCTATATCAGTGGTTGATAATACTGGATATATTTTTGAAAGACTTGATTCAACAAATGATATTAAATATAATTTAATTGACTCAAATTCATTAGATGAGGCTAAGGTTATGTCTGAGAATAATTCAGATTATGGATTGCTATACATCGATAATTTTGAATCTCCCACAAAGGTTGCTGAATCAGTCATCTTTATTACTAATGATTCTCCTTCATTTAGTACAATAGACAGAATTGAATCTGAACTTGAAGCAATCTTAACAAATGAAAACTTCATAATTGAGGGAATTGATATAAATCAAATTAACTCATCAAAGATTTATATCAATTTATTTCAAGAAAGTTTCGATGGAAAAGAGACAAGTAGAATTGATGGTCTTGTATCGCTTATCTTTGGTTTTTTTCTTGGGTTTCTATTATACTTCTTCATTTTTGCATATGGCAGTATGATAATGATGAGTGTAATGGAAGAAAAGACTAATAGAATTATTGAAATTATTATTTCTTCTGTTAAGCCATTTAACTTAATGACTGGAAAAATTATTGGTGTATCTCTAGCCGGATTAACTCAAGTATTTATATGGATGGTAATGTTCTTTGCCTTTTCTTTTATTTTCTCATCAATTTTTGGAATTTCCTCATCTTATGACACAGGTGAGATAATGCTTTCATCTAATAGTACAGATGGTCTATCATCTTTTACCCTAGAAATGATTTCTGCATTTATAAATTTACCCTTAGCTAATATCTTTATTGCGTTTATACTATATTTCATAGGTGGATATTTACTCTATGCAGCAATTTTTGCATCAATAGGTGCTGCCATTGACAACCAGGCTGATGCTCAACAATTTATGCTTCCAATAACAATACTAGTGATTATAGCTTTGTATGTTGGAGTATTAACTGTTCCGGAAGATCCCAATGGAATAGTTGCTCAATTATTCTCTTACATTCCTTTTACATCTCCAATAGTAATGCTAATGAGGATACCAAATGGCGTTCCAATATATGAACAGATAATTTCACTTTCAGTACTTTTTGCGTCTGTTATATTTATGATTTGGATAGGAGCAAAGATTTATAGAATTGGAATTTTAATGTATGGAAAGAAGGTTACATACTCAGAAATTATTAAATGGTTAAAGTATTAGTAAGACTAACTAGTTAAAGAAAAACAATTTAAAATGACTAGAGGAGAATTTGAAAAATATATTGAAGTGCAGAGCATTGATCCTAATAAAAAAAATGATTATTGGATTCTTTATGATAAAATATATGAGCCTCTGTCCCCTTTGACTTATAACCAAAAAGCAAATCTATTATTATCTGAGTTAAGAAAAATAAAATAATTCTAAATTTTACAAATGAATAGAGAAACCCTAAATAGAATAATTAGAAATAGAAAGACAATCTATCCTGCTAAGTTTTTAGACAGAGAGATACCTGAGAATGTGATAAATGAAATATTAGTAAATGCGATACACGCTCCAACACATAGGATGACTCAGCCATGGTTTTTTAAGGTATATAAAGGAAAATCAAAAAATGTTTTATGTGAAATTATTCAGAAAATTGATAAAGAGAAATACTCAGTGATTAAGATTAATAAGTTCATTGAAAAAGTTAAATCATCAGATACAATTATTTCAGTTTGTATGACCAAAGATGAGAGTAATCGTGTTCCTGAATGGGAAGAAATTGCAGCTGTATCAATGGCAGTTCAAAATATGTGGCTATCATGCTATGTTAATGATATTGGATCATATTGGAGTACACCTTCACTTAAAGATGAATATGCTAAACATTCAGGCTTGAATAGTAACCAGAAATCACTTGGGTTCTTCTTTATGGGAGCTTATGATCATATTGAGACTCCTAAAGTAAGAGAGGGACTGGACAGCAAAGTAGAATGGATATAAAAAAGCCCTAATTAAAGGGCTTCATACTTACTCCATTAATCCTAGCTGTTTATAGAAGTCTAGATTATCAAAGAAGTCTTGTTCTTGCCTAATCTTTCCATCCTCCATTAGAATAAGAGTAGTTCCTGACAGATCAACTTTGCTACCAGTTGCAGGTATACCAAAAAAATCACCATCATGTGTACCCTTAAAATTCCAATGCTTTACTAATTTGTCACCCTCGCCAAAGAGATCAACAAAAGTAAACTCAGCATCAGAGAATCCATTTACATAATTACTATAATAATTTTTGAGTGCTTCTATACCAACCAAATCATCGCCTGGCAAAACAACTTTAACATCTTCAGTAAAGAAATCACTGTTTATAATATCCACGTCTCCTTTGAAGAACTTATCCCATACCATCTCGTATGTTGATGAATTTTGTAAAAGTTTAGTGCTTTCATTTTCTAAGTTTATATATTTTTCTGGAACATTTGTACACCCTACAAAGATTAATGTAATCAATGCAATGTTAAAAATATTCTTGAACGTTATATGTAAGTCTGATTTTCTCATTTTAATAGTTTATAGATTGATTCAATTTAAGAAAATAAATAATAGTACATTTAAATTATTATCAAATTTTTAATATGAGTATATCTAAAAATAAGAAGTGGAATGAAATAAAAACAAATGACTCATGGTCTATATTCAAAATTATGGGTGAATTCGTCGAAGGATATGAAAAATTAAGTGCTATTGGCCCATGTATCTCAATATTTGGTTCTGCAAGAACAAAACCAGAAGACAAGTACTATAAACTTGCAGAAGAGATTGCAGCTGAAATAGTAGATAGAGGTTATGGAGTTATCACTGGAGGTGGGCCAGGGATCATGGAAGCTGCAAATAAAGGTGCTAACAATAATAAGGGTAAATCTGTTGGTTTGTGTATAAAACTTCCATTTGAAGATACTAATAACAAATATATAGATAAGGATAAAGAGTTGAACTTTGACTATTTCTTTGTAAGAAAAGTAATGTTTGTAAAGTATGCACAAGGATTTGTAGTTATGCCTGGAGGATTTGGCACTTTAGATGAAGTCTTTGAGGCAATCACATTAATCCAAACACACAAAGCAGAAAAGTTCCCTATCATACTTGTAAGTTCTGAATTTTGGTCAGGTATGATTGATTGGATTAAAAAAGTACTATTAAAAGAAAACAGAAACATTAGTATTGAGGACCTTGAATTGATAAAGATTGCAGATACCAAAGATGATGTAATGGATATACTTGAAGAATTCCATAATAATTACGAATTTAGTCCTAACTTCTAGTTAATGAAAAAAATCTTTTTACTATCGCTTGTTTTCTTAGGTTGTCAGAACACACAAAACGAGAAAATTGAGGTTGGGAGTTTATCAATCCTAGAATATCCCGAAGCACAAGAGCTTGAAAGATGGATTATGTTAGATTCTGGATATAAAAGAGTTTTTCAAGTAAGGAAATATTTTGAGTATTTTGTTAATGATAGTTTCTTTGAAGATGAAGAAAATATATCTGAATTCAATGAACTTAGATGGTCAACTATGTTAGAATACCAAAAAAGATATTTTAATTTATTAGATGAATTTAAAAAAAATATTGATCAGGAAGAAAAGTTAACTAAGTTTGTTGATTCAGTAATAATGACTGAATATCCTAAAATTAATGACTTTACTCAGAAGATATTTAAACTAGGTTCAAATTAAAGTTTATAAATGAAAAATTTAATTATAATTAGTTTACTATTTATTTACAGTTGTAATAATATGAATACAAACCCACCTATTGCGAAAAAAATTGAAAAAAAATTAGAAATTCATAATGATCTTAGAGTTGATAACTACTATTGGTTAAATGAGAGAGAAAACCCTGAAGTGCTATCTTATTTAGAAGAAGAAAATGAATACAAAGAAGCATTATTAAAACCTACTAAAAAATTTCAAGAAACATTATTTAAAGAAATGAAGAGTAGGATCAAGAAAGATGATAGTTCAGTTCCTTATTTTTTAAATGATTATTGGTATGTAACTAGATACGAGAAAGGTAAAGAATATCCAATATATACTCGAAGATATATGGACATTGATTCAGATGAAGAAATATTATTGGACGTTAATGAATTAGCAAAAAAACACAGTTATTATCAAGTATCTGGGATTAGTGTTAGTCCTGATAATGAAAAACTCGCCTTTGGAGTGGATACCTTATCAAGAAGAATATATACAATCAAGGTTAAAGATCTTGGAACAGGTGAAATGTACCCAGATCAAATCAATGGAGTTAATTCATATACAACATGGGCTGCAGATAGTAAAACCATGTTTTATACTGGAAAAGATTCTCAAACATTAAGATCAGATAAAATATATAGACATCAATTAGGTTCTAATCAAGATAAAGATGTCCTAGTCTATGAGGAAACTGATGAAACTTTTTCAACTTTTGTTTATCCTTCAAAATCAAGAGAATATATTATGATTGGATCAAGCAGTACAATGTCTAACGAATATAGATTTTTGTCAAGTGATACTCCAAATGATTCTTTTAGTCTAATTCAAAAAAGAGAAAGAGGATTAGAGTATTCTCCTTCTCATGTTGGTAACATGTTCTATATCTTAACTAATCAATTTAAAAGCACCAATTTTAAACTTGTTAAAACTCCCATATCATCTCCTAACAAATCTAATTGGATAGATGTTATTCCTCATAGGGAAGATGTGCTGATTGAAGATGTTGATTTCTTTAATGATTTTATGGTAATCGGAGAAAGAATAGATGGTCTCTTAAAATTGAGAATTAAAACATGGGATGAAAAAGAAGATTATTATTTAGGCTTAAATAGTCAGTTTGACTATGAAAAAGATACATACTCTTCATCAGTTGGATATAATCCAAATTTTAATACAAATTTGTTGAGGTATAATTATACATCTTTGACAACCCCATACACTGTAATAGATTACAACGTAAATACTAAGGAAGAAAAAGTTTTAAAGCAACAAGAAGTTCTCGGTGGATCTTTTAATTCAGTAAATTATACATCAGAAAGAATCTTTGCTCAAAGTCATGATGGCAAACAAATACCAATTTCAATTGTTAGGCATGTCAACACAGATTTAACACCAAACACACCTATTCTTCAGTATGGTTATGGATCTTACGGGTATACAAGAGACGCCTCATTTTCTTCAATAAGATTAAGTCTACTTGATAGAGGTTTTGTTTTTGCAATAGCTCATGTGAGAGGTGGAGAATATCTAGGTAGAGCTTGGTATGAAAATGGAAGAATGCTTAATAAAATTAATACATTTAAGGATTTCATTAGCTGCTCTGAATTCTTAATTGAAAATAATTATACATCTAAAGAGCATCTTTATGCTGAGGGAGGTTCAGCTGGTGGTTTATTAATGGGAGCTATTATGAATATGGCTCCTGATTTATATAATGGGATAATAGCTGCAGTTCCATTTGTTGATGTAGTTACAACAATGTTAGATGAATCTATTCCGCTTACAACAGGAGAATGGGATGAATGGGGAAATCCAAATGACAAAGAGTATTATGAATATATGAAATCGTACTCTCCATATGATAATATTAAAGAGGTGGAATATCCTAATACACTAGTTACAACAGGGCTTCATGATTCTCAGGTTCAGTATTGGGAACCTGCAAAATGGGTTGCCAAATTAAGACAGTATCACAAAGGCAATAATTTAATATTACTGCACACAAATATGGATACAGGCCATAGTGGTTCCTCTGGCAGGTTTGAAGCTTTAAAAGAAGTTGCAATGGAATTTGCCTTTTTATTCATGTTGGAGGGTATAACTGAATAATTATAGTGATACTATTTTAGTTTTCATTAGTTAATAGAGCTTTTTTTAATCTAATTTATAAATTGCTATAAATAAAAATATCAATCTTTATTCTTGTATAATATACTGAAGAGCATCAAGAGCCATTAAGCTTCCGTTATGGCTAACTTCAGGAACTTCAATTTTTATCCAATTGAATATAGCATTAATTGATTCTGCTTTTATTAAAGATTTTTGATAAAAAAAATCACCTCTATCAAATCTGTTTAATCCCTGAAGGTCAACAACTTCATTATGTCTTAGTCCTGAAGAATTTGGATTATTGTCATTTTCACCAAGATGAATATAAAGTTTCTTTGAAAAAGCATCTGTTAAAGTTGAATCTTTTATTTGACTATTGAATAATCCATAAGGAAAATCAAAATTTGAATCTGGGACAGTATACCACCCAGCATTAGATGAAACAGCAATATTTAATTTACTGTTTGGGAGATACAATACAAATCTATGAAGAAATTGTGCTCCTGCAGAATGACCCCAAGCATTGTAATTTGTTTGATTTCCCTGAATTTCACTTACTATGTAATCAAATATTTGATCAATTGTAGAGATCGTCCAAGTATCAGATGAGTTAAATGTATCAATACTTGGGTTATCACCATCCTCAAATATATTTGCAAGATTGTATTTATCTCCCCCCTCATAATTTATATCATCAAATTCTGGTGCAAAAACCATAAAATTATTTTCATTAGCCATCTCTATCCAATAATTCCTGTAGCTAGAAGCATTTCTACTAGCTCCATGAAACGAAAATACAATAGGAAGGTTTTTTATATCTCCCTCTGGTATATGATAAAAAATAGTAATTGGTTTGTCGCTTAAGCTTCCGACAGGATTAAAAATAAAAGATTCGGTAGAATTACTAGTAAGAATATCTTCTTGAGTAGTAACAAATTGTTGTGTTATATTTTGATCAATGACAATGTCTTCTTTAATGTTATTAGTATCTATAGGACTCTCATAAATATCCTTTTCTGATGAACAGCTTATTATAATTGATAAAAAAAGTAAATAGAATTTTTTTATACAAATAAATTTCATTTTAAAGACTAATATTTGTCTGATAAATTTATAATTTTAAAATTAAATTAAAATATTATGAAAAGAAAAGTAAATGCAATCTGGAAAGGCAATGGCGCAGATGGGAACGGTATTCTTTCAGCACAAAGTGGTGCTTTTGAAAAAATGCCATATAGTTTTAAAACAAGATTTGAGAATGATGAAGGAAAACTTGGAACAAATCCAGAGGAATTGATTGCTGCCGCTCATGCAGGATGTTTTAATATGAAGTTAAGTTTTGTATTAAATGAGGCAGGCTATAGTCCAGAAGAATTAAATACAGATGCAGTGTTAACTTTTGAAGATGGAAAAATTATTTCAATTGAACTTATTCTTAGAGCAAAAGTATCTGGTGTTTCTGAAGAAAAGTTTATAGAATTAGCTGAGGATGCAAAGAGGAACTGTCCTATTTCAGGTGCTCTTAACTGTGATATAATTTTAAATCCTTCTCTTATTTAAAAAGTTAATAATTTTTTAAATTTAATTTAAATCTAATCTTTTGTAACTCATTATTATAATTTTGAAATGATGAGAATACTTAGACACGTTATTTATTTAATAGGACGAAACAAAGTCATTCAAAAACTTTCATATTCTAAAACATATATGTTTTACACAATGAAATTAATGTATTACAAGTTTGGTTGGTTGATTAAATTCGCTAAGAAATTTCTATTTAAATAATTATTAAATATTAACAACTAGTTTATCCCACCAACATATGATTTAATTATTGGATTCATAGGTTGGATCTTCTCTTTAAACCCATCATTTATATCCCCAAGCACTGTAAGTTTTTCTATTTCAAACAATTCTCTAAATCTTATATTAACAGGAGATCCAATAACTTTATTTCCGAGTTCTTCCCATACATCAGAGTTTTTAAATACCTCTATTAGAGTTGCGGTATTACTCTTTTCATTTAAGTACCATTCAAATTTAATTATACCGTCATCGTTTAGCCTATAAAAAAGGGGGCACTGTTCTTCTCTTATAAAGTGCCTTACAGTTTCAATATTATCTTTAAATGATACATCTATAACAACCGTTACAACATCACTTTTTTTATTTAATTCTTTTTTCATACTGTTTTTTATTATAATAAAATATTTCGGAAAGCTTAATAACTATTAAGTAATATACTATCACTATAATTATTCTTGTTATAAAATTTGATTCTAAATAGTCTACCGAGCTTATGGTATAATTCCTTAATATAGCACAAATAACATATGCTACTAAATAAAAATACCAGGGCTTTGGATTCCCTACATTTAAAAATTCATTCTTCATATTAATCTAGAAGATAAGTTTTTTATCTATATTGGAGAGTAACTTTATCTCAACAATCATTAAAAATATTTTTATTCTTCTCTTTACATTTATTTCCTTGAATATCTACTCTCAATTAGAAATGGGTGTTGCAGTTGCACATGATATAGAAAATGATATTTCTAAATTAGGATTAGGTACAAGCTATAAGATACTCCCTAAACTCTCATTAGGTCTTGGGATTATGATTACTCCACTTGATATAGAAGATGATTATGAAATTATGTATAATCTAAAATATAATTTAGGAAGATTAAATGTTGTAGGTGGATTTATGAAAGAAATGAATCCCAAAATGGATTCAGAACCATACTTTGGAATTGATTTCAAAATCTTTAAAAATAAAAAGTTTAAAGTCTTTTATAATCAATCAGAAATGATGAAAACTCTTGGTATAAAGACACCTATTCTAGAATTCAGTAAGCAAAGAGATTAAATATTCATCAGCTAATTTCCGTATTCATTGGAAAATAGAATACCCTTTATTAATTAAGCATTATTGGGTAGTTCTTTCATATGCAAATCCTCCTTTTTGCCCCTGTGACCATGATGTAAATTTAACTGTCAAATATATATCATCATCAACTAGATATAAAACTAAATTTTTACCAACTACATCTTTAGGTTGACCCACTGCAAGTCTAAAAGTTTTAAATGTAAGATTTTCAATATTATCAG
>TARA_B100001057_G_scaffold5488_1_pt1 | contig 10505 bp, 11 predicted proteins | sample TARA_B100001057 | Tara Oceans TARA_B100001057 (sample SAMEA2621839) | marine metagenome | biome: marine biome (ENVO:00000447); feature: surface water layer (ENVO:00002042); material: "saline water (ENVO:00002010), including plankton (ENVO:xxxxxxxx)" | depth 5 m | reverse complement strand
TTAGGTGATACTGCTTATTGGAAGTTCAGTGATGATAAATTGATTCCTTACAACTCTAAGGCAAAAATTAATGAAGGAATAGTATTAAAAAAAGTGAAATAAAGATTAATTTTCATACATTTCAATCTCTAATCGTAATATAATAAACATGAAAACAAAAATTTCATTGCTTGCATTTTTATTAGTTTTTTCATCTTGTAGTATATTTAAAACTTCTCAAACTATAACTGAAAAAAACACTGATGAAACATCAACAAATGTTGAAGCTGAATCAGATAATACATTTAATAAATTTTTAGGAGATTACGCCATTGAGATTTTGGGTATTCCTTCAGGAGAGGATGGTTCACTAACATTGAAAGTTTCAGCTGAAAATGATATCCTCAAAGCTGAGCTTACTGGAGATTCTGTCGAAGCATCTAGTTTTTTTAAATTTCAGACCGTAGAAGTTGAGGATGATATTCTCTTTATAGAGGTCTTTGTTCCTGAGTATAGTGTTACAGGTTTTTTTGAGCTATATGTTGAAGGGAATGAGGTAGCAGGTTATGCTTTTGACATGTTTGAAATTGTTGGTACAAAGTCAAATTAGACAACCTTGAAAAAAATAATTTATTCAATAATTATTTTGATGGTTTTTTCATTAAACTCGTGTTTATCTTTTAAAGTAATAAAAGATGCATCATCAAATAATAAAGAGATTCTTAAAGATAGAATTTCAGGTAAATATAGTTTGACCATCTCATTCGGAAATCCATACGGTGATATTGATGTTTCACTTGAAATCTATTATATGAACTCTGAAATTAAATCAAGAGCATCGTACTTTGATGGTCAAAAAAATGTATCTGTAAAAATTAATAGTACAGAATTATTTGAGGGAGCGATATTTATAAACTTAATTGACCCAGAGGTTGGTAATGTTGAGATGGAAATATACTTCGATGATGAAAATTCTATTTCTGGCTTCTATGCAGGTGAGTACGAATTCAAGGGTAAAAAAGTAAACTAATTACTGTGAAACTTCATAATCAAACTCCCAAAGTGGATTATCGAGTTTGTTGATTATATAATTTAAGGTAAGTTCTTCCTGAGGTAAAATATCCTTTTCAGAAATTATTCTTATATGTTTAATTTTTCCAATTGACTCATGCTCATTAGCAACCACTGCCTTACAGTTTGGCATTTCATGATGGTTTATAAATGCTCCTAATGGAAGTCTTATATAATTATCTGGAAATCTTTCATCATAAACATGAGATATCCCAAGGTCAGTATTTGCAGGAATATTCTGGGTAGCAAATACACCAAGTCCTTCAATTTTACTATCCTTTATTGTAATAGAATCAGGTAAAGGCCTCCATTCTTTTCTTTCTTTCATTAGTTCAATTTATGAATAATTATTTATTTGATTTACATACTAACTTTATTCAATTGCAATCAATCTCATATTCACTCCAAGATTTGTTGGGCGAGATATTTGGGAAATAATAACATTTTTTTGTTTCATCAGGAAAATTCACATATTTATAAAAAGCTGACGGCACATGTGCTCCAGTATCAAGAGTAATGTGATTAGAATCAAACTCTAAATATATTTCAACCTCTATATCTCCAAATTCATCTGCCCATTTTCTTACTTGCTCTTCTAAGTCAACCCACGCTCCCCTATTAAGATCATCATATTGCAGAGCAACATTTAAATAAGCGAATGTTGAGTATAAATTCTCATATGAATCATTGAATGATCCTGCTGGAGCCATATGGCCCCTATCCCATCTATTTGAATAATAATCATTGTCATCTGATGTATAGATAGAGTCAACAGTATAAAAGTTCATTCCATCTCTATCTGCATTTTTGACAATATCTTTAACAGTGTATTTAACCCAGTTTGGTTGTTCAAAAATTTCATTGTATGAAATCTCAAAAATATTAGTAGTTACTAAAATTGAATCAATTTTATCTCTATCTAATTGTTTAGATATTTCAGATTGACTAGATTCTGACTCATCAATTGATAGCTCATAATTTTCTTTATTTTCGTCTTTTTGGCATGAGCCAATGATGATCAAAAAAAATAAGAAATACTTATGCATTATTATTTTTTTAACTTTCTCATTAAACCCTCTTGAGCAACTGAAGCAATCATGGTACCATCTTCTTTAAATATACTTCCCCTAGCAAACCCTCTGGAATTTGAAGCACTGGGACTTTTCATATCATATAAAAGCCAGTCATTAATAGAAAAATCTCGATGGAACCAAAGAGCATGATCAAGACTAGCATAGTAAGCTCTGGTTTTTGCAATCTCCTTTCTGTGAGGAAGAGATGCAGTTGCAAGAAGTTGATAGTCACTAACAAATGCCAATAATTGATGGTGAAACTGTAATGGCATGTCTATCTTGTCTTTTAATCTAAACCAACAATGATTAATTGGTAGTGCATTTTTTTTTCTTAAAAAAATATTTGTTCCTACAGGTTTAAAGTCAAACACTTTTGGGTGAGCAGCTAAAAATATCTGATACCTTTCAGCTTGTTCCTCTTTAAACTTTTCAGCTTGTTCAAAATCTGTCAATAGTAAATCTGGACTTAAGACATTTGGCATCTGAATTTGATGATCAAAACCTTCCTCATCTTTTTGAAAAGAAGCAGCCATATTAAAAATTGCCCTTCCCTTTTGAAATGCTACAACTCTTCGTGTTGTAAAACTTCCACCATTTCTAATATTATCAACTTCATAAATAACTGGCTCATTTAAATCACCAGGTAAAATAAAATATGCATGCATAGAATGAGCTATTCTGTTATCAGGTACAGTCTGATATGCAGCATGCAATGACTGACTTAAAACTTGCCCCCCAAATATTCTACCCCAGACAGTTTTATAATTTTTACCCTCAAATTTATTTTCTTCAATTTTTTTGAGTTTAACTATTGATAATAATTCATTTATGTCCATAAAATTTGTCAAATATTTTGTAAGCCCTTTAAAAATAGGGGCTTAATACTACAAAGTTAGCAAAGATTGATTATCTTTGCGAACCAATAACATAAATTAATTTATTATAATGAGAAATATTTTAGCAATTACATTCAGTGCTTTTTCATTTTTAGCGTTGAAATCACAACAAATTGAATTTGTAGAATATGACCTGGATAACGGACTTCACGTTATTCTTCATCAAGATAATACAGCACCAGTAATAACTACTGCTGTTTCATATCATGTAGGATCTAAAGATGAGGAAGAAGGTCTAACAGGATTTGCTCACTTTTTTGAGCACCTACTATTTGAAGGAACAAAAAACATTGAGGGGGGACAATGGTTTAAGATTGTAGAGGCGAATGGTGGATCAAATAATGCATATACATCAGATGACCAAACTTATTATTATGAAGTTTTTCCCTCAAATAAATTAGAGTTGAGTCTATGGATGGAATCTGAAAGAATGTTACATCCAATAATAAGACAAGAGGACAGAATTACATTACAGGAAGGTGTTGTAAAAGAGGAAAAAAACTTTAGACTTAGGAATGCTCCATATGGAGCTCTTCTCTATGCAGTAAGAAGTAATCTTTACAGAAAACATCCGTATGGAAGGTTGACTATTGGATTAGATAAAGATCTTGAAGCAGCTAACATAAATGACTTTAGGAAGTTTAATGAACTGTACCATAAACCAAATAATGCTACACTAGTTGTTGCTGGGGATATAGATGTTGAAGAAACTAAAATGTTGATTAAAAAATATTTTAATGATATTCCTAGTTCCGAACTAATTAAAAAAGAATTCCCAAAAGAAGATCCAATAACTGAGACTATAGAGGCAACTTGGTATGACCCTAATGTTCAAGTTCCAGCACTATTAATCGGTTATATAACACCTAAAATGACTTCCAGAGAATCTAGAGTTCTCAACTTACTATCCACTTATTTAAGTGATGGTAAAAGCTCTGTACTTTACAAAAAAATGATTGATGAAAAGAAAATGGCTCTAGGAGTTCAGACTATTAATCTTGCTCAAGAAGACTATGGTACATATCTAATGTTAGCTGTTCCACTTGGTGACTTTACACTGGATGATTTGTTATCTGAGATAGATGAAGAGATCAGTAAAGTTCAGGAAGATTTGATCTCAGACAGAGATTATGAAAAACTTCAAAATATTCTTGAGTCTCAATTTGTAAGTAGGAATGCCTCAATCGAGGGAATCGCAAATTCACTCTCTGACTACCACACATTTTATGGAGATGCAAATCTTATAAATACTGAAATTGAAATTTATCAGAGTGTGACCAAAGAAGAAATAAGAGAAGTTGCAAAAAAATATTTAATGCCTAATCAAAGGGTTGTATTAGATTACTTGCCTGGAGATGATAACAATAAAACAATTATAGAGTAATGAAAAATATTTTAAGAAATTTAATTAACCCTAGTGCTTTAAGTAAGGCATTAATAATAGCCGGATTAATTTTTTATAATCCAGTACAATCTCAATTAGATAGATCCGTAATGCCTGAATCTGGTCCTGCACCAGAAATATTTTTTGGTAAACCTAATACTTTTAAATTAGATAATGGTCTTACAGTAATGGTAGTAGAGAATTCCAAACTACCAAGAGCTTCAGCCTCACTATCATTTGATAACCCACTTATTTTTGAGGGAGAAATTGCTGGAGTTAGTTCAATTTTAGGAGAAATGATTGGAAATGGAACTCAATCAATTTCAAAAGAAAAATTTCTTGAAGAAGTTGATTTTATGGGAGCTTCAATGAGTGTATCAGGATCTGGTGCATTTGCTAGCTCACTTTCAAGATATTTCCCTAGAGTTTTAGAATTAATGGCAGATGCTGTTTTAAATCCTCTTTTAACAAAAGAGGAATTTGATAGTCAGAAGAATTTAATCAAAGAGAGTCTAAAGACTGCAGATAAAGATGTTGCCACTGCAGCAAATAGAGTTCAAGATTTAATTACATATGGGGCAAATCATCCAAATGGTGAATTTATTTCACAAGAAACTCTAGATAAATCTGAGTTAAATGATGCAATTAATTTTTACAATAATTATGCAAGTCCTAATAAAGCATACCTAGTAATACTAGGAGATGTAAATTTTGAAGAAATTAAAGAAAGAGTAACTAATCTGTTTAGTAGATGGGAATCAAGTGAAGTTGTATCAAAATCTTTCCCTGAGCCAGCTAATCCTGAAGAAACTGAAATAATTTTTGTTGATATGCCTAACGGTGTTCAATCAGTTGTTTCAGTAATTAATACAATTGATTTTAATAAAAAAGAGTCTGATTACTTCTCAGCATTGGTTGCTAATAGAATACTTGGTGGAGGTGGTGCTGGAAGATTATTTAATAATCTAAGAGAGGATAAAGGCTGGACTTATGGATCATATTCAGGCGTTTCAGAAAGTTACAAAACAAAGGGATACTTTATTGCTCAAGCTCAAGTTAGAAATGAAGTTACTGGTAGTGCTGCTGTTGAACTACTAAGAGAAGTAGATAAAATGAGAAATACATTAGTATCTGATGATGAGTTGTCTTCAGCCAAAGCAAAGTACACAGGAAATTTTGTTATGTCTCTTGAGGACCCTTCAACAATTGCTGGTTTTGCAAGAAATATAATTACTCAGGATTTGCCTGAGGATTATTACAACAGCTTTCTCGAGAAAATTAATTCTGTGACAAAAGAGGATATTAGAAACGCTGCAGAAAAGTATTTTCTTACTAATCAAACAAGAGTATTTATTACCGGAAAGGGAAGTGAAATAATTGATGCTCTGGAAGGCATTGAATATAATGGAAAAGCACTTACTATTAGATACTTTGATAAATTTGGTAACGAAACTAGTAAACCCAACTATTCTGTTTCTTCAGATGTAAGTGCAGAAAGTATAGTTGCTAACTATATAAATTCAATTGGAGGAAAAGATAGATTAGAAGAGGTTCAGTCTATCGAAGTTTCTGGAAATGCAAATTTAAATATGCAAGGACAAAGTTTTGTTTTAGAATTTTATTCTCTAAAAAACAATCAAAATCAATCTCTATCAACTGTTACTGCTGGAGGTATGATGGTTCAAAAAAGTGTATTTAACAAATATCAAGGATACAATGAGGTTAATGGTCAAAGAATTCCGCTAACTGATTCGGAACTTGAAAGTGCTATTATTGATTCAGCTTTATTCTCTGAATTAAATTATGATTTTTCAACAATTGAACTTTTAGGGACATCTATTGTAAATGATGAAAAGGTTTATGAAATTAAAGTAACCGATAGTAAAACTGAATATTATTCAATAGAGTCAGGTCTTAAATTAAAGGAAATTGAGACAACAGAGGTTGAAGGAAATCAGATCGTTGTTGAAACAACTGTAAATGAGTATGAGGAAGTTGACGGAGTTCTAATCCCTAGTGAAATAAATCAAGTTACTCCTGCTCTGCCAATACCTGGAGGAATTACCATAAAGTTTAGTAAGATTAAACTCGATGTGAAAACATCAGATTCTGATTTTAATTAAAAGTAAAAACGCTAACTAGAGGCACCTTTAATAGGTGCCTTTTTTTTTGTTACTAGATAAACTCCTACTAGAATTATACTTGTTCCTGTGAACTGAGTTAATGTAAAATTTTCTCCATCTAATAAACCCCAAAAAATTGCAATAACAGGCATCAAATAAGTTGTAGAAACAGAAAAAACAGGTGTTGATATTGCAAGTAATTTAATGTAAAGAACCTTTGCAATTGCGGTACCAAAAAGTGCAAGTATTACAATGTAAATTATAGACTCGATTATTAGTGGGTTTGTTGTAAAACTAGAAAATGGGAAGTCAGAGAATAACAGTACAATAAATGCTGGAATAAATAAAAATATAAAACTCATAAAAACTATACCTAAAGCAGGAATGTTTGGAAGTTTATATTTTAAAACATTTGCATTAACTGCATAGCAAAAAGCAGCTAGAACAATAAACATAACATAGAATATATTAAATGATGATGATAATAGTTCATTGTTTATCAATACTACAATTCCTAAAAATCCAATAATTACGCCAAAAACTTGTTTTTTTAGTAATTCCTCTCCAAAAATTATGACACTAATAAGAAGAGTAAAAAGAGGTGTTAATGATACCATTACTGCAGTAACAGAGCTTGAAATTTCGGTTTCTGCAAACGCAAATAAATATGCAGGAAAAAATGAACCCACAAATGCAGAAAGTGCAACCCATTTCATTTTTCTTTTTGGTATATGTTTGATTTTATTATAACCAATAGGCGCTATTAATAGGGTTGTTATGATTACTCTAACCGATCCCAATTGAACCGGTGTAAGACCAGTTAAGCCTTTTTTAATGAGTATATATGAACTTCCCCATATAACAGATAGAATAATCAAAGTTCCCCATTTTCTGAGATTTAAGTTCACAGGCTATTTATTTTTTGGCATTATTAATTTTACTTGCTTAATTCGTTTCTTATCAACTATTTCAATGACAAACTTTAAGGATTCATGATTGATCACCTGTCCTACTTTGGGGATTTTTTTAACTTTTTCAATTAAAAACCCACCAAGAGTTTCAATTTCTGTTGAGATATCATCAAACGAGGCTGAGTCTTTAAGGTTTATAGCTCTGTAAAAATCTTGTAAATTAATTTTAGAGTCAAAAATATAAGTATAATCGTCTAGTTTAGAGAATAAATTATCTTCCTCATCAAACTCACCACTAATTTCTCCAAATATTTCTTCAATAACATCTTCTAGCGTAATTATTCCAGATGTTCCACCATACTCATCAACTACAATTCCAATGTGTATTTTTTTTGTTTTAAACTCTGTTAGTAAATCATCAAGCTTTTTATTTTCAGGAATAAATAATGGCTTTCTCAACAAGCTTTTCCAGTTAAAATCTACTTTCTCTAAATGTGGTAAAAGATCTTTTACATATAGGACACCTTCGACTTTATCAAGATTATCACTGTAAACAGGAACTCTAGAAAATCCTTTATCTATTAAATTATCAACTATTTCTGTAAATTTTTTATTTGCTTCAAGTGCAAAAACATCAACTCTTGGACACATTATTTGTCGTGTTTCAACATTCCCAAAATTAACAATACCTTTAAGAATTTTTTTCTCCTCTTTACTCGTTTCTTTTGAATCAGTAAGTTCAAAAGCCTTTGAAAGTTTATCTACAGAGAGTTGTCTTGAATCCTTAACTAAATTTGATTCTAAATAACTCATTGATTTACTCATTGGTGTGTTAAACAGAAATAGTATATATCTATCTAAAAAGTAAATGGGATTCACCATTATTTTAGAAAAAACCAAAGGATTTCTATTAGCATAAATTTTGGGTAATATATCCCCAATAAACAAAATCAACATTCCTATTAAACCTACTTCAATTAAAGTTTCAAGTATTGGGTTAAGTGAGCTCAAATAAGGATTGTCTATTGAAGCAAACAATATTACAATAGCAATATTTATAAAATTATTTGATATTAAAATGGTAGCAAGTAACCTTTTAGGCTTATCTAAGAGTGAAATTATTTTGGATATCAATTTATCACCCTTTTCATTAGGTATGTTCGATTTATCCAGTGAAAAAAAAGCTACCTCAGAACCTGATGTTAGAGCTGATAAGAATAAAAATATTATGATTAAAGAAAATTTAACTATCACCGAGTTCTAGTGTTTAATTTATAAGCAGAGGTTCGGAAATTATTCTAGAATGGTAAATCATCTTCAGCCTGATCATTTACCTTATTATTAGTAGAAACTGGCGGATTAGATTCAACATTGACGGAGGGCTCTTTTTTTGTTGACAGAAATGTAAATTCATCAACATTTACCTCAGTGGTATACCTATCAGCACCGTCATCTCCTTGCCATTTTCTTGTTCTAAGTTTACCTTCTACATATACCTTGTCTCCTTTTGATAAATATTTCTCACAAATTTCTGCTGCTTTGTTCCTAAGTACAATATTATGCCAATCGGTATTTGTTACTTTTTCATTAGTTGACTTATTGGTATATGTTTCATTAGTAGCTAGAGGAAATCTTGCAATACATCCTCCATTATCAAAGTGCTTAATTTTTACATCATCACCTAGATGTCCAATTAACATAACCTTATTTAAAGTTCCGCTCATAGGTATTAATCTACAGCTAATATACAAAAATAGAGTACCTAGAATAATTTCTTATTAATAAAATTATTTATTGGGACAGGGAAGTTGAAGTTGCTTAATCTAGATAAATCAATACCCATTGAAATATCTTTTTCAGTTTTAATGATATAAAATGATATATATAAAACTTGATGTGACAAAACATGCTTGATATTATATTTTGATAATGTATTAGTTTTAATTGAAATACTCTGAGAGTCAATAAATTTATTGAAGCTAGGGACTTTCTTAATATTATCAACTTTAAAATTAGTTTCGATTAATGGGAACTGACTAAGCTTAAACCAAATATCCTTTTCAATACGTTTTTCAATAAGAGTTTTATTTTTTGGGTCAACTAAAACTATATAGTTAAAGAATCTTTCCTTTACTTTTTTCTTTTTTAATTTATATGGAAGCTTTTCTACAATGTTCTTTCTATATGCGATACATTTCGAGCTAAAAATACATGAATCACAATTTGGAAATGGAGTACATATTAATGCGCCAAATTCCATCATAGCTTGATTAAAGTCTCCAGGATTATTTGTCTTACCAATTAATCTTTTTCCAATCTCTTTCACTTTATTTTGAGTTTTTTTTGAATCAATTGGCTCTTTTATTCCATTATATCTAGTTAAAAATCTCATCACATTTCCATCAACAACAGGGTTAAATTCATCAAAACAGATAGAGGATATAGCACTTGCAGTATAATCACCAATTCCCTTTAACTTAATTAAATCTCTGTATTTAGAAGGAAATTCCCCATTAAAATTATTAATGATTTCTTTCGAAGTTTTGTGAAGATTTATAGCTCTGTTATAGTATCCTAATCCTTGCCAAGCTTTTAAGACATGGCTTTCCTTAGACATTGAAAGTTTTTCAATATTTGGGAACCTCTCCATAAAGTTTATGTAATATTGGATTCCTTGAGAAACTCTTGTTTGCTGAAGAATTATTTCTGAAATCCAGACACTGTATGGATCTTTATTTTTTCTCCAAGGCAGATCTCTTTTATTAATTAAATACCATTTAAGTAATTGATTTTCCAAAGGCATCTTGCAATTTAAATGTGACTAATTATATATTACTTAATCACTAATTTAAAATTTAAATTTATATATTTGCTAGCCTTAAATGCTAATTGTGTAACCAACTTAATAGAAAAATGACAAAGGCAGATATTGTAAAAAATATATCGGATCAAACAGGGATGGATAAAACTGATGTTCAAATGATCGCTGAAAAATTTATGGATGAAATTAAAAAATCTCTACAAAATAATAATAATGTTTATCTAAGAGGTTTTGGAAGTTTTATAAT
>TARA_B100001057_G_scaffold366016_1_pt1 | contig 10505 bp, 10 predicted proteins | sample TARA_B100001057 | Tara Oceans TARA_B100001057 (sample SAMEA2621839) | marine metagenome | biome: marine biome (ENVO:00000447); feature: surface water layer (ENVO:00002042); material: "saline water (ENVO:00002010), including plankton (ENVO:xxxxxxxx)" | depth 5 m | reverse complement strand
TTAGAATTAGGCAATTTAATAGCTGTAGATGGTGAATTTATGGGTCTTAATATAAGACGTGATCCATTATGTTTGATACAAATTTCCACTGGGAATTCTGATGCACATATAGTTCAATTAGATAGAAAAAGCTATAATGCTCCAAATTTAGTTAGAATTTTAAAAAATGAAAAAATAGCAAAAATTTTTCATTATGGGAGAGCTGATTTAGCCCACATAAAATATTATCTAAAAACTGAGACAAACAACATTTTAGATACAAAAATAGCATCAAAATTATCTAGATCTTATTCAGATAATCACTCATTAAAAACTTTAATAAAAGAATTTTTAAATATTGATATTAGTAAACAATTTCAAAGCTCTGATTTTGGAGGGGAACTGACACCTGCGCAATTAAAGTATTGTGCTAATGATGTTATATTTTTACATAAAATTCATGATGAATTAAATAAAATTCTTGTAAGAGAAAATAGAATTGAATTATATAAACAATGTTTAAAATTTTTAAAAACAAGAGTTGAATTAGATCTTGCATTTTTTAAAGATGATATCTGGGCACATTAGTGAAAAAAATTGATTATAAAAATATTGCTAAAAATGTAATTAATTTAGAAATTAAAGCTCTTCAAAAATTAAAAAAATCACTTAATCTAAATTTTAACAAAGCTGTAGATGCAATAGTCAATTGTCAATCAAAAGTTATTTTGTGTGGGGTTGGCAAGAGTGGAATAATAGCGAGTAAAATATCTGCAACTTTATCTTCAATAGGAACGCCCTCTTTTTCACTATCTGCTAACGACTGTTCACATGGTGATATGGGAAGTATGACAAGAAAAGATGTTTTAATTTTAATAAGTTATTCAGGAAACTCTATTGAACTAAGAAATATTATCAACTATGCAAATCGAAATAAAATCTTATTGATTGGGATTACATCAAAAATAAATTCTGAACTTTATAAAAATAGTGACATTGGACTTATAACACCTGAGGTAAAAGAGGCTGGATTAGATATGATCCCAACTTCTAGTACTATTAATCAGTTAAGTATTGGTGATGCTTTAGCAATTTCAACATTGAGAAAGAAAAAAATCAATAATTTAGATTTTAAAAAATTCCATCCATCTGGAAGTTTAGGTGAAAAGTTAAAAACTGTTGAAGATTTAATGTTAACAAAAAATAAAATACCATTCATAAATGAGAACATCTCAATGACAAAAGCATTAAAAATAATGACAGAAAAAAAGTTAGGAACTTTAATAGCTCAAAATAAAAAAAAAATTACAACCGGTATTATAACTGATGGCCAAATTAGAAAATTAAATTCTAAAAATGTTATAATGAGTTTATTAAAAGTGAAAGATGTAATGACAAAAAATCCTATAAAAATTGAAAAAGATACATTAGCTACTAAAGCACTGTCGATTATGAATGAAAAGAAAATTACAAGTTTGTGTGTTTACAATCGTAATAAAAAGTCAATTACTATAGGAATAGTGCATATTCATAATATTTTGAATAAAAAAATTTATTAAATGTTAAAAAAAAATATCCTTCAACTTTTTTTGATAATTTTATTAATAGCTATAAGTATTTTTTTTTATCAAAAATACATGATCTCAAACGATATAAGTAAAAAATTACTAGAGAAAGATATTGATTCTACAAAAACTAATAAAGTATTGATTTCGAAAGAAAACAGAGAGGCAACAAATGTAATTGAAAATTTGAGGTATATCTCAAATGATTTATTTGGAAATACTTATATTATTAATGCTCAATCTGCTCAAGTTGAGGATGATAAAGTTAACGAAGTTCGTCTCTACAATGTGGTAGCTCAAATTATTCAAAAGAACAACGAGATAATCTTTATTAATTCAAATTTTGCTGATTATAATAAAATAAATAATAATACTATCTTTAAAGAAGATGTTAATGTTAAATATGGTGATCAATCCATCGATGCAAACATCATCAATCTCAATTTCTCAAAAAATCTTATTAAAATAGAGGAAAATGTTTATTATAAAAATAATAATGCTAATGTAAATGCAGACAAAATTGAAATAAATATTGAAACTAGAAAATTAAAAATTTCGATGAAAAAGTTAGAAGATAAAGTTGAAATTTCCACAAAATATTAAATATGTCAGTCATAAAAAAATTTAGGATTAAAAATTTCAAAAAAAAGACAGAGCTTTTGAGGCTTGAAAAAATATCCTTATATTTTGGCAAAAGAAAAATTTTAGAGAATTTAACATTTAATTTAAATCAAGGTGAAATTTTAGGCTTATTAGGGCCTAATGGGGTTGGAAAATCAACAATATTTAACATCATAATTGGCCTTCTTAAGCCAAATTATGGATCTATATTTATAGAAGGCAAAGATGTGATAAATGAAACAATTTTTAATAGAACAAAAAAATATAAAATTGGATATGTTCCACAATATGGAGGTTATTTTCATGACCTCACACTTAGAGAAAATCTTAAAGCAATTAGTGAAATAGTTATTGAAAATAAGAAATTAAGAGATGAAAAGATTAATTTATTAATTTCTAAATTTGAACTTGAGGCTTTACAAAATATAAAAGCAGAATTTTTATCAGGTGGACAAAAAAAACGCCTTGTAATCTCTTTAGCTCTAATGAGTGATCCAAAAATTTTATTATTGGATGAACCTTTTGCGGCTTTAGATATAATGACAATTAAAAACCTTCAACAAATAATTGTTGACTTGCAGATGCACAACAATATTTCAATTATTTTATGTGACCACCAAGCTAGAGACTTATTAACATGTGTAGATTTAGCAATTGTATTATCAGATGGGAAAGTTATTGCAAAAGATACTCCTAATAATTTAATTAGAAATATTGATGCTCAAAATGCATACTTTGGGGACTCTTTTAAAATTAATTAATATATCAAAAATGCATCTCATAAAAATAAAAAATAAAATTCAAAAATTTAATAAAGTTTTATCAATTGAAGGCGACAAAAGTTTGTCTATTCGATGGGCACTTATAGCATCTCAATCAAAGTCTAAATCTAGATCAATAAATTTATTGTTATCAGAAGATGTAATTAACACTTTAAAGTGTCTAAGAAAACTTGGAGTGAAAATGAATATTTCAAAAAATTTTTGTGAAATAAATGGTGTAGGCTTAAATGGATTTAAGTATAAGGAAAATTTAATTTTAGATGCTGGAAATTCAGGTACTCTAGGAAGACTTATTTTGGGTCTTTTAATTCACTCAGAGAATAAAATTAAGTTAAAAGGTGACAGGAGTTTATCAAAAAGAGATTTTCTGAGAATTATTAAACCTTTAAAAAAATTTGGAGCAAATTTTAAAAGTAATTATGGTAAACTTCCAATTGCAATTAAAGGCACTAAAAATGCTAGTCCAATATTCTATAATGAGACAAGAGGATCTGCTCAAGTCAAAAGTTCTGTGATGTTAGCTGCATTGAATACAAGTGGAGAAACAATAATTAAAGCAAAAAAATCAAGAAATCATAGTGAGCTTCTTTTTAGACACTTAAAATTGCCAATTAAGATCCAAAGAAAAAAAAACTACGACCTTATAAAGATTAAAGGGAAAAAAAAAATACCAGCATTAAACTACAAAATACCATCTGACATTAGTTCATGTGCTTTTTTCATAGTACTTACTATTTTATCAAAAAATTCTAAGTTAAAAATAAAAAATGTTAACATAAACCCTTCAAGAGTTGGTATTTTAAATATTCTTAACATGATGGGGGTTAAGATACGAAAAATAAATTTAAGAGATTATAAAGGTGAAAAAATTGCAGATCTGATTATTAAAAGTACAAAAAAGATTAAAGCAATTAATTGTCCTCCAAAACTTAATAGTTCCGCTATAGATGAGTTTTTATTAATATTTCTTGTAGCAGCAAAAGCAAAAGGAATTTCCTACTTTAAAAATTTATCTGAATTAAATGAAAAAGAAAGCCCCAGATTAAAATGGGGTTCCAAAATATTAAACAAAATAGGGATCAAAAATGTTTTAACAAATAAAAGTATTAGGATTTATGGTAATCCAAATTTAGAAATAAAAAACAAAATAGTTATTAAAAATTTTCTAAAAGATCACAGAGTTTTTATGACCTCTGCTATAGCAGCCTTAATTTTTGGAGGTGACTGGTCTATAGCCGATAAAGACGCCATAAATACATCTTTCCCATCCTTTTTAAAAAAAATTAAGTATTTAGGTGGAAAAATACACTAAATTCCCTGTTGATCTTATGTTTAAATTTATCTAAAAGTGCGAAGTTTTTTAAAACTATAGAAATGGAAATGAATTAAAATTAATGGAAGTTTACAAAGATCTATCAAACCCAGTATCAAAAGAGTTTGAAAATTTACTAAATAATCAACTTTCAAAAATTACTATCGAAGAAGGTAAAATTATCGAGGGTAAAGTAAATAAAATTACTGAAAAGTACATTTTCCTTTATATACCAAACTTAAAATCTGAACCAGTTTTAGACATTAATGAGTTAAAAACAATTGGATTAAGTGAAAAAATAAAAATAGGTGAAACAATTCCTGTATTATTAGAGAAGATAGAAGACAGAAACGGTGATGTAGTTGTCTCTGCTAGTAAAGCTCAAAAAATTAAAGGTTGGGACAAATTGGTTGAAGCTTATGAGAAAAAAGAACCAATCATGGGAAAAATAGTTTCTAAATGTAAAGGTGGTTGTATAGTTGAACATCTAGACACAGGCTCATTAATGTTTTTACCTGGGTCACAAATAAGTGATAAGCCACTAAAAGATATAAGTCATCTAATAAATGAACCTCAAAAATTTGCCCTAATAAAATTAGACAAAATAAGAGGTAATGCTTGTGTTTCTAGAAAAGAAATTATTTCATCATTTAAAAAAGAGGACAAAGCAAAAATTATTGAAAAGTATAAAATAGGTGATGTTATTAAAAATGCAGAGGTAAAAGGTTATAGTTCATTTGGTTGTTTTTTTAATGTTAATAATGAACTTGATGTTCTTGTTCATTTACAAGAAATTTCTTATAGCAGAGTAAATCATCCTGACGAAGTTTTTAATATTGGTGAAAAGCACGATCTCAAAGTTATAAGCATTGATAAAGAAAAATTACAAATTGGTTGTTCAATCAAACAATTATCTCCAGATCCTTTTGAACATGTGGAAAACTATCAGTTGAATAAAATCTATAAAGCTAAGGTTGTTAAGATTATAGATTTTGGTGCCTTTTGTGAATTAGAGCCAGGTTTAACTACTTTACTTCATTCAAGTGAGCTTAGTTGGACAAAAAAAAATGTATCTGCAAAGAAGATGTTTAAAGTAGGTGATGAAATTGATTGTGTTATAACTGAAATAGATAAAGAAAAAAGAAGAATTGCGATCTCCTATAAACTGACAAAAGAAAATCCTTTTTCAATTTTTGAAAAAAAATATCCTGTAGGAACAGTAATAGATACACAAGTAGTTAATAAAAATGAGTATTCTTTGTTTGTTAGTGTAAAAGATTTAGATTTAGACGCATTTTTGCACTGTAATGATCTCACTTATTTTAATAACGGAGAAGAAGAATTAAAAAAATATAATATTAATGATAAATTAAAAGTTAAAGTTTTAGAGATTAGAGCAGATGAGCAAAAAATTAGAGTTGGATTAAGACAAACTCAACCAGATCCATTTGATTGGTTCAAAGATAAAAAGCCAAATCAAATAATTACAGTTAAAATTATTTCTACAGATAATAAAGGTCTTGTTGTTAGACCAGAGGGGTGTGAGATGGATTTTAATATAAAGAAAAGTCAAATTGCTATAAGTTCTGCAGATGCTCGTCCTTCAAGATTTACTGGTGGAGAGAGAATAGACTGTGCTATTTCAGAATTAGATTTTGAAAAAAGAAAAGTATCTTTAAGTATAAAATTATTAGAAGAAATACAGAAAAAAGAGGCTTTGGATAAATATGGTTCTGAGGGTTCAGGAAAAAATCTACCTTTTTCATCTTTGTCAGATGAGTTAGAAAAGAAGAAAAAAGATTAATATTAGAAATATAAATTGGCTATTGTAAAATCAAAGCTTTTAAAACAACTTCAAGAAAACTACCCAAATTTTTTAAAAAAGGATTTAGAAAAATTTACTGATATTATATTAAGTGAAATAAAAAAAACTCTCAAAAGAGGAGAAAGAATTGAGCTTAGAGGGTTTGGTGTATTTTCGACAAATATTCAAAAATCTAGGATATCTAGAAATCCAAAAACTGGAGAAAAAGTTAACACACCTGAAAAAAAAACTATTCACTTTAAAATGGCAAAAGAAATGTTTAAAGAAATAAATAATGAAAAAGAATAAAGTTTTTGTAGCATGTGATACGACTAATGTTTCAAAAATAAAAGAGATTATCAAAAAAACAAAAAATTCAAAAATAAAAGTTGGTTATAAATTTGGGCTTGAATTTCTAAATTCTAAGAGAGGTAGATCTTTTTTATTAAGATTAAAAAATGAGACAATATTTGCAGATCTAAAAATTCATGACATTCCAAATACTTGTATGTCAACAGTAAAGGCAATAAAAGATTTAAAAATAAATTATTTAACAATACATATAAGCTCTGGCTTAGAAGCTTTAAAAGCCACAAAAAAGGTTTCAGGAAGAATTAAATTAATAGGTGTAACAATACTTACTTCATTAGATACTAAATCATTAAAAGAAATTGGATTTAATAAAGATGTGAGAGAGTTAGTTTTACATCAGGCAAAGTTAGCAAATAGAGCAAAATTAGATGCAATCGTGTGTAGTGCACAAGAAGTAAAAATAGTCAGGCAAGTATTTAAAAAAGAAATTATAACCCCAGGGATAAGATTTAATTCTAAATTAAATGATCAAAGAAGAGTTCTAAACCCTAAACAGGCTTATAAGAATGGTAGTGACTGGCTTGTAATGGGAAGACCCATAACTAAGGGGAACATCAAAAAAAATATTCAAAGCTTAATCGATCACCTAAGTAAATGATTAAAGGTCTAAAAATTTGTGGGGTTTCTGATCCTGAAACTTTAAGTTATATTTTGAATCACAAACATAAACCGACGATGATAGGTTTCATTACAAACTATGAAAAAAGTAGAAGATTTATCAAATATGAAAAATTGAAAAATCTAATTAATGTAGATAAGAAACAAATAGATTTCACCTCGGTGCTTGTAGATCCAAATGATGAAATCTTGGAAAAAATCAAGAATTTAAATTTTGATTATTATCAACTCTATGATGTAAGTCCTGAAAGAACAAAAGAAATTAAATTTAAATTTAAAAAAAAGATTATCACAGCTCTTACTATTTCTAGTAAAGATGATGTAATCAAATATAAAGATTACTCAAAAATATCTGATATAATTCTATTTGATTCAAAAGGTTATGATAAATCTGAAAGTTTTGATCATGGTTTACTAGATAACGTGCCCAGTGAATTGAATAAAATGATTGCAGGAGATATCCAAATTAATGATATACCTAACTTTAAAAACAAGGACTTTATCATTGATCTCAGTGGAGCTGTAGAAGACCAAAATGGAAAAAAAGATATTAATAAAATTGATAAATTGTTAAATTTATTCGCAAAGATATGAAACTTATAAAAGGAATTAATATTATAGATCAACACGATAAATTAGGTTTTTATTGTAATGGTAAATTTGGTGGAAATTTTGTAGCTGAGACAGCTAGAAAACCAATTGAAGACTTATCAAAACTTTTTGAAAAATTAAGAAAAAGTAAAAATTTTTTAAAGAAAAAAGATTATTACTTTAAACATTACTTAGGTGGTGAGACACCTTTTTTTAAATTAGAAAGTTTAACAAAATATTTAGGAGGGGCTCAAATATGGTGTAAAGACGTTTCGGCCATAAACGGTGATGCACATAAAGCTTATCACGCAACAGTAAATGCTTTAATCTGTAAAGAGTCAGGGCGTAAGTATATCGCTGGAGACACCGGTGCTGGTATGTTTGGAAAAAATTTAGCACTCGCTGCTAAAGAAATGAAATTATCTGCTAAAATTTTTATGGGCACCAAAGATATTTCTAGACAAGCACCAAACGTAAAATTTATGCGAGAGGCAGGAGCCGAGGTAGTTCCAGTAGACTCGGGATCAAAAACTTTGGTTGATGCTGTCTCTGAATGTATGAGATATTACGTTTCAAATTGTGATACTACTCATCTAGCAGTAGGTAGTGCAATAGGAGCAAATATATTTTTGAAAATTTGTGCATGGAGCACTTCTCAAATCTCAAAAGAATTAAAAAAACAATTAATAAAAGAATTTGGGGAAATTCCTAAACTTAAACTTATTAATGTAATTGGAGGCGGTAGTTCTGCCCTAGGTTTTTGGAATGAATTTATAGATTATGATAAAAAACACGTGGAACTAATAGGAGTGGAGGCCAAACATGCTGCTCCATTAGCTACAAATGCAAAAGTTGCTATACTCCACGGTGCTGCACAGTATTGTTTGACAAACAAAGATGGTCAGATTGCAGATACTCATTCCTTGTCAGCAGGCTTGGACTACCCTGGTTCATCGCCTTTGCATGGTCTTCTCAAAGATACCAAAAGAGCTCGTTACACTTACGCGTCAGATAAAGATGCATTAAATGCGTTTAAGCTCGTATCAAAATTAGAAAATTTGAGACCAAGTCTTGAGCCCGCACATGCTTGGAGTGAATGTATACGGATCGCTCCTAAACTTAAAAAAAGTGATGTTATTATCGTAAATAATTGTGGAAAGGGCTACAAAGACAAAAAGATTTATATAGAAAATATTGGATATTACCCTAAATGAACAACCAAATTAACATAGCATTTAAAAACGCAAAAAAGGAAAATAGACCAGCTTTAATATCTTATACTGTTTGTGGAGATAATAATAAAAAAACATCCTTAAATATTTTAAAATCAATTTCAAGAAATTTGGATATTGTAGAATGGGGTATTCCACATAATTGCCCTACCGCAGATGGAAAAGAGATCCAAAATAGTTCTCACCGGGCATTAACTAATGGGATGAAACTAAAAGATGTATTTAAATTAGTTAAAGAATATAAAAGAAACAAGTCCTCTAAACCATTAATATTAATGGGTTATTATCAAATGATTTTTAATTACGGAGAGAAAAAATTTATCAAGAAATGTAAAAACGTGGGCGTTGATGGTCTAATTGTTGTTGATTTATCATATCCAGACAATAAAAGATTTTCAAGATTATGTAAAAAAAATTCTATTTGTCTTGTTCAGCTTATTGCTCCAACCACGAGTATAAAAAGAATGAAAGACATTTTGCGTATTTCAGATTCAACAATTTATATGATTTCCATGATATCCACGACTGGATCTGCGCTTAAAGTAACTACAAAAAAAATTATGAAAAATTACAAAATCATCAAAGAATTAACTCCCTCTAAAAATGTAATTATTGGTTTTGGAATTACAGAAAAAACAATTGGAAAACTTAGGTCTGCTGATGGGTTGGTAGTAGGAAGTGCTATTTGTAAAGAAATAACAAGAAGTTTAAAGAGTAGACAAAATCCGGTCACAAATGTAGGTAGATTAGTAAGTAAATTAAAAAATAAAATAAAATGAACTGGATAACCAAAATTATTAAAGCAGGTGAAAAAATAAAATCTGCTATTCACAAAAGAGCTACTAAAGAGGATATCGCAAATAGTGATTGGACTTCTTGTTGCAAGGGTCCTATTTTAAAAAAAGATTTGGAAAAAAACTTATGGGTATGTCCTGATTGCAACAAGCACCATAAAATTAAACCAAGCCAAAGATTTGATATTTTGTTCGGTAAAAATAATTATGAAATATTCAAAACCCCTATTCCAAAAGACGATCCTCTAGGATTTTTTGATATCAAAAGTTATAAAGACAGATTGAAAAGTGCTAGACGTAAAACAGGAATGAATTGTGGAATGATGGTAGTCAGTGGGACAGTAAATAATATCAAAATTACAGCTGTTGCATCCGATTTTGATTTTTTAGGTGCATCTATTGCCTCAGCTGAAGGTGAGGCTTTTTTGTATGGAATTCAGCATGCTATTGAAAATAAGACACCTTTTGTTTGTTTTAGTTCTGGTGGTGGTATGAGAATGATGGAAAGTTTAATTTCATTATCTCAAATGGCAAGGACTTCACTTGGTATAAATGAACTTAAAAAAAATAATCTTCCTTACTTAGTCTGTCTAACAGATCCAACTGCTGGAGGGATAACAGCTTCTTACGCAATGCTGGGTGATATACATATAGCTGAGTCTGATCATGCTTTGATTGCATTTGCTGGACGTTCTGTGATTGAGGGAACGATAAAAGAAAGTCTACCTGAAAATTTCCAAAAAAGTAGATATGTTCAAAAAGCTGGGTTTGTAGACTTAATTGTTGATAGAAAAGATCTTGCTGAAAAAATTGGAACTTTATTATCGATATTGTT
>TARA_B100001057_G_scaffold476379_1_pt1 | contig 10508 bp, 10 predicted proteins | sample TARA_B100001057 | Tara Oceans TARA_B100001057 (sample SAMEA2621839) | marine metagenome | biome: marine biome (ENVO:00000447); feature: surface water layer (ENVO:00002042); material: "saline water (ENVO:00002010), including plankton (ENVO:xxxxxxxx)" | depth 5 m | reverse complement strand
CCTCCTTTAGTTCTACATTTAACAAAACCATTAACTATTTCTCCTGTATCATGAGCATTATTAACTCTTTCCCATGCCTTAATTACTCTAGCTTTTCTGTGAGAAAGTATTAATTGACCTGTTGCATCTTCTCTTACGTCTATAAGAACTTCAACTTTGTCACCAACTGTTAAATTTGGATTGTATCTAAACTCATTTAGTGAAATAACACCTTCAGATTTTGCATTAATATCAATAATAGCTTCTCTTTCAGTCATATATACAACTGTTCCCTCAACAACATCATTTGTAAGAGTTTCTACGAAGTTTTCCTCAACTAATTTTTCAAATTGCTTTATTTGTTTATCATCAACCTCATCAATACCTTCTTCATAATTGTGCCAGTCAAAATCTGAAAGACTTATTTTATTATCGATTGTTTCGTTTAGGGTAATTTCTTCTATATTAGTAGTGTCTTCTTGAGCTTTTTCTACAACTACTTTTTTTTCTACTATTTCATTTGAAGATTTATTAGTAGATTCTTTTTTTTCTGCTTTTTTAGGCATGTTTCAAAATTTGTATCCCAAAATTTAAACTGATTTAACACATGAATTTTGGAAGAAATTATTCAAAAATTTAGTCTTTTGCTTCAGTTTTAAGTGACAAAAGGCATGCGAAAATAAAAAAATTTCTTAAGATAAGCCTACTACTGAAGATAATTGTTTAGTTTTTTATCAATTATAGAGGATATTTTAATTAATTGATCCTTAATTGAGAAGTCACTATTATCTATGACTATAGCGTTTTTTGCAATAATTAATGGAGAATCTTTTCTAGAAGAATCTAACATATCTCTCTCTTTAATATTACTTAAAACATCTTTATATTGAACAATCTCTCCATTTTTAATCATTTCATTATATCTTCTATTTGCTCTAACTTCAGAAGAAGCAGTTAAAAATAATTTAATATCAGCATCAGGAAAAACAATCGAACCAATATCTCTTCCATCCATAACAACTCCGTTATTTCTATCAACATCTCTTTGTATCTTAACCATTTCCTTTCTGATTTTTGGAATTGCAGCAACTTTACTTACCATTTTAGATATCTCAAGACTATTTATCTCTTTCTCAATATTTTTCTTATTCAGATAAATTTCTGAAATCATATTATCGTTGTTAAATATAAATTCGATAGGATTTTTATTTAATTCTTTAATAAATAAATTAATATCGTTATTCATAATGTCAAAAAGTTCATTTTCAATTACGAATAAAGTAACTGCCCTGTACATTGAGCCAGAGTTGATATATACGTATCCGTATATTTTTGCAAGTTCTTTGGCTATCGAGCTCTTGCCAGTTGAAGCATGTCCATCTATGGCAATTGTAAGTTTTTTCATTAATCTAAATCTAATTGTAATCCAAGATAGTTTACATTTGAAGCACTAGAAAATCTTGCATGACTATAATTAAAACGAAGTTTATTAAATTTCATTCCAAAACCAAATGATATTCCTGAAAAATTTCTTTGCTCTAATATTCTTAACTCCTCAGATCTTCTGAAACTGTAACCCATTTGAAAAGAAAATATGGATTCAGGAAATATTTCTACTCCTAAAATTGTATGCCTAAGAATCTCATTGAAAAAAGAAATATTTTCATCTTTTATATTACCATCTAAATCTGTAATTATTCTTGATGGATTTGAAAAGCCTATTGGCCATTTTTGGATATTTTCCAAGGTTAAGTGCCAACGAATTGGTGCATTTTCAAGTTTTTGAGAAATACCCAAATCAATTTCAAAAGGCAAAGACTCTTTAACCTCATCATATGCTTTTAACTGAAAACCAATATTTCTAAATACTAATGAAATATGTGTATCATTATTATCCTTATAAAAAAATCCTAAATCTAATGCCAATCCGTATGAGTTATATTGCTCAAATGATGAGGTTATTAATTTCATATTAGCTCCAATATTTACAGGAGTATTTGTGATTTCCTTTGCATATCCTAAAGATAAAACAGATTCATTTCCAGAGAACTCAGATGTAAAATTTCCATTATCATCATAACCCATAAAATCTCCATAATTTATATACGAAAACCCAAAGTGAATAGTATTTCCCCTGTTATCTAATCTGTATGCATATGAAAGTGAGCCAAATGAAATATCTGAAAAATAACTAAAATAATTTACCGATAAAATATTATCCATATTCTGATTTATTGAAGATGGATTATATAAACCTGAAGACACATCAGAATCATAATTTGTAATGACCTTACCTCCTAATGCTAATTGTCTTGGTGAGGAGGATATATTTAAAAACTGATAGGTTGATTCCCCAGCATTTTGAGATTTCATTTCAGTTGAAAAAACAAAAGCAAACGAAATAACAATAAAAAAATAATCTTTAAAGCACATAAAATTAAAACTGAGAGAATCTCAATATATTATAAATTTTTATGGTTTTTAACTTTTTGATTAGTTATTGCTATATTAATTACTTCTGTCATATCTGTAACAAAATGGAAGTTTAAACCTTTAATATATTTTTTATTAATCTCATTGATATCTGCTTTATTCTGATTACATAAAATGATATCAGTTATTTTGGCTCTTTTAGCTGCTAAAATTTTTTCTTTTATGCCCCCTACCGGTAATACTTTTCCTCTGAGAGTAATCTCTCCCGTCATCGCAAGTCTTGATTTAATTCTTTTTTGAGTAAATAAAGAAACTAATGAAGTTAACATTGCAATACCTGCACTTGGACCATCCTTAGGAGTTGCTCCTTCAGGAACATGTATGTGGATATTATATTTACCAAAAATATCAGGATTGATACCAAATAGTAAACAATTTGACTTTATATACTCTAACGCAATAGTTGCTGACTCTGACATAACCTTACCTAAATTACCAGTGATAGAAAGTTTACCTTTTCCTTTTGACAATATAGACTCAATAAATAATATATCACCACCAACTCTAGTCCATGCTAATCCTGTAACAACCCCTGCAACTTCATTAGATTCATATTTATCTTTTATTAATTTTGAAGGTCCTAAAATTTTGATTAAATCTTCTGAGTTAATTTCAGGAATATACTTTATTTCTGTAGCAATGTTTTTAGCACAATTTCTTACAATTTTCGCAATATTTTTTTCAAGACCTCTTACACCAGATTCTCTAGTATATCCTTCAATTATCATCTCCATTATCTTATTACTTATTTTAAGATCTTTTTTTGATAAACCGTGATCTTTTATTTGTTTTGGTAATAAAAATTTCTTTCCGATTTGGACTTTATCTTCTGTTGTGTATCCAGTTACATTTATTACCTCCATCCTATCTAATAAAGGTGGTTGTATATTAGAAATATTATTAGAAGTAGCGACAAACATAACCTTAGATAAATCAAATCCTTTTTCAAGATAATTATCATAAAACTCTCTATTCTGTTCAGGATCTAAAACCTCTAACATAGCAGATGAAGGGTCTCCAATATTCGATGTAGTTAATTTATCAATTTCATCTAATACAAATACTGGATTTGATGTATTAGCTTTTTTAATATTTTGAATTATTCTTCCAGGCATAGCTCCTATATATGTTTTTCTATGACCCCTTATTTCAGCTTCATCTCTAAGTCCACCCAAAGATATTCGAACATATTTTCTTCCAATGGCTTCAGCTATGGATTTTCCTAATGATGTCTTACCAACTCCTGGTGGTCCGTGTAAACACAAAATTGGTGATTTCATATCCTTACGTAATTTTAAAACTGCCAAATACTCGATAATTCTTTTTTTTACGTCATCTAATCCAAAATGATCCCTATCTAAAATCTTTTTAGCTTTAATCAAATCAAACTTGTCCTCAGAATATTCATTCCATGGTAAATCTAGTATTAAGTCCAAATAATTTCTTTGAACAGAGTATTCTGATACTTGAGGGTTCATTCTTTGTAACTTTGAAAGCTCTTTATTAAAGTGTTTTTTTATTTCCTCATTCCATTTTTTTCCTTTTGCTCTCTTTTTCATATCATCAATTTCAGAATCATGACTAACTCCTCCTAATTCTTCTTGAATTGTTTTCATTTGCTGATGAAGAAAATATTCTCTTTGTTGTTGACTCAAATCATTCTGTACTTTTGATTGAATATCATTCTTAATCTCTAATTTTTTAAACTCTACATTCATATGTTTCAATGTTTGTAAAGCACGTTCTTGTAAGTTGTTGGTTTCTAAGAGCACCTGCTTATCTTTCACAGGTAGGTTTAAATTTGAGGAAACAAAATTTATCAAAAAAGATTTACTTTCAATATTTTTAATTGCAAATGATGCTTCAGAAGGAATATTTGGATTTCTCTTAATTATTTCTAGTGATAAATCTTTAATAGAATCTATTGTAGCTGTAAATTTAGAATCTTTATTTTTAGGTTTTTCCTCCTGATAATCCTTAATATTTGAAGTTAAATAAGGTTTCTCAGAAAGTATCCTTTCTATTTGAAACCTTTTTTTTCCTTGAATAATAACAGTTGTATTACCGTCAGGCATTTGCAAAACCTTTAAGATTTTTGCTACTGTTCCAATTTTAAATATATCTTCTGCATTTGGATCTTCAACACTTTCGTCTTTTTGAGCAACAACACCGATTAATTTATTGAAATTATTTGCATCTTTTATAAGCTGAATTGACTTATCTCTTGAGGCAGTTATTGGTATTACTACTCCTGGAAATAAAACTGTGTTTCTTAAAGATAAAATAGGTAAAGTTAACGGAAGTTCTTCTTTACTTATTTCAATCTCATCTTCAGGCGTCATTAATGGAATCAGTTCTGAATTCTCATCAATATCTTGTGCTGACAAATTGTCAATATTAAATAAATTATTTTTGGACATTTCCTAATTAATTTTGAATATTCATATAACTTATATCTGTTAATTGAATAAACTAACTTATATTCATAGTATATATTTCAACTACTATGCCATTAAAAAATTATTTATCAGATATTTTATTTAATATATAAATAGATGGGATAAAAAATAGTGCGAAAAGTAAAATCGCAAATCTAATACTTCCTGTAAACACATCCATGGTGGCATATATAGCAGTTCCAAGTACTATACTAAGCTTTTGAGAAACATCATAAAAACTAAAATAAGAGGTTGAGTTTTTAATATCTATTAATTTTGAAAAAGTAGATCTGGAAAGAGATTGAATACCTCCCATACCTAAACCTATAAAACCTGCAGCAATATAAAATTGGACTGGAGTTGAAACAAAAAAACCAAATAAACAAATTATACCCCACAATACATTTATTCCGATCAATGTATTAATGTTCCCAAAATAAACAGATATTTTTGCACTTAAATAAGCCCCAGCTGCAGCCAAAATTTGAATAACAATAATTGCTATTATAAGTCCTGTTTGCATTGTCTCCTCATCTTGCCAACTAATTTCACTTAAGTCAGCGCCAAAATAACTAGCTAATAGAATAATGGTTTGAGTAGGGATTGTGAAAATAAAAAAGGATAATAAAAATATTTTAAGACTTCTATTTTTTTTAAGTTGTTTTAAAACACTGATTAGTTGGTTAAAACCACTTAAAAATGTACTTTTTGAGTATAGATTACTTTTATTAGTATTATAATAGTTTCTACCTGGCAAGTAATAAAAAGAATATTGGCTAAACAAAAGCCACCATAATCCCACTAATACAAATGAAACTTTAACCGCATGAGTTTTATCATCAAGATGAAAAAAGTCGGGAAACTCAGTCAATAGTAAACAAAAAATTAGTAAAATAATACTGCCTAAGTATCCTAATGAATATCCTTTAGCACTTGTAATATCTTGCTGCTCAATATCAGCTAGATCTGGTAAATATGAATTATAGAAAACAAGACTGCCCCAAAAACCTATGATAGCAAAAAAATAAAAGATCACCCCCAAATCGAAATTATCCATATCAAAACTATACAGTAGAATGCATGAAATTGATCCCAGATAACAGAATAATTTCATGAATAATTTTTTATGACCTGTATGATCAGCTATCCCAGAAAGTAAAGGAGATATTATAGCTAAAATAATAAAAGTAAATGATGAAAGATATCCGATAAATGCATCATTTTCAATTGATTCTAACCAAAGAAAATCTACACTTTGACCTTTTGTAATACTTTTAAAATAAATCGGAAATATTGCGGTTGAGATAACAAGAGGATAAACAGAATTTGCCCAATCATAAAAAGCCCATGCATTTAATAATTTTTTGTCCCCTTTTTTATAAAATCTCATTTAATTAAAATAAATTTGTATTGGTTTACAAATTGATATTAATATTACAATATTTTATCCATTTGTTTAATTATTTAATGATGAAAAAAATCACATTGCTTTTAGTTTTAATTTTTACTACTACCAACTTTGTGTATTCACAATATAAAAATGATAATAAAAATATCAATATGAGCAAGAAAAAGATTATTAAATCTGATGAAGAATGGAAAAACATTCTAGATAATGAAGAATATATGGTTTTAAGACAAAAAGGGACCGAATATCCTCACTCTGGAAAATATAATCTACATTTTGAAAATGGTGTTTATAATTGTAATGGATGTAAATCACCTTTATTTAATAGTGATCAAAAGTTTGAATCTGATTGTGGATGGCCAAGTTTTGATGACGCTATAAACGGTACAATTAAATATGTAGATGATTTTTCACATAATATGATAAGAACAGAAATTATTTGTGTAAAATGTGACGGTCACTTAGGTCATGTTTTTGATGATGGACCTACAGAGACAGGAAAAAGATATTGTGTCAACTCAGTAAGTATAGACTTTGATAAAGATCCTAAAAAAAAATAGAATATGATAAATTATGATATAATAGTTTTAGGTAGTGGTCCTGGTGGCTATGTTACAGCAATTAGAGCTTCACAGCTTGGTTTTAAAACTGCGGTAGTTGAAAAAGAAAGCTTAGGTGGTGTTTGTCTAAATTGGGGATGTATACCAACAAAAGCACTTTTAAAGTCTGCTCAAGTTTTTGAATATTTAAAACATGCAGACAATTATGGGTTTAAAGTTGAAAAATTAACAAAAGATTTTAATAAAATTATTTCAAGAAGTAGAAACGTAGCATCAGGCATGAGCAAGGGTGTGACATTCTTAATGAAAAAAAACAAAATTGATGTTCTTAAAGGCTTTGGAAAAGTTAAAAAGAATAAAGTTGTTTCCGTTGACGGTAATGACTATCATGCAAAGCATATTATTATAGCAACCGGAACAAGGTCTAGAGTTCTTCCTGCAATTGAACAGGATGGAAAACAAATAATTGGTTACAGAGAAGCAATGACTCTTGAAAAACAACCAAAAAGTATTACGATTGTTGGATCTGGTGCTATTGGTATTGAGTTTGCATATTTTTATAATAGCATGGGTACAGATGTAACTGTGGTAGAATATTTACCAAATATAGTTCCCTTAGAAGATGTTGATATTTCAAAAGAATTAGAAAAATCATTTAAAAAGAAGGGTATAAAAATCATGACATCTTCTGAAGTAATTTCAGTTGAAAAATTAAAAGATAAAGTAATCGCAATTGTTAAAAATAGTGACAAAGAAATAAAAATTGAATCTGAAATATTATTATCAGCTGTAGGAGTAAAGTCAAATATTGAAAATATAGGATTAGAAAATGTTGGTATTGCTACAGATAAAGATAAAATACTAGTGGATAAATATTATAATACAAATATTCCTGGCTTTTATGCCATAGGCGATATTGTTGCTGGCCCAGCTTTAGCACATGTTGCATCGGCTGAAGGAATTTTATGTGTTGAAAAAATTGCAGGACACAATGTATTACCCCTAGATTATGGAAATATTCCAGGATGTACATATTGTAGTCCTGAAATTTCAAGTGTTGGTTTAACCGAAAAACAAGCACTAGAAAAGGGATATAAAATTAAAGTTGGTAAATTTCCATTTTCTGCATCAGGAAAAGCAAGTGCATCAGGCACAAAAGAAGGTTTTGTTAAGGTAATCTTTGATGAAAAATATGGAGAATGGTTAGGATGTCATATGATTGGTGCTGGAGTAACTGATATGATTGCTGAGGCGGTATTAGGAAGAAAACTTGAAACCACAGGAATAGAGGTTTTAAAAACTATACATCCTCATCCAACAATGTCTGAAGCAGTCATGGAGGCTGTTGCAGATGCTTATGACGAAGTCATTCATCTTTAAATTAAAGATTTAAGAGCTAAATCATAAGATTTAAGTCCAAAGCCACATATTACTCCTTTAGCATGTTTTGAAATTAAAGACTTATGTCTAAACTCCTCCCTAGCATAAATATTTGAAATATGAACTTCAATCACACTAGTTTCAATAGCAGAAACAGCATCAGCTATACCAATTGATGTGTGAGAATAGGCAGCTGCATTTAATATAATAGCATCGAATGAAAAACCAACTTCATGAATTTTGTCAATTATCTCCCCCTCAATATTCGATTGAAAATATTCCAGCTTAATTTTAGGGTAAGAATTCTTTAAATTTGAAAAATAATCATAAAAAGGAATATCACCGTAAATATTTTTTTCACGTTTACCTAAAAGATTTAAATTTGGCCCGTTAATGATGATAATATTTTTCATTTTGTAAATTTAGCACATATTAGTATAAATATGAAATGGGAATATGCCATTAATGATTTTAAGGATTATTTGAGAATTGAGAGAGGTTTAAGTAATAATTCTATAGAAAGCTATGAAAGTGACTTAAAAAAACTTAAGATTTTTTTAAACAATGCAAAAACCACAATAAACCCTCTGGAAGTCACGCCTGATTTAATAAAGGAATTTATATATCATATTTCAAAAAAAATTAAATCGTCATCACAATCTAGAACAATATCAGGTATAAGAAGTTTTTATGATTATTTAATGTTTGAAAAACTAATTGACTTTAACCCATTAATCAATATAGAATCCCCAAAACAACAAAGAAATCTTCCAAGTACACTTTCTGAAAATGAAATTAACATATTGATTAAAAATATTGATATGAAAAAAAATGAATCAGAAAGAAATATTGCAATTATCGAAACACTTTATGGTTGTGGTTTAAGGGTCAGTGAATTAATTAATTTGAAAATATCTGATTTATTTTTTAATGAAGATTTCATAAAGGTTACTGGTAAGGGAAATAAACAAAGATTAGTTCCGATATGTGCAATCAACATTAGCTATATAAGCAAGTACATGGAAAATTCAAGAAAAAAACTCAAAATTAACCCACTACATTCAGACATACTATTTTTGAACAGAAGAGGTAATTCAATTTCAAGAGCTATGATTTTTACTATTATCAAAAATCTATCTAAAGAATCAGGATTTAATAAAAAAATATCTCCACACACCTTTAGACATTCTTTCGCAACACATTTACTTGAAAATGGCGCAGATCTTAAAACAATTCAGCAATTGCTTGGTCATGAAAGTATTACGACCACTGAGATTTATATGCACTTAGACAATAAGACATTATTTAATGTGATGAATAAATACCATCCAAGATCAAATAATTAATATAAAAAAACCTACAAAAGCTTTTTTATTAAAACTCCTTTTAAACAGGATTAGGGCTACAAGACTGATCAAAAATCTGAATAAAACGTCAGCACGATTTAACAATCTAAACTCACCCTTCTTAATTGATTAGCGTTGAGTTTACAAAAAAAACTAATGTAGGCAGTTATTAAACTACTTTAGAAACTAGTTGTTTTCATCAAGAATATTAATAATATTAGAAATCTTTTCTTCAATATCATTAATTACATTTTCTTTATTTAAACTTTCTTGTTTCTTACCAGATGCGATCTGCAAAGCACACATTGCCAAAGCATCCTGCTTATCCTGAACAGAATAATTCTGTTCAAATTTTTTTATCAAATTATTTATTTGTTGAGAAGCTAACCTTAATCCTTCCTCCTGAGAGGGATTAATTGTTAACGGATAAACCCTATTAGCAACAGAAAGTTTTATTTTCAATTTGTTACTCATAAATTAATCTGATATTTGTGAAATACACATGTCAATTTCATTAATTAGCTTGTTTATTTCAATTTTTGTTTCGTTAACAGTATTTTCATTTAATGAAATAGTATTTGCAATTTTTAGTGCTTTAAATTTATCTTCTAATTCTTGAATTTTTTTTTGATTAATATCATTTTCCTTACTTAATCTTATATTTTCATAATTCAAATTATCATTTAAACTTTTCAAGGATGAAATTTGTAAGATATTTTGTTTAATCTTACCCTCTACTAATTCAAGAAGATTGTTAATTTTATCCATTGAAAATAACTGTTATGCAAATTTAACATTCAAAATTAAATTTTCAGAATTTTTCATTCAATAATTATATAATAATATTATTTTAGTCATTAATGAGATTTTATTATTTACTGTTTAATATATTACTATTTACTAA
>TARA_B100001057_G_scaffold150195_1_pt1 | contig 10510 bp, 8 predicted proteins | sample TARA_B100001057 | Tara Oceans TARA_B100001057 (sample SAMEA2621839) | marine metagenome | biome: marine biome (ENVO:00000447); feature: surface water layer (ENVO:00002042); material: "saline water (ENVO:00002010), including plankton (ENVO:xxxxxxxx)" | depth 5 m | reverse complement strand
AGAAAAGTATATTGTGAATCTAATGGATATATTTATAATGAAATTACAATTGAAAATATAAACCATAGAGCTGACAGAATTACTTCGTATCTAAATTTGATAAATAAGCTTACCACAAAAAAATTTGAAGAATTTATTAACTCAACAAAAGAAAAATTTGAAGACATAAAAAAATATTTTTCATTATTACCCAATTCATCTGAGATAAAAAAAGAGTTTTACAAAATGATTGATGAGAATTTTTCTTTTGATGATTTAAAAGAGTTTTTAAAAGAAAATTTATCTATTGGAAGTATAGATGTCAACATCATGACAAAAGTTGATAAACAAAATTTTTATAAAAAAGAAGCATTATCTGTTGAGTTTAACGATGCTCATGCCGCATTGCGTGGATATGCTGAGAGTGATTTGGAATCTTCAATAATTTTTTCGGCTGGAATGAACCCAAGACTGTACGGATACATTGCTAATTTTAAAGATTTTTTTCCTGATATAAATGGAAAAATTAAAAAGAAAATTGTTTTAAAAGTAAGTGATTTTAGATCTGCTATTATTCAAGGTAAATTTTTAGCTAAAAAGGGTTTGTGGGTTTCTGAATACAGAATTGAATCTGGACTAAATTGTGGTGGTCATGCCTTTGCAACAGACGGTCTTCTTATGGGACCAATTTTAAACGAGTTTAGAGAGAATAGACAAACTTTGATTGATGATACTTTTGAAATATTAATAGATTCCCTAAAAAAATCTGACCGTACTTTACCTAACCAAAAACTAAACATCAAAATAACTGCACAAGGTGGAGTAGGTACTGCTGATGAACAAAACTTTTTAATCAATTATTATAATTTAGATTCAGTCGGATGGGGGACGCCCTTTTTATTAGTACCTGAAGTTACAACTGTTGATGCTGTTACAAGAGAAAAGTTGTTGAACGCAAAAGAAGAGGATTTGTATTTAAGTAAAGTTTCCCCACTAGGGGTTCCGTTCAATAATCTCAAAAATAATACAAAGGATATTGAAAGAGATAATAAGATAGATGAGGGAAAGCCAGGAAGTTCATGTCCACGAAGATTTTTGGCGCTAAGTCAAGAATATGATGAACAAGGTATTTGTACAGCTTCAAGAAAATTTCAAAAAATTAAAATCAAAGAGTCATCTGAAAATCAAAGCATTTCACTTGACAGTATTTTTGAAAAAACATGTCTATGTGTTGGTTTGGCTGCTCCAGCCATAATAAACAATAATATTAAGGCAAAAGATAGTAAAGCAGTCTCAATTTGCCCAGGACCAAATTTGGCATATTTTTCAAATGAAATGAGCCTCCAAGAAATATCTCAACATATATATGGTATAAAAGAATCATCTGTAAGAAAAGATAGGCCTCACTTTTTTGTTAAGGAGTTGGAGCTTTATGTTAAATATTTAAAGGAAAAAATTGATGAATCAACAATAGATTTTACTAAAAAGCAGGAAAAATATTTTCATAGGTTTTTGAAAAATATGAACGAAGGTATTGATTATTACAACAATCTATTTAATGAAATGAAATCAAATTTTTCATCAAGCGCCGATAAAATAATTGAATCTATCAAAAAGCAAAAGTTTAATTTGGATGAAATTTCTGAAAAAATAGATCAAATTAAAAATGAATTAGCTTAACTCAGAAATAATTTTTTCAGACAGAATTTTTGCTATCTTAAAATAACTTTCTATTGTCCAGCCAGCTATGTGGGGTGTCAGAATTGTTTTATTTGAGTTTAATAAAAAAGTCAAATCTCTGTTTCTTTTTAACTTTTCAAATGAATTTTTTTCATGTTCAAATACATCTAAACAAGCCCCCTTTATTTTATTTTTTATAATTCCTTTAACGAGTGCCTTTGTATCAACACATTGTCCGCGGGAGGTATTAATTAAATAAAATGGTTTTTTCATTCTATTTATAAAACTTTCATCAACATATTTTTTAGTTTCATCATTTAAGGGAACATGTAAGCTCAAAATTTCTGCTCTTTTAAAAATTTCTTCTAATGAAGACTTGTATTCATGATTTTGTTTGTATTTATCATACACAAGAAGCTCCAGATCAAAATTTTTTAAAAGATTTACAAATGAACTTCCTGTATTTCCAAATCCGATAATGCCAATTTTTTTTCCTGATAGTTCAATTCCTCGGTTTTCTTCTCTCAACCATTTACCAGATTTTAGCTCATTGTTGGCTTGATTTATTTTATTAAATAAGTTAAGGATTAGTGCTAAGGCATGTTCAGCAACGGCTTGTTTATTACCCTCTGCAGCATTTATACATTTAATTTTTTTTTGCTTTGCATACTTAGTATCAATATTTTCGAGCCCTGAACCTGCTCTAGCTATAAATTTTAATTTTTTTGCTGCGTCAATAAATTTTTTGTCAATTTTGAATCTACTTCTTATTACAATTCCATCATATCTTGCAATAATTTTTTCAATTTGACTTTTTGTTTTTGAAAATTCAAAGTCGCATATAATATTTTTTTTCTCTAATTCATCAATTAAATATTTATGTGTTGTATCTAAAAAAAGAACTTTATTCATAATAATACTTGTCCAATTGTAAAATATATTATTAGTCCAATAATATCGTTAACCGTTGTAATAAATGGGCCGGTTGCCAAAGCAGGATCAATTTTATATTTTTCTAATAACAGTGGAGTTGATGTGCCAAATATTGCAGCAAAAATTATCACTGCTAATAGTGAAATGCTTACTGTAAAACTTAGTTCAATATTAAAATTTAAGATATAGGTTAAGAAAAATATTAAAATAGAACAAATTATTCCATTAAATAAAGCAACGCCAAATTCTTTTAACAATCTCACAAATGTTTCCTCTGTTTTTAAAGTGTTATTTGCTAGACCTTGTACTACTATGGCAGCTGATTGAATGCCAACATTACCAGCCATGGCAGCAATTAATGGAATAAAAAAAGCAAGTTCTATGTTTTTTTCAATTTCAAAAAAGCCTATTACTTTTGCCCCAAGTAGCCCACCAATCAAACCAATAATCAGCCAGGGTAGTCTGGCTCGTGTTATATCCCAAATATTATCATTTGCCTCAACATCTTCAGAAATACCAGATGCAATTTGATAATCTTTTTCTGCTGCTTCTTTTACAAAATTTAAAATATCATCAATTGTTATTCGCCCAAGAAGTTCGTTTTTTTCATTAACTACTGGAATAACAACTAAGTTATATTTGTTCATTATGTTAGCTACAAACTCATTGTCCTTTTTTGAATCAACCGAAATGAAATTTGAATTGATTATTGATTTAATAAGATTAGATTTTCCGCTGACAAGTAGTTTTTTTAATGATAATAATCCACAAAGTTTATTATTATCGTCAACAACATATATAGAATGAATATTTTTTATTTTTTCTGCTTGTACTCGTACCTCTTTTAAACATTTTTCTGTAGTCCAGCTTTGATTTACTTTTACAAGCTCAACAGCCATTAAAGATCCTGCAGAATTTTCTTCAAATTTTAATAGGTCAGTAATATCGCTTCTTTGATTTTTGTCTGAAATATATGAAAGGACTTTTTCTTTTTTTTCTTTTGAGAGTTCAGAAATAACATCAGCTGCATTGTCAGACTCTAGATTATTTATAATTTTTTTTGCAATTTTTTTTGCGCTAAATTCATTTAAAATAGATTCTCTAATTTCATCTTCAAGCTCAATAAAAATTTCTGCAGATTTAGTGTTCTCAATAATTTCAAATAAAAACTGTGCATCAATTTCTGTAAGATTTTCTATAATATCAGCTATATCTGCCGTATGTACTTTTTGTAATTTTTTTGAAATAGCATTTGTGTCTTGTTTTTTTATTAAACAAGTTAGATCATTAATAAAACTCGTATCTACTTCAAATTGTTTTGGCATTATTTGTAATATTTATAAAATCCTCCACAGAGAGACTTTCAGCTCGAAGATGCATAAGATTATCTATTGGTGTGTCAAAATCTAGATTTAAACTTTTTAAAGAATTTTTTATTGTTTTTCTTCTTTGATTAAAAGTTGTTTTAACAATTTTTTTGTAAAGTTTGTCATTACAATTTAATTCTTTTCTATTGTTTCTTTTTAGTCTTATAACAGCTGATTTGACTTTTGGAGGTGGAGAAAATTCATTTTCATTTACACTGAAACAATATTCTACGTCAAAAAAAGTTTGAATAAGTACGCTCAATATGCCTCTTTTTTTTCCTTTTTTTGCAGCTACTCTTTCGGCAACCTCTTTTTGAAACATTCCCACAATTTCATTAATAATGTTTTTATTTTCATACACTTTAAATAAAATTTGAGATGATATATTATAAGGGAAATTGCCAATAATTGTAAAATTATTTTCAAAGATTTTGTTTAGATTAACATCTAAAAAATCGCCTTCAATTATTTTTTTATTTAGCTTTGGTATTTTCTTTTTAAGAAAGTTAATTGATTCTTTATCGATTTCAATAGCCGCAATATCTTGATTTTTTTCAGCTAAAAAATCTGTTAGTATTCCCATTCCAGGTCCAATTTCTAAAATTGAAACTTTTTCGATATCAGAAATTAGTGCTACTATATCTCTTGCAATTTCATTATTTATTAAAAAATGTTGTCCAAGATATTTTTTAGCCCTTACAGCTTTTATCATATTTTTTTCAAACGTTTAAATAATTTAGAAGCAAAAACAAAATCGTTTAGTTGTTCGTTATTACTTTGAAGGAGTTCTTCTTTGTTTCCGCTCCAACTTATTTTGCCATTATTTATGTATGCAATTTTTTCACCTATCTCCATCACGGAATTCATATCATGTGTATTCACAATCGTTGTAATATTGCTTTCTTCTGTTATTTCTTTAATAAGATTATCAATTATGATAGCTGTTTTTGGATCAAGACCCGAATTTGGCTCATCGCAAAGAAGATAATTAGGATTCATAACAATGGCTCTTGCTATAGAAACTCTTTTTACCATACCTCCGCTAAGTTCACTAATTTTTAAGTCATTACAATTTTCAAGATTTACTCTTTTTAAACAATCATTGACTCTTTCGAGCTTTTCCTCATCAGAATTATTGGTGAACATGGTAAGTGGAAACATTATATTTTCTTCAACGTTCATAAAATCATAAAGAGCACCTCTTTGAAATAAAACACCGATCTCTTGTCTTAATTTTCTTTTTTCTTTAATTTGTAATTTAGTAAAATCTCTTCCGTCATATAAAATATTTCCACTGTCGATTTTATGTAATCCAATAAGAATTCTTAAAAGTGTTGTTTTACCAGAGCCACTTTCACCAATAATTAAGTTTGTCTTGCCCCTCTCAAAAGAGAAAGAAATGTTTTTTAAAATTTCGTTTTTTCCAAAAGACTTATTTATATTATTAATTTCAATCATGCCAATAATAAATCTGTTAAAATAAAGTTAAAAATCAAAACGATTATGCTACTGTATACTACCGCCTTGGTACTTGATCTTCCAACATCAAGCGCCCCTCCTTTTGTATAATAACCAAAGTATGAAGAAACTGAAGAAACTATAAAGGCAAAAACAGTTATTTTAATCAAACAGTAGGTAACATAAAAGGGGTTGAACTCAAACTTTATTCCGTAAAGAAAATCTGCAGTCGTTATACCGGATGTTTGACCACCAATCCAACCACCAAGAAGACCTATACAAATACTTAGAATAATTAATGCTGGAAAAAAAAGAACTGTAGCAATAATTTTTGGTAAGATTAAAAAAGATGCAGAATTTATTCCCATAATTTCCAATGCATCAATTTGTTCGGTTACCCTCATCGATCCAATTTCAGATGAAATGTTTGATCCTACTTTGCCAGCAAGTATTAAGGCTAGCATAGTGGGGCAAAACTCTAGAATTAATGATTCTCTTGTTGCATAGCCAATCAAATATTTAGGGTACAAAGGACTATCAAAATTATATGCTGTTTGGATAGCAACGACAGCTCCAATGAAAAAAGATATAATTGTTACAATTCCGATTGAATTAAGTCCAGTTTTTTCAAGTTCAAGACTAAATTGTTTTAAGAAAACGCTCTTTTTTTCAGGAAAGCTAAATACCTTTTTTATCATAATAAAAAACTGACCAATGTGTAGAAGTAAATATTTCATGTGAATTAAAAGTAAGTAATTTATTTAACTTTGTTACTTAGTTATGCGAATACAAAGATATCATATTATAATTCTTTTGCTGATGCTTATCTTCTCATCTTGTTCCTTAATGAAAAAAAGTAATTGCGATTGCCCTGATTTTTCTAAAGCTGTAAAACAAGAAAAAATTAAAAATTCTTAGTTTTATCTTGCATGCTTTTAATTTTACAAAATAAAATTCCCAAAGAATCAATTTCTTTAATAAGCCAATGGATTAACGAGTTAAATATTAAATTAAAATTTGTTAATAAAAGAGCAACTAAATTAGGAGATTTTCGATATGATACAAAGAACGGATTTGTAATAACAATTAATAATAATTTAAATCAATATTCATCTTTAATAACATTAACTCATGAAATAGCTCATGCTTTTGTTTTTAGTAAATATGGTATCAACGTAAAGCCACACGGCAAAGAATGGAAATCAATTTTTAAAAAATTAATTGTTAATTTTTTACACCCAAAAATTTTTCCAAATGATATTTTGTCTCCACTTTCATCATATATGATTAATCCCTCAGCATCAACTTCAAATAATTTAGATCTAGTAATGAGTTTGAGAAATTATGATGCCAAAATAAAACCAACAGTTAGTCAGGTTGATATTGGAGAAAGATTTTTATATTCAAATAAAGTTTTTGTGAAAGAAGCACTTCTTAGAAAAAGGATAAAATGCCGAGAAATTGACAGAAACAAATTCTACCTTTTTAATCCTCTAACAGAGATTAAAATTATTGAATAGATATAAATAGTTTAAATTTGCAATGATGAAAAAAAATAATTATGCTATTATTATGGCTGGAGGAGTCGGATCAAGGTTTTGGCCATTAAGTAAGAGAGAACTTCCTAAACAATTCCTTGATATTTTAGGCACAGGTGAAACATTAATTCAACAAACAGTAAGAAGGCTTCAACTTTTTTGCCCAAAAGAAAATATTTTCATCGTCACTAATAAAGATTACTTTTCTTTATGTAAAGAACAAGTTCCAAAAATTAATAAAAAGCAAATTTTACTTGAGCCTGTAATGAGAAATACTGCGCCCTGTATAGCGTATGCATCATTTAAAATTCATGAGATAAATAACGATGCAAAAATAATTGTTGCACCTTCTGATCATTTAATAACAAATGATGCTGAGTACTCTAGAATTATAAAAGATGCATTTAAGGCAATTACAAATAAAGATTTTATAGTTACTCTGGGCATTAAGGCAAATAGACCAGATACAGGTTATGGCTATATTCAGTTTGACGACTTAAATTTTCTAGAAAAAAATGAAAATATTAAAAAGGTAAAAACCTTTACTGAGAAACCAAGTAGAGATTTAGCCTTACAATTTTTGGATAGCGGTGATTTTCTATGGAATGCTGGCATTTTTATTTTTACATCAATCGCAATAATAAAAGCATATAAAAAGCATCTTAGAGATATGTATGATATTTTTTCAAGTGGAGTTGATCAATATAATACAAAAAAAGAACAAGATTTTATTAATAGAGTATTTCCAACTTGTAAAAACGTTTCGATAGACTATGGTATTTTAGAAAAATCTGACTTAGTTTATGTATACCCATCTGATTTTGGTTGGAGTGATTTAGGTACTTGGATATCTGTTGATAATCACTTGCAAAAAGATTCCGAAAATAATTTTAAACGTGGAGATCAAATTAATCTCTATGACTCAAAAAATAATTTAATTATTTTGGAAGACTTAAAAGAATGTGTTGTTAGTGGTTTAAATGGATATATAGTTATTCAAAGTAAGGATTCACTTTTAATTTGTAGAAAATCAGATGAGCAAGAAATAAAAAAATTTGTAAATGATCTAAAAAAATAAGCCTTTTAGAGATTACACATGTTTTTAGGATCAACTAGCTTATCGTATTCATCTTCACTCAGGTAATTAAGCTTTACAATTTCTTCTTTTAAAGTTGTATTGTTCTTAAATGCATTTTTAGCAACTTCGGCACATTTATCATATCCAATTCTATTATTTAAGCATGTAATGAGCATTAGCGAATTGTTTAGATTATGTGTAATTTGATTTAAATTGGGTGTTATCCCTTCAACACAGTTTTTGTTAAATGATATACAAGCATCAGATAAAATTTTTACAGATTGGAGAAAATTAGCCGCAATTACTGGCTTGAAAACATTTAGTTGTAAGTGTCCCTGCATTCCGGAGTTAGAAATTGTAACATCGTTTCCAATAATCTGTGAGCATACCATTGTTATTGCTTCAATTTGAGTAGGATTTACTTTTCCTGGCATAATTGAAGACCCAGGTTCATTGGCTGGAATATTTAGTTCGCCAATTCCACATCTTGGTCCTGACGCAGATAATCTTATGTCATTTGCTATCTTATTTAAAGAAACAGCAATCTGTTTTATTGCCCCATGAGATTCAACCATAGCATCATTTGCTGATAAAGCTTCAAATTTATTTTTTGCTGATGAAAATTTCAGTTTTGTGAACTTTGATATTTTTTCAGCAACTAACTCTGAATATCCTTCAGGTGTATTTAGACCGGTCCCAACAGCTGTTCCTCCAATTGCAAGTTCACTTAGGTGAGGAATGGTATTTTCAATAGCTTTTATGCCAAAATCTAATTGCGCTACATATCCAGAAAATTCTTGCCCAACGCTAAGTGGAGTAGCATCCATTAAATGAGTTCTACCTATTTTTATTACACCTTTGTATAATTTAGATTTTTTTTCAAATTGATTTTTAAGATCCTTTAGTGAAGGAATTAGCTTTTGTTTTATTTCTTTAATAGATGCAATATGCATTGCTGTTGGAAACGTGTCATTTGAGCTTTGTGATTTGTTTACATCATCATTTGGATGTATGAATTTTTCATTGTCATCAATGTTTCCACCACTTTTAATATGTGCAATATTAGCAATAACTTCATTTACGTTCATGTTTGATTGGGTACCACTTCCAGTTTGCCAAATAACAAGTGGAAATTGTTCATCATATTTTTTTTCTAAAATTTCATCACAAACATTAGAGATTGCATCTTTTTTTTCTTTTGATAAAACACCAAGTTCAAAGTTTGTATGTGCTGCAGCCTTTTTTAAAATTGCAAATGCATAAATAATTTCTTTAGGCATGCTTGATTCATCTCCAATTTTAAAGTTGCGTCTACTTCTTTCGGTTTGTGCCCCCCACATTTTGTCATATGGAACCTTTACTTCGCCCATCGTATCTTTTTCAGTTCTATATTTCATGTTAAATAATTTTGTTTGTTGAATTAGTTGTCGTTATTTTGTTGTAAATTTTTTATATGAAATTTATTGGTTTTCTTGCTTTCTTGTTTGTCTTTCTGATGGCTTTTTGGTGTCTTTTCTTTTTAGCGAGTGTCATTCCATATTTTATTTATGTTTGGATGAGAGAAGGAAGATTAGAAGAAGATCAAATTCCCGACTAACATATAAACAAATTTAATATTTTTTTTATCCATATCTCATTAGATACTCCTTAATAAATTGACTAAGGTTCCCGTTAAGTACATCTTCCGGATTACTCGATTCATATTCTGTTCTTAAATCTTTAACTAGTTTGTAAGGATGAAGAACATAATTCCTGATTTGAGAACCCCATTCAATTTTTTTCTTTTCACCTTCAATTTTTGCTTTTTCTTTTTGTTTTTTTTCAATCTCAATTTGATAAAGTTGTGATTTTAGAAGTTTTATTGCTTTATCCTTATTATCTAGCTGAGAGCGAGTTTCTGAGTTCTCAATTACTATACCACTTGGAATATGTTTCAGCCTTACAGCTGTCTCTACTTTATTTACCCCTTGGCCTCCAGCGCCCCCAGATCTAAAAGTGTCCCAATTTATATCATATGGATTTATATTTATCTCAATGCTGTCGTCAACTAGTGGATAAACGAAAACTGAAGCAAAAGTTGTATGTCTTTTTGCATTAGAATCAAATGGTGAAATTCTAACTAATCTATGTACTCCATTTTCGCTTTTTAAATGTCCATACGAATAATCTCCTTCAAACTCTAGTGTAACTGATTTAATTCCAACAGGTTCAGCCTTTTGCATATCAATTTGTGAAACTTTATAGTTGTTTTTCTCTCCCCACATACAGTACATTCTCATCAACATTTCTGCCCAATCTTGACCTTCTGTGCCGCCGGCGCCTGGATTTATTGTCAATATTGCATTTAGACAGTCCTCCTTTGAGCTCAGCATTTTTTTAAACTCAATATTTTCTAATAAACTGATTATTTCATCATGCTTCTTTTTAATTTCTTCATCATTTTCTTTTAATTCAATTAAAATTTTGATTTCCTCAAG
>TARA_B100001057_G_scaffold24093_1_pt1 | contig 10511 bp, 10 predicted proteins | sample TARA_B100001057 | Tara Oceans TARA_B100001057 (sample SAMEA2621839) | marine metagenome | biome: marine biome (ENVO:00000447); feature: surface water layer (ENVO:00002042); material: "saline water (ENVO:00002010), including plankton (ENVO:xxxxxxxx)" | depth 5 m | reverse complement strand
ATTGGCCCATGCTCTAAAAACCCCTGTTGCACCTCGACGATCTTAGTTGCCACCTTCAATAGCGTGTCGTGACGGGTCTGCAAACTCTTGAGAAACCACTTCGCCTCTTGCAGGTTTTCTCGCAGGTAATCTTTGTCAGGCCCCGTCGGCACGCTTTTGATGAGACTCGCATAGGTATTGTTGATGCGAACCTTGGGTAGGGTCTCGGGGTTCAGTTCCACCAGCCAACGGCCCTGGTCTTTACGCACCAGGACATCTGGGACCTCGTAGTCAGCGGTTTCCTCGAACAAGGCAGCGCCGGGCCTTGGCTGCAGTGTTCGAATCAGCGCAACCACTTGGCTCAGCTGCGATTCTGACAAATGCGTTTGTCGTACAAGCGTGACAAAGTCCTTGTTGCCCAACACATGCAGGTGTGCGGTGACGAGGTCTTTCGCCTCTTTCAGCCACGGCGTAGTTTCATCCAATTGTTCGAGCTGCAGCAGCAAACATTCCTGCAGATCTCGGGCACCAACGCCAATCGGGTCGAACTGCTGGACGCGGCGCAAAATTTCTTCAACCTCCTCCAGCGCGGGCGGCGGCTCGTCGCCCTCATGGCTGCGCGCCAGGGTTTCGCAAATTTCGTCTAGCGTCGTGCCAAGCAGCCCGTCGTCGGTAATCTCGTCAATAATGGCCATCGCAATGACCCGGTCTGAGGGCGCCATGGGCGTTAGGTTTAGCTGCCACAGCAAATGGCTTTCAAGAGTTTCATCGGCGCTGTCGTTGGAGCCAACGTCGTAGTCATTTTCGCCTGTGGCGCCGGAAGGCGCTTGGGGGTAAACATCATCCCAGTTCGAGTCCACCGGAATTTCGTCGGTTAAAGGCGCCTGTAGTTGGTCGCTAACATCGGCCTCACTCGGTCCATCTATGGCTAAGTCAGGGAACTCTGCGGCGATCATCTCCTCGCCATAGTCACTGGGCGGGTTGTCAGGGCGATCATCGTCAAAGTCATTCGGGTAATCATCAACGATCACTGGCGATTCTGAATGGTCGTCAGCAGAAGCCTCGCCTAACTGCGCGTCCGCGATGTCGGTGGCAGCCTCAGAGGCCGTAGACGACTCGCCTTCATCACTAGAGTTGAACTCGTCTTCAACCTCAAGCAAAGGATTGGCATCGAGGTTGTCTTGAATTTCCTGCTCAAGTTCCAGCGCACTCAATTGCAGCAAGCGGATGGCTTGCTGCAATTGCGGGGTCATCTTGAGCTGTTGCCCCAGCTTGAGAGAAAGACTTTGCTTCATGGAAACTGCTTAGTGCGCCCGCTTGGGCGCTCATGCCGCTTTGTTCGAATTAAATATGTTGCTGTATCAATCAGGTCGACGCAGTCGTAAGGGCGCCCGGGCATGCAGAGATCACACAACAATGGCATTGGTGATGGGGAGGTTAAGCAAATTCCTTGCCAAGATAAACATTTTGCACGGTATTGTTCGCCAATATCTTTGCCGGCGCGCCGTCGGCGATGACGTGTCCTTCATGTACGACATAGGCTCGATCACAGATATCTAGTGTTTCGCGGACGTTATGGTCGGTAATAAGGACACCGATGCCACGGGCGGCCAAGCCTTTGATTTCGGCTTTTATGTCCGAAACCGAGATGGGGTCTACCCCTGCGAAGGGTTCGTCCAAAAGGATGTACTTGGGGTCAGAGGCTAAGGCGCGCGCGATTTCAAGGCGCCTTCTTTCGCCGCCGCTCAAGCTTTGTCCTAAGCTGCTGCGAACCGCGTGCAAGCTGAATTCTTCCAGCAGCGAGGTCATTTTCGCCTGCCGCGCCGCCGCGTCGAGTTTTGGGTTGAGCTCTAGCATGGCCAGCAGATTGGCCTCGGTTGTGAGCGTGCGAAACACGCTGGCTTCTTGCGGTAAATAACCCAAACCGGCAGCAGCGCGCTGATGCATGGCGGCATCGGTCAGTTCCGTTTTGTCGATAAAAACCTGTCCGGAGTCTGCGCGCACCAAACCAACAATGGTGTAAAAGCAGGTGGTCTTACCGGCGCCGTTAGGGCCCAACAACCCAACGATTTCGCCAAGCTCAACATGCATCGAGATGTCTTCAACGACAGTAATGCCGTTATAGCTTTTCCTTAACCCAGTGGCGCGAAGTGTCATGGCTGCGTCGAATCTTGCTCGGCGCGGTTCGCTGGTATGCGCAGTTCCATGCGCACACGCTCTTGCGAGAAGTCGCTGCTGCCCGCATCCAATTGCCCAATGGCTAGGTTGTAGCGAATGCGAGCGCTGCTCACCGCATTGCCGTCTTGTGTCAGCGAAGCGCTACCCGACAGCTCTAACAAACTGGTTGCTGGCAGATAGACGATGGTGTTGGCCGTGGCGGTGGTGTCTCGCTCTGCCATATTTTGCTCTTGCCAAAAACTGGCAGGCGCACCCGTTGTCGTGATGCGCTTGATACGATCTGCAGTCATCTCAACCAGTATTCGATCGCCATTAATGCGCATGCCATCCATGAATGCGATTACGTTGCCGACATACTCGATGGTGTTTTGCTCTTGCAGGAAAACGGCGCTGTCGCCCTCAATGGTTAGCTCGGACGCGAGGGTGTCCTCGCTGGCTGCAGCACAGACATCCGCCCCGAACAAAAGCAGGCAAGCGACAAACGCAGCCCAACTGTTGGTCCGTAACCTTTCCCAAAGCATCAACATATGACTCCTATTTTAATCTCTCAGTAAGAGCTTACTGGTTACCCTGCCGCCAGTATTTTGCGCAAAGACCACAGTGCCTGTCTTTAGATTTAAGTCTAAACCCTCGCTGGACGTGGTGAAGCGGTCGTGCTGCAACAGAACGGCTGTATCGGTCTGCGCCCGCCGCTCCAGGGGAAAAACATGAAGTTGTGTCGTCGATAGCCGAAGCTGAGTTTGCGTCGCACCGTCTTGGCGCAGGATTTGGACGCGCCCTTGGAGTGTCATCTGATTATTTTCGGCATCTGCATTGGGCGCATTGCGCAGGTGGGTAATCACACCGCGGTCAGCGCTGATCACCCACGGGAGCTGATCTGGTGATGTCAGGTGAACGACCGGGCTAATGACGTTCATCAGTTGTTGGGACGGATACTGTTCGAGCTGCGCAGCACTTATCTCATAGTCCAGCTCGCCTGAGGCAGAAAAAACCTGCCAGGTGAGCGCTGTCGCCGTGCTCGACGGTCGCAGGCCTGACATGAGGCCGCGATTGTTTGGCGGAGAGTGAGTGCCGCTGCCCTCGTCTTGCTGGAGCCCTGTGCTTGCGATCGCCGCCAAGAAAAGTGCGATAACACCAGGAACGATCAGACGCCTGAGTGATAGCCGATTATAGAGCGGCTGGAATGAGGTGGTGGCAGGCATGGAAAGCGGCGTATCGGCAAAATTAGGCCGAGGGACGATGGGCCCCTGTGCCCGACTGATACGCTGCCGGCTGGTTGTTAAGCATGTGGCCAGCGCTCCTTGGCTCGCAAGATGAGTTCCGCCAGCTCGACGATCGCGCCCGCGCCGCCCGGTCGTTGGGTAACAAACTGCGCCCGATTTAAAACCGCTGGATGGGCGTTGGCTACCGTTGCAGCAAGGCACACGGCACTGTGGTCAAACAGCTGCAAGTCCTGCAGGTCATCGCCAATCGCACATAAACTTGCGGCTGGAAAACCGTCGTTAATGAGCTGATCTAGGGCAGATGACTTGCTGTCCACGCCCTGTCGCACAAAGGTAATGTCCAGTTCTTTGGCACGCCGTTCGACGATTGAGGATTGGCGGCCGGTAATGATCGCCAGTGCGATGCCTTGGCTGGCCAATAACTTGAGGCTGCTACCGTCTTGAACATGGAAACTCTTGAGTTCATTGCCATCAGAGGTATAGGTGATTTTGCCATCGGTCAGCACGCCGTCGACGTCCAGTACGATGCCTTCGATGATGCTTGCGACCGTGTAAAGTGGCCCCAGGTTGGCGTCAGTCATTGCAGCAGCTCATGCTTGTTGGATGAGAAGTAGATTGTAGCCAACCCACGCAAGCAACATGACGAGACCCTCGAAGCGCGTGATCACCGCACGGGAATTCAAGCCGTAGGCGAACAGTGCCAACATCAGGGTCAGTGCCAGCATCATGCCGCTGTCGCGCCACAAGGCTGAAAAGTCCAAGCTGGTTGCCGTGATCATGCCTGGAATCGCCAACACTGCTAAAATATTGAGAATGTTGGATCCAACAATGTTGCCAATGGCGATATCGGATTGTCCCTTCATAGCCGCGCCAACGGTCGCTGCAAGCTCCGGCAGACTGGTGCCAATAGCGACAATGGTTAAACCAATGATCATGCTGCTAATGCCAAGCTCTATTGCGATTTGGGTAGCTGCGTAAACCAGTAGCTGCGCCGCAGCAAGTAATGCAGCCAATCCAACGACAAGCCAAAACAGTGCAGTGCTTTGCTTCATTTCCGGTAACTCTTCGAGCTCGCTGGCTAAGGCGCTTTCAGCTGGGTCTGCGGCGGCTTCAGAACGCAGCAGTTGCCAAAGTATGTAGGCAAGGCCGGCGAGCAGAAACAGACCATCGGTGAAGTCCAGCTCGCGGTCGAAAATTAATGCGATGGCAAGTATCGTTGCGCCAAGCAACCACGGTAACTCGCGGCGCAGTACACTTTGCGAAAAGGGCAGGGGTGCCACGATAGCGGTAATACCCAACACCAAACCAATATTGGCGATGTTGGAGCCAATCGCGTTGCCGACGGCCAAGATCGGGTTGCCTTCCAGCGCTGCGATCAGCGCGACCACAATCTCAGGTGCCGAAGTGCCGAGTGAGACGATCGTCAGGCCGATGACGATGTTAGAGACGCCAAGGTTCGTGGCCGTCGCTGCAGCGCCGGATAAGAAGCGATCTGCGCTCCAGATCAGTACGGCAAAGCCAACAATCATTAACAGTAAGTTGACCCACATGGGGAGATGTCCTTAGTTCTCAGGCTCGAGCCTAAACGCGTCTTCAGCGACAATATTTGGCTTACCAGTTTGCCCGGAATCGCGGCCCAAGGCTTGCTAGTGACGAGTATTCTGTCGGCTTCGGGTTTCTCAGCTCACGGCAGAGTCTTCCCTATTCCTCGACGCGCCACTTTAGTCTTATCCTCGGCTCTCGCCAAGGCAACTGGAAAGAGGGATGCAGCGACGAGCAGCTGAAAGTCGAACCTTCCACCAGTGATGAAGGATAACCACTGTCGCGCAATGCTCGATGGCGTGAGATTTGTTATTGCGTAAGATAGCGGGCTTCCGGTTGGCACTTACGCAGTGCACAGGAAGCGATGATGGAAAACGCCGTATGCAAGATGAAGTAATGCAAAGAATTGAGTCCGCCATACCAAACGCCGAGGTGGTGGTTGAAATAGAAGGCAATCGGGCCACTATTGCAGTGGTCAGCGGGCATTTTGCGGGAATGAGTCGCGTAAAAAAGCAGCAGGAAGTGTATGCCTGTATTGCAGATTTAATTTCCAGCGGCGCCCTGCATGCGGTGACCATCAAGGCGGCGATACCCTAAGCACGATGGATAAACTGCAAATCGAGGGCGGTATTGTGCTCAACGGTAAGATCCGCATCAGTGGCGCAAAAAATGCGGCGCTGCCGATTTTCGCTGCGTCGCTGCTGACGGCTGAACCGGTCAAAATTTCGAATTCTCCTCATCTGCATGACGTGACAACGATGATAGAGCTTCTCGCTTGTCTCGGCGTCGATGTCACCCTGAACGAATTTATGGCGGTCGAGATTGCTGCGCGCAGGCTGAAAAATTATCGCGCGCCCTATGAGCTAGTGAAGACGATGCGCGCATCTTTTTTGGTGTTGGGGCCGCTGCTCGCGCGTTTCGGAGAAGCTGAGGTTTCACTGCCTGGGGGCTGTGCCATTGGCTCGCGGCCAGTAGACCAGCATCTCAAAGGGTTGGAGGCCATGGGTGCAGACATAGCGGTAACCGAAGGCTATGTCTGCGCAAAAACCAGCGGTAGATTGGTTGGCTGCGATATCCACATGGACGTGGTGACCGTGGGTGGCACCCAGAATTTGATGATGGCGGCAACCTTGGCTTCTGGTACGACCCGCCTCTTCAATGCTGCCTGCGAGCCTGAAATCGTCGACCTCGCCAATTTTTTGAATGCGCTGGGCGCTAGGGTGAAGGGCCAAGGAACATCAACCATTGAGATTGTTGGCGTTGCGCAACTGCATGGTGCCGCGCATACGATCATGCCTGATCGAGTCGAGGCAGGAACGTATCTTGTAGCGGCAGCAGTCACAGGTGGGCGTGTGCACCTGCGCGATGTGGCACCGCAAACACTGGGGGCGGTGCTTGATAAACTGCAGCAAGCAGGTGCTGACCTAACCACGGGCGAGAACTGGATTGAGCTGGATATGGGCGGTCGGCGAGCCAAGGCCGTTGACATCGAAACGTCTCCTTACCCGGGCTTTCCCACCGATATGCAGGCTCAGTTCATGACGCTGAACGCGTTAGCCGACGGTACGGCGACGATCACAGAGAATATTTTTGAGAACCGTTTTATGCATGTGCATGAAATGAAGCGGCTGGGCGCCGAGATCGAGCTGCACGGCCATTCCATGGCAGTGGTGCATGGAGTAGATCAGCTGAAAGCCGCTCCGGTTATGGCAACGGATTTGCGGGCCTCCTCGAGTTTGGTGTTAGCAGCGCTGGCTGCCACTGGCACCACGATAATCGACCGCATTTATCACATCGATCGCGGTTATGAGACCATTGAAGAAAAACTGGGAAGCCTAGGCGCTAAGATTCGCCGAGTTTCCTGAACCTCCCCCAAGCAGGTTGATTTACCCATGGGACTAGTTATTGCCGTTAATAAAGGGCGCATCTTTGAAGAATGCATGCCGCTGCTCGCGGCGTGCGAGATACAGCCCAGCGACGACCCCAAATCATCTCGTAAGCTCATCTTTGAAAGCCTTACGGGTAATCATAAGATTATTGTCGCTCGTTCTGCCGATGTGCCGACCTATGTTGAAAACGGTGTCGCCGATGTGGGCATAACGGGTAAGGACACGATCCTCGAATACGGCGCCGAGATGACATTTTATGAGCGCCTCGATCTTAAAATTGGCGCCTGCCGCATGATGACTGCTGGCCCTGTGGGTGTTGCAGAGCCAGCGCAAGGCGTTCGCGTGGCGTCTAAATTTGTCAACATTGCCCGCCAGTACTATCAAAAGCAGTCCAAGCAGGTCTCCTTGATCAAACTGTCAGGCGCACTAGAAATCGCACCCTTGCTGGGTTTGGCAGATTGTATTGTGGACATAGTGGACACCGGCAACACACTAAAAGCCAATGGGCTTGAGGCGCGGGAGACCATTTGTGAAATCAGCACGCGCTTAATCGTCAACCGCGCTTCGATGAAGACAAAGTTTGATTTGGTTCAGGGCTTGATCCAGCAACTCGAAGCAGCAGTGGAACAACATGTCCCTGATGTTGGCCAATAGTATGCGCCAACTCGACGCGACAGCTCCGCAGTTTACCGAGCAGCTCGACGCACTCTTGGCTTGGGACTTGAGTGTGGACAGCGAAATCGACACGCAAGTGGCCAACATCATCAGACGTGTCAGAACTCATGGCGATACAGAACTGCTTGCTCTGACTCGCCAGTTCGACCGGGTTGATGCCGCCGAGCTATCAGAACTCGAGATCGGACAGGACGAACTGGCAAGCGCTTGGGCTGCACTGCACAGCGATGCTCAACAAGCGCTGCAAACCGCTGCCGGCCGCATACGCCGGTTTCACGAGCGTCAGCGAGAAGATTCTTGGTCCTATGTTGATGAGCTGGGGTGCGAGCTAGGACAAAAAATCCAGCCGCTAGATCGGGTAGGGGTCTACGTGCCCGGCGGACGAGCGGCCTATCCGTCCAGCGTCTTGATGACACTGATTCCCGCAAAGGTGGCGGGGGTTAAAGAAATCATCGTTGTGTCACCAACACCCGGCGGCGGGCGCAACACCATGGTGCTCGCTGCCCTGCATCTTGCCGGAGCAGATCGTGTTTTTGCCGTTGGTGGTGCGCAGGCTGTGGCTGCAATGGCATATGGCACGCACAGCGTGCCGCGGGTCGATAAAATCGTAGGTCCCGGCAATGCCTATGTTGCAGCCGCAAAAAAACAGGTTTTTGGCCAGGTTGGCATCGACATGATTGCTGGGCCGAGCGAAGTGTTGGTGATAGCCGACGGTACGACTGAGGTCGATTGGGCGGTGCTAGACCTGTTCTCCCAGGCCGAACATGACGCATCAGCCCAGGCCATTTTACTGAGCACAGATCGAGCATTTTTGGCGCAAGCAACGGTACGCATAGAACAAATGTTGCCGCAGATGGCGCGGGCGGAAATTATCGAGAAATCGCTGCAAGACCGTGGCGCATTGATCTATTGCGAGGATCAGACTCAGGCGCTCGAAGTTGCTAACCGAATTGCCGCAGAACATCTTGAACTTGCTGTGGCAGATCCGAACGCTTGGGTCGGCGGCCTACGTCATGCCGGCGCGATTTTTCTCGGTCCATATAGCGGGGAGACCTTCGGCGACTATATGGCTGGCCCTTCCCACGTTTTGCCCACGTTCGGTACGGCCCGCTTCGCATCGCCACTTGGGGTGTATGACTTTCAAAAGCGCAGTTCTATCGTGGGCATTTCTCGCGAAGCCGCAAAAGCTCTGTCGGGGCCAACAGATCTGCTCGCCACGTCTGAGGGTTTGCAGGCGCATGCCTTGGCCGCCCAAGTGCGGGGTGACAAGCCTCAGCAATGAAGATTGGTCGAGACTCAGATCAGCACGTTCTCGGCGCCCTCACACCGGCACAGCTGTACGCGCGCGCGCTCGATGCGGATGAGGTTTTAGCGGATCCGGCACAACAGCGAGTCGTCGATTTGCTGCAAGTGCGCTATGTCCATCTTTTGCAAAATCCTCCGCAAAGGCCCAGCACGGCCAGCCGCTTGCTCGGCAAGCTGGGCTTGGCTGGAACGGCAAGGGCGAAGGCGCAAGAGTCTGTCCGAGGACTGTATTTGTGGGGCGGCGTTGGGCGCGGCAAAACCATGATGATGGATATGTTTTGCGGCGCGCTACCCGTCCAGCGTAGACAGCGTATGCATTTTCATCGCTTCATGCGCCGAGTCCACGATGCGCTAGGCCGCCATGCTGGCCAAGCGAACCCCCTGCTAAGAGTTGCCGATGAAATAGCGGCTGCAGGGGATGTACTTTGCTTTGACGAATTCTTCGTGTCTGACATCGGCGATGCCATGATTCTCGGCGAGGTAATGACCGCACTTTTTCAGCGCGGCGTGACGCTGATCGCCACATCAAATGTTGAACCGGCCCATCTTTATGAAAATGGCCTTCAGCGCGCGCGGTTCTTGCCGGCTATCGATGAAATCTACGCGCACTGCGATGTGCACCATATTGATGCGGGACAAGACTTTCGCTTGCGTGCATTGCAGCAGGCCAAGTTGTACCACTTTCCTTTAAATGAGCAGGCGCGGCTGAGCATGGAGGAAAACTTCGCTGGGCTTGCCGCTGAAGAAGCCAAGGTCGACGTCAGTCTGAGTATCGAAAATCGCCCGATCAGGGCGCGGAAAGTGGCCGGCGATGTGGTCTGGTTCGATTTTACGAATATTTGCGAGGGACCGCGTAGCCAGAATGACTACATTGAGCTGGCGACCCTGTTTACCACGGTACTGGTCAGCAATGTACCTGTGCTGGACACCGCAAAAGAGGATGCGGCGCGTCGCTTCATCAGCTTGGTGGACGAATTTTACGACCGTCGAGTTAAACTCATCCTTTCCGCCGACCACTCCATCGCAGACCTCTATCAAGGCCAGCGACTAAGTTTTGAATTCCAGCGCACTGAGAGCCGATTGCTAGAGATGCAGTCAGAGTCCTATCTCAGTGAACCTCACGTATCTTGAGGCATGCCTGAAGAGAGGGGTGCTGTCTGCCCGCTTATCCGTGAGTCCAGCCGATTGAGATGTTGTAAAGCATCGGGTGCTCTACTATCATTCGCGCCCCGTTTGGGGCTCACCGATTCTCGCGAGTGTTCGCAACAGCGGAATCAATGGTACGCGATCGCTGAGTATCGGTGAAGGAGCAGGCGCCAATGTGAACGGGTGTCGGGCATACGCGGCGAATAAGACCGCCAGCACAATAGAGGCAATACATGAAAACGGTAAGTATGCGAGAGCAGGACGTTGTCCGGTCTTGGTGGGTTATCGATGCGCAAGATAAGACGCTCGGCAGAATCGCTACCGAGGTAGCCAGCCGCCTGCGTGGCAAGCACAAGCCAGAGTTTACTCCCCACGTCGATACCGGAGATTACATCGTCATCGTCAATGCGGAAAAAGTGCGAGTAACCGGCAATAAAGAACAAGGCAAGATGTATTGGCGTCATACTGGATATCCCGGCGGTATTCGCAGCACTTCGGTGGAGACCATGCGCGCAGAACATCCAGAACGTATGCTGGAGATTGCCGTGAAAGGCATGCTGCCCAAGAATCCCTT
>TARA_B100001057_G_scaffold234376_1_pt1 | contig 10514 bp, 11 predicted proteins | sample TARA_B100001057 | Tara Oceans TARA_B100001057 (sample SAMEA2621839) | marine metagenome | biome: marine biome (ENVO:00000447); feature: surface water layer (ENVO:00002042); material: "saline water (ENVO:00002010), including plankton (ENVO:xxxxxxxx)" | depth 5 m | reverse complement strand
GAATCCAAAGAGGTAAACACCCCTTTTTACCCCGTGGTGTAGGATCCCATAATTCCAAACCCGACCCACACCAACCCCCATCAATAAGTAGAGCAGTGTCCAAACAGGAGCAAAAATCCAATTGGGTGGATTAAAAAAAGGTTTTTCCAGGCTTGTATACCAGGTATTGACTGAGGTCTGGGTGGCTTGACCCACCAAAAAATCGACCGATAAACAGACCATTACCCCCACAACAATGGAAAAAACCAATTTTTTATTCATAATCAAAACTAAGTATTTTAAGTCAGCTATATTTTTTTCCACCCCTGTCATCAAGTATCTTTGTGGTCGATGAGTTCCAATTCTTTTGTTTTCGATGCTCCCGTAGAAGGACACTACCAAACCCAATGGCAGGCGCCTAGCAACATTGCCTTGATCAAATACTGGGGAAAATACGGACAGCAACTGCCCCAAAACCCCTCTATAAGTTTTACCCTTTCGCAATGCGTGACCACCACAAAGGTTAGTTTTTCGCTGCGGGAAGAAGGTGCCGTGGCTTTTGACTTTTTGTTTGATCAAAAAAAACAACCCGAATTCCACCCCAAGATTCAGCAGTTTTTGGATCAAATTATACCCTATTTTCCTGCTTTGGAAGGATACCGCTTGTCGATCTCTAGCCAAAATTCCTTTCCCCACAGTAGTGGTATTGCTTCTTCTGCTTCGGCAATGGCGGCCTTGGCAATTTGTATCGCCGATTTTGAAAAACAGTTTCACAGTAATTGGACGGAGGAAGCTTTTTTACAAAAAGCCTCATTTTTGGCCCGATTGGGTTCGGGGAGTGCCTCCAGAAGTATTGTCGGGCCCTTAATGGTTTGGGGTCATAGCAAGGCCTTTCCGCAAAGCAACGACCAATACGCAATTGCCCCCGCGGTGAAATGGCACCCCATTTTTCATAATTATCAAGATACGGTTTTGATCGTAGACAAAGGACAAAAAAAGGTTAGTAGCACCCTGGGTCACGGACTGATGCAGGACCATCCCTTTTCTACCCAACGCTTTAAACAAGCCCACACCAATCTCGAACAGCTCAAAACTGCACTCACCAGTGGCGACCTGGAACGCTTTATTGATCTAACTGAAGCCGAGGCCCTCACCCTCCATGCCATGATGATGACCTCCAACCCACGTTTTGTTTTGATGCAACCCAATACTCTGGCCATTCTACAAAAAGTAGGAGACTACAGGACGCAAACAGGGCGCCCCCTCAGTTTTACCCTCGATGCTGGCGCCAATGTCCACTTGCTCTACCCCAAAAAAGAACGTAAGCCCATTATGGATTTTATCCAAAAGGAACTGCTTATTTATTGTCAGCAAGGACAATACATTGAAGATCAAGTGGGAAATGGTGCCAAAAAAATTTAGTTTAAAACTTTAACTGCGTGCAAAACGCTATGAACTTTGTGGTTGAGTAAGTAGTTTAACCTCAAATTACACGAAGGTTTTCACAAAGGACACAAAGACAAAATGATAGAAGATGAAATAATATATAATTGGATTTAAACAACCTAGATAAATTCTCAAATATAAGAAATGCTGAAATATCAGCTAATTAACATAAATTTACACCGATGAAAGGGCCCTTTTTTTTTGCAAAAATTTTACTATTTGGAGAATACGGCATCATCAAAAACTCCAAAGGACTGTCCATTCCCTTCAATTTTTTTAGGGGAACCTTGCAGTTTACAGAAGAGGAAACGGAGGTCACCCAAGCCTCTCATAAAAGCTTGTGTGACTATACCCAATACCTCAGGGGGTTACCGCAGGATTTATTGCGTTTGGACTGGGGGACCCTGCAAGCCGACTTGGATCGCAAAATCTATTTTGATAGCAGTATCCCTCAGGGCTATGGCGTGGGTAGTAGTGGAGCATTGGTTGCCGCCTTTTATGACCGCTATGCGCTGGATAAGATCTCCCCTAAGTACGCCCTTACCCCCCAAAAGCTGCTTCAGCTTAAAAGTATTTTTGCCGCAATGGAATCCTATTTTCACTTGCATTCCTCGGGTTTGGATCCGCTCAACAGTTATTTGAGTTTGCCCCTGCTGATCCACTCCAAGGACAAGATCGAACTCACAGGACTGCCCCAGCAAAATTTACAGGGTACAGGAGTTGTGTTTTTGCTCGACACTGGGAGCAGCGGAGAAACTGCGCCCATGGTCTCCCTATTTATGGAAAATATGAAAGAAGAGGTTTTCAGTAAAATGATGAGAAAGGATTTTACTCAGATGACTGACCACTGTGTGAAAAATTTCCTCAAGGGCAACATCAAATCCCTTTTTAGCAATATGAAATCCCTATCTGCCCTGGTATTGAAATACTTTAAACCGATGATACCTGCCCAATTTCACGGGCTTTGGAAAAAGGGACTGGAGACCAATACATACTATCTAAAGCTTTGTGGCTCGGGAGGTGGCGGCTATCTGCTGGGATTTGCCGAAGACTTTAAGACGGCCCAAAAGGCCCTTCAAGGCTATCGACTCGAGGTGGTTTATTACTTCTAAGCCTATGAAAAACCCCAAGACCACTCATTCTTTTTTACTTTCACTGTTTGGTATTTTCCTGTGGTTTGCGGCTATTATATCGCCTTGCTGATCGCAGCAAAATACCTTACTACCGCCTATATTTACGCACCCCAAAGTCCTTTGCTGTCGGTAGTGATCGATGCCCGCCTCTTTGCACTGGTTTTGGCTGCCGTCTTTTCTGCCGCAGGAGGATTCATCGTCAACAATTTCTATGATGCTGGAAAGATGGCATTAATCGACCCCAAAAGTGTCTTTTGGAAAACCCATTTCACTGAAAATTCAGTTTTTGCTCTATTTTTTGTTCAATGCTGCAGCCTTTATCAGTAATGGGTTTGTGTCCTTTATGGTACTAATTTTTTGATTTTTTTCCTAGCCATATGGGCCTCCAGCAGCAGCCTTAAACGGCTGTTTTGGATCAGCAATTTTATCGCCCAGGCCTTGCTGTTTTTTCCCTTTTTTATCATCACCCTTTATTTTAAAAACTTTAGGCTTTTGATCGCACACCCTTTATCAGTATTTTCTCCTACTGATCCTAGAAATCATTAAGGATTTTGAAAACTACAAAGGCGATTGGGTGACTTCCTACCTTACATTACCGATCTTTTTTGGGGATACGACCGTCCAAATCCTTCTTACTGTTTTGATTTTGGTTATCTATTGGCGTATCTTCTGTTTAATTAACAGCGGTTTGGGATTGATGATCCATTAATACTAATGGATTGCGATGTTTTTAAGTTTTGAAGTGCGGTTCCTATCGTGGGAATCGACGCAAAAAACGTACCTTTGACTTAACAATTTGCTTAAAGCCCTCATTTTTTGTGGGTATTTGGCATCTGTTTTATGAAAAAATAAGAAAGGCGTGCCGCAAAATTTCAAAAAATCCACTGCCATGTCCAGATCTATCACCCAAGAGGGAACGCGTCTAAATAAATTCCTGTCCAATGCAGGCCTCTGTTCGCGCCGAGAGGCCGACCAGTTCATCGCCATGGGTTTGGTAAAGGTCAACTCCAAGGTAGTCACTGAAATGGGGTTTCGGGTGCAGCGGAACGATAGGGTGCACTACGATGATCAATTGGTCAACAGCAGTCCACCCGTATACCTTTTACTTAATAAACCTAAGGGATTTGTCGCGACCACACAAGGGGGTCAGATCAAAAAATCGGTACAAGAACTCATACGCAGTACCCATTTTTCGGAAAAGATTCCGCCCATAGGGGATATGGGACGGGCGGTGACTGGCCTTTTGTTGATGACTAATGACGATAAATTGCGCCAAAAAATGGCTGATCCCAAGTCGCGTTTTCCTACGCTTTACCAGGTGATACTCGAGCAAAATGTCCAAAACGCCGACCTCGACGCACTGGCCAAAGGCATTCGAATCCGTGACAAGGTCTATAAGGTAAAATCTGCAGCCTATATTCAAGGGGGAAGCAAAAAAGAAATTGGAATCGAAGCCGTTAATCTCTCCCCAGGTCTCCTCAAAAAAATACTCGAACAAAGATTGCTAAAAGCAGTGTCAATGGATCGGGTGCTGCTGGCCGGATTGACAAAAAAAGACCTGCCCAGAGGCCGATGGCGATCGCTTACCGATAAGGAAATACAATTCCTTAGGATGATTTCTTAGTCTCTCTACCTTTTTTCGTAAATTGAAGTTACACTAATCTAAGTTCTTTATGGCAACCTCTAGTCGATTATTTTTTTTGTCTCCTTTGGGCTGCTGTAGGGCACCATTTTTACAATATACCTCGGCCAAAGCAACTAAATATCAGAGGTTTGAAGAAATTTTCTTACAGCACTGCTATTCGTTGAGTTGCCAGTCGAAGGGCAGGTAACGAAATTTTGTTTTTTGATTCACTTCCGTACAGCCGTATTTTTGGAGCAATGTGACCCTTTGTTCCAGCGAGCCAAAATCTTTAAAATACCAAAGAAAAATAGGGGACATATGGCTTTTGTATTTGTGGCATTGATTTAGGCTAGGGTCTTTTAAAAACTTGATGGCAGCGGTCTGGAGCTGTTCTTCCAAGGTGCCGCTGCGGTAGGGTTGCCTCGACAAATCTGGGCTGGAAACCGTGGCGCGGTGCAAGGTAAACAAGATGCGGGGATCTTCCATTTCCAAAAGTAGACCTTCAATTGCTTTTAAACTCATTGACTGATCTCCCAATCTGAAAACCGAAGTCACCCATGGGGCATCAATGTCCTTTATGCTTTGCAAGGGATGGTGGTCCAATACCAGCGCGATGGTGGCGGCATTATATACGTTAATCCAATAGGCCTTCCGGTTGGTGGTCGTCCAATAGGGCTGTGGCGGATGATCTTCAAGGGCCTTTAGATAGGACTTTAGGGCATGGGTCTCTTTTTTCCAATCTCTGTAGTTGACCACTCCCCTTGGATTGACATACCGCTGCAGTTGATCCTCCCAACGCTGGTGAACATTACGCTTATCTACTAACATATTCACCCACAGTATCAAAAGGATAATCGCTCTAAAAATCATAATCTAAAATAATGATTTTAGTGATTTTTCCCCTTTATTTCCAGTTCAAAATGTCTAAGCGCTCTCTCAGGATTTTATTGCCAAAAATCTAATCAAAAAGTAGAATATCCATTTTCTTTAAAAAAGATCAAATTACCGAATACTTTTGATAAAATCGGGTATGGCAGCGACCCCCTTTTTTTCTAAGAATTGAATGAATGCCGAACCGATGATCGCCCCGCTACTAAAACGTATGGCTGTCTGATAAGTTTTAGCATTGCTTATCCCAAAACCCACCAATTGTGGCGTTTTGAGTTTCATTTGGGCAATTCGCCTAAAATAGTCCTCTTGGGCATTCCCAAAAGCACTCTGGGCTCCAGTGACACTTGCACTACTAACCATATAGATAAAACCACTGGACACATTGTCGATATGACGAATCCTTTCCTCAGATGTTTGGGGGGTGATTAAAAACATATTGTACAAGTTGTACTGGTCAAAAAGTGTTTTATACTCCTGATGGTAAAGGTCTACGGGCAGGTCGGGGATTATCAGTCCATCAATGCCGATACTTTGACATTTTTTGCAAAACCGCTCTATACCATACTGTATCATGGGGTTGAAGTAGCCCATCATCACCAAGGGAATATGGAGGCTCTGTCGGATATTTTGGAGTTGGTCGAATAGTTTTTCGGTGGTCATGCCATTACGCAGGGCACGGGTGGAACTTTCCTGTATTGTTGGCCCGTCGGCCAAGGGATCGCTAAAGGGTAAACCTATCTCCACCATGTCCACTCCACTGTCCTGTAAAGCCTGGAGTATGGGCAGGGTGTCCTCCAATTCTGGGTGTCCAGCAGAGAAATAAATGGAGAGTAATTTTTGTTTTTTTTGGAAGGTTTGGTCTATGCGGTTCATTACAATCTAAAATGGTCGATATAAGTGTCTAAATCTTTGTCTCCACGTCCGGAGCAGTTAAAAACGATAACTTCATCGGGAGAGAATTTTCTTACATCCAATACGGCAAAAGCATGGGCGGTCTCAATGGCAGGGATGATGCCTTCCATTTGGGAGAGGGTCAATCCCCAGTCCATGGCCTCCTGATCGGGAATGGAAATGAATTCGGCCCTTTGACTGCGGAACAGGTGGGCATGCATGGGTCCCACTCCCGGATAGTCCAGCCCTGCAGATATGGAATAGGGCTCTGTAATTTGTCCGTCGGGTGTTTGCATCAGAAGGGTTTTACTGCCGTGGATGATACCTTCTTTACCCAAGGCCGAGGTGGCGGCGCTTTCGCCGGAGTCGATACCTTTCCCGGCCGCCTCCACCGCGATGATGTTTACTCGCGGATTTTCTAAAAAGTGGTAATACAAGCCTGCAGCATTACTGCCTCCACCCACACAAGCAATCACGTGATCGGGATAATCCCGCTTTTCTTTTTCCAACAATTGGGCCTGAGTCTCGGCACTGATAACCGATTGAAAACGGGCGACCATGTCTGGATAGGGATGAGGCCCCACCACCGATCCGATGATGTAGTGTGTATCCACAGGATTATTGATCCAGTCGCGTATGGCTTCGTTGGTGGCATCTTTAAGGGTTTTACTGCCCGATTTAGCCGCCCGGACCTCTGCGCCCAACATTTTCATTCGGGCCACATTTGGGGCCTGGCGTTGGATGTCCAAAGCACCCATGTAAATGATGCACTCTATGCCCATTAAGGCACAAACAGTAGCTGTAGCCACACCGTGCTGTCCCGCCCCGGTTTCCGCAATGATGCGGTTTTTACCTAGGCGTTGGGCCATTAAAATTTGCCCGATGGTGTTGTTGACCTTATGGGCACCCGTATGACACAGATCCTCTCTTTTGAGGTAAATCCGAGTGTTGTATTTTTCCGACAAACGCGCTGCAAAATACAAGGGCGTCGGACGGCCGACATAGTCACTGAGTAGCCACTGAAATTCCATTTGAAAAGATTCCGATTCACTAATCTGAATGTAGTTTTGTCTCAATTCTTCTACATTGGGGTAGAGCATCTCAGGGATGTATGCGCCTCCAAAATCTCCGTAAAATCCCTTTTCATTTACCTGATATTTCATTTTATAGTGTTGTTTTAAATTGCTTAATAATTTCAATGTTTTTCAACCCCGGTTCCTTTTCAAATTTGCTGTTGATGTCTATGGCATAAAGAGGCAAACTTGAGTTAATTATTGATGCGATGGCGCTCTGATCTGCGGGACCGATCCCGCCACTGAGAAAGAAGGGTTTTGCCGTGGAATAGTCCAGTAATACAGACCAGTCAAAACGGCTGCCGTTACCCCCGGGCAATTCGCCCTTGCTGTCGAACAAAAAATAATCGCAAACGGATTCGTAGGCCTCCAAAACGGAAAAATCAAAAGCAGTATCTACCGCAAAAGATTTGATAACTTCCAGTCCTGTGGTTTGGAGTTTTTGACAAAAATCGGGGCTTTCGTTCCCGTGGAGTTGAAGGGCCTGGAGTTGATGTTGTTTTGCAATGTCTAGTATATAGACCAAAGTAGCATCGACAAAGACCCCTGTTTTTTTGATCAAGGCCGGTAATTCGGGGGTGGTTGATGTGACAAATCTTTTGGAGTGTTCCCAAAAAATAAAGCCCATATAGTCCGGGGCCAATTGTGATAGTGCCATTATGTTGTCGAGCGAACGCATCCCGCAAACTTTAAGTTTCATGAGACGAGAGTTTTTATAAAATCCGCAGCAGCAAGTCCGGGGGATTCGGTTTTCATAAAGTTTTCACCGATCAAAAAACCCCTATATCCATAGGGTTGTAAGGCCTTTATGGCATCAGTTGAACCGATGCCGCTTTCGGATACTTTAACAAAATCGTCGGGGATGTGCTCGGCCAGGGCCATGCTGGTGTCCAAACTGACTTCAAAGGTTTTGAGGTTGCGGTTGTTCACCCCCAGCAGGTCTAATGTGGGCATTAAGGCTTTTTGGAGTTCACTTGGGTTGTGGACTTCCAAAAGTACCTCCAAGTCCAGACTTTGGGCTGTTTGGGACAGTTGCTTGATCTGTTCCCGATCCAAAACGGCAGCGATCAACAAGATCACATCGGCACCGTGGGCCTTGGCCTCGAACAGTTGGTAGGGGTCAATGACGAATTCTTTTCTCAAAAGTGGAAGTTGGCACACTGCTCGAGTAGTGGTTAAATCTTCCAGACTGCCCCCAAAATATTTTTGATCTGTCAGTACCGACATCCCGCAAACCCCCGCTTTTTCATAGCCTTTGGCGACCTGATGGACGGACAAACTGGTGTTGATGTTGTTACAGGAAGGAGAACGCCGTTTATGCTCAGCGATAATGCCGGAAGGGCTGTCCTTCAAACGTTGGGACAAGGAAAAACCCTCACGTTCGAACAAGGGTGACTGTTCCCAATAGGTCTGGGGAAAAGCTTTTTTCCGCAGCTCGACCTCCTTGATTTTATCGATGATGATGCGGTCTAAGATGGTCATGCGGCACTTAGTTTTTGAAGGGTTTTGAAGGCTTTGGTGGCCTGTCCTGACAAGAGGGCGTCTTTTGCTTTTTCAAACCCTTCCAGCAGGGTGCAGTCGGTGGCAGTGGCAATGGCCATGGCCGCGTTGGCACACACCACATCGTTTTGGGCTGTGCTGCCTTTTCCGTCCAATACGGCTGTAAAAATGGCCGCAGAAGAGGAAACCGTACCCCCACCGCTGATTTGTTTCTTGTCTAGTGGTGCCAAACCAAAATCTTGGGGAGCAATAAGGCTTTCTCCACAATTTCTGATTGCCTTGGTAGGGCCGGTCAGTGAAATTTCATCGTAGCCATCCAAGGCATACAAGATAGTAAAATTTTGATCTGTTTTTTGGAACAGGTATCCATACAGCCTTGCTAATTCGAGGTTGAAAACTCCGGTGAGTTGATGTTGGGGAAAGGCCGGGTTGACCAGTGGTCCGAGCATGTTGAAAAATGTCTTTACACCCAATTCCCTGCGGACGGGGGCAACGTTTTTCATGGCCGGGTGGAAAAGCGGGGCGTGGAGGTTGCAAATTCCCGCTTGATCGATGCAGCGTTTAAGAAAATCAGCATCATTGGAAAATCGAATTCCCAAATGCTCTAAAACATTGCTGGAACCGCAGCCGGAGGAAACACCGTAATTGCCGTGTTTGGCGACCTTAATGCCTGCTCCTGCTGTGACAAAGGAAGCGAGGGTTGAGATGTTGAAGGTATCCTTGCCGTCTCCACCCGTTCCGCACAAATCAATGGGGGTGAATTCACTCAAGTCGATGGCCAAACACAGCTTTTGCAGTGCTTTTCTAAAGCCTTCGAGTTCCTCGAGGGTGATGCTGCGCATCATGAATACGGTCAAAAAAGAGGCGATCTGACTTGGGTTGTACTGCCCCTGGGCAATTCCCGTCAGTATGCTTTCCGACTCCTTACTGTCAAGGGTTTCGTGTTGAGTCAGGCGGTTGATTATGACTTTCATTAATTAGTTGTTGATCCAGTTTTCTAATATTTTTTTTCCATTGGGGGTCAAGATGGATTCGGGGTGGAATTGTACGGCCCTTACGGACAGACTTTTGTGTCTTAGGGACATTAATTGCTGATTGTCATCAAAAGAGGTAGCGACCAAATCCTTAGGCAACGGTGTTTGCACCACCCAGGAATGGTAGCGTCCCACTTTAAAATTTTCGGGTAAACCCTTAAATAGTAGTTCGTCTTGGACGACCCTCAGCGGTGTGGCTACGCCGTGGAAAACTGTATCCAAATTGACCAGACTGGCGCCAAATACTTCTCCAATGGCCTGTTGCCCCAAACATACTCCGAGAATTTTTTTGTTAGGGGCGTATTTTTCAATGGCGGCCTTGAGTAATCCCGCCTCGTCTGGAATTCCAGGGCCGGGGGAGAGCAAGAGGTATTCATAGTCCTCGGGCTCGGAAAGCTCAAATTGATCGTTGAGCCTGACGGTTACTTTGGCACCCAACTCCTCCAAATAATGTACCAGATTGTAGGTGAATGAGTCGTAATTATCTATGACAAATATTTTTTTCATTCTTATATTTTTTCGGCCAGTGTAAGGGCTTTGTCTAAGGCCCCAAGTTTGTTGTAGATTTCCTGTAATTCGTTTTTCGGAACAGATTTTGAAACTATGCCCGCCCCGGCTTGGTAGTGGAGTTGTTGGTTTTTACTCATAAAGGAACGGATGATAATGCAGTGGTTGAAGTTGCCTTGAAAATCCATATAGCCCAATGCCCCACCATAGGCGTTTCGCGCAGTGTTTTCATAACGATCAATCAGTTGTAGGGCCATGTGCTTGGGTGCTCCACTGAGGGTTCCCGCCGGAAAGGTATCGGCCACCACCTGAAAGGTTTTGGCCTTAGGTTTGAGCAATGCAGTTACTTTGGAAACCAGGTGAATGACGTGGGAGAAAAATTGTATTTCCCTGTTTTTTTCTACAACAACCCCGGTTCCGTTGCGGCTTAGGTCGT
>TARA_B100001057_G_scaffold90097_4_pt1 | contig 10515 bp, 3 predicted proteins | sample TARA_B100001057 | Tara Oceans TARA_B100001057 (sample SAMEA2621839) | marine metagenome | biome: marine biome (ENVO:00000447); feature: surface water layer (ENVO:00002042); material: "saline water (ENVO:00002010), including plankton (ENVO:xxxxxxxx)" | depth 5 m | reverse complement strand
TAGTAAATGAGCAGTATTGAGTATTTTCTATTGGCGAGTAATTTGAGCATGATGGTACTGATGAATTAGGTGAAGGAATTGGATCAGGTTCATCAGGAGTAGTTACACTTCCTCCTCCGCCCCCACAACCAGAAATAAAAATTAAAGCAAATAGAAGGACTAAGTTACATTTTGTTTTACTAGTTTGCTCATTCATAAGTTGAAGATTTTATGTATAAATATATTCTACTTTGGATGATATATAAATTTAGAATTTTCTACAAAGACATAATTAATTTTCTTAAAGTAGGGTATTAGCTGGTTCCAGTTTTGAACCAGTAGCTCCACCAATCCTTTTTACTAATTTTGTATTTATTTAATAAAGTATAGAAAGTCTATAATATGTAACAGCAATGAAATATATTTTTATTTTTATCTTCTCTTTTCCATTATTAGCTAATGAAGCTTATATAAATTTTGATCAAAAGTTTATGGATGCTGATTGGAATTTTTTACCTGAAGTCCCATCATCATTTACTAAAAATAGTTCAAACAGTATAGAAACTGGATTCTTATATAAAAAAATACAGGGAAGTTTTTTTAAGAATGATATTGAACTTTTGCTAGATAGAGCAACTGAACCTAAAAAAATTTCTCTAAATGCAAAAAAAGAAGGTGGTTCAATAGGCTATAGTATTAATGATAGAAACTTAGTTTATATTTCTCATTCAAGCCAGATTGCTGATCAGCAAACTTTCAATTGTTATGAATTTAGCGGTTTTATTTTAGGTGGTTGTGAAAACGCAACTTTTAAAATTAGCTCATCAAATCCAAAATACGATGACTTGGGTTCAAATATAATAAGTATTGACGGAAATACAAACACATTTGCACTTGGCTTTGAAAGGTATATAAATAATTTTTGGCTTAATTCATTTTCATTCGAGGTTGGTAAAACTAAATATGATTACAACTGGATTTCTCCTATTGAAGAAATTAAATCACCATTTTTATTAAATTTATCTATAAATGGAATTGTATTAGGAGATGCAATTGAAACAGCATTAAGTAGACTACCTCAAAAAAATCAATGGCAAAGTCAACAAATAAACTTTGGGCTAAAGCAAAAGTTTAAATCAATTTATAATTTTAATATTATTGGTGAATATCACCTAGTTATCTTAGATTTTAAAAATTATTTTGAATATAAGAAGGTACCCAAATATAATTTGAAGATAAGAGCTGGACTTGAAATTTATTTAAATAATATAAGCTTAACTTTCTATGGAGACTTATATAAAAATAATCTCATAGGTTTCGAACCCATAACTTTTAATCAAAGAACAGAGCATTATTTTGATAAAACATATGGAGAACTTGGATTAATATTAAATTTAAAATTTTAATTTTTTATCTTTTATTAATTTTAAATATGAGTTAGATTAATACATAATGTTTACAAGTTTATTTAAAAATTTAACTTTAATTATCATGTCATTAGTCATCGTCTCTTGTGGCGGCGGTGGAGGAGGAGGTGGTGGAGACCCAATAACCCCACCAACACCATTTCCAACTGTTAATTTATCAGCTGATCCAGCTTCAGTTGAAATAGACAATACAACAACTCTAACCTGGTCTTCAACAAATGCTACCTCGTGTTCTGCAACTTGGACTAGCCAAACAGGAAATTTTGGCTCTGAAGAAATAACAATTTCAACAGCTGGTAATAATACTTTTAGCATTGCCTGTAGTGGTGCAGGAGGATCACAATCTGCTACTGTTGAAGTAGAAGGCTATAGGAGTATGAATGGCATTTCGGTTGATGGGTATATTTCTGGTGCTGAAATTTGTATCGATGAAAATGAAAATTGGCTGTGTGAATCTGGTGAAAATTCAACTACATCAGATAATGATGGAAAGTTTAATATTAAATACGCAAATGGTAATTTATTATCAATAGGTGGTACCGATTTAGACACCCAAATACTTCTAGATAAATTGTTAATTAATCATAAGTTAACCGGACATAGTAATTTTAAAGTCATTTCACCGATAACTTCAGTTGCATCTTTTTTATCTGACTCATCAATTATATATACAGCACTTGGCATTGATAATTCCATTGATATATATACTTTTGACCCGGTTTCGAATATTTCTCAATCTGGTATAAATGATTATGTATATGAAAAAGGTAATCAATTAACAATACTTGCTTTTACATTACAAAATTTAACAAATAGTATTAATAGTTCTGCAGAAACTACTCAAGATTTTTTTAAATCAATATCTGAAGAATTAGAGCAAGAGTTTAGCCAAACAAATGAGTTAGTTGATATAAAGTCATCTGTTTTTATTCAGAAAGTTCTTGAGAATGTAATATTAGAAAAAAGTTTATCTGTTGGTGATACTTCAAAAGTAAACACAGTATCTGCTATCTCAAACGTTTTACCAATTTTAAAAGTTTATTCAGATAGTCAGATTACAAAAGCAGTTTTTAATTTTTCAATTTCAACCCTACAAAATGAAATACCATCAATTACTAATGGAACAGCAGATGGAGCATTGATTAACTCATATACTAATGACATTTATAACTACATTGCTAATGATCAGAATATAGATGTAAATAAAATTAAACCAAATTCACTTCCTGTTATAACTACTGATTTGTCTTCACTTACAATTGATGAAAATGAATTTAATGTTACTAATATAGAAGCTGTTGATGATGATGGTGATGAAATTTTTTATTCCTTGTCAGGAATCGATGCAGACCTGCTTAATATTACAAATACTGGAGCATTAAGTTTCAATTTATCTCCTGATTTTGAGGTTCCCTCTGATAGTGATGGCGATAATAATTATGTTTTTAATGTCGCTGTAACTGATGATAGTTCAGCATCACAATCTGGTTATGATTTTTCCGCTTCAACAGAAGATAATACAAATGTTGCAGTTCAAAATATTGATGAGGATCTAATATATTTTAATTTATTGTCAGTAGATGGTACTGATACATCCAGCCCTAAATTAAATATTTCTATGCAAATTGATTCTTTGACAAAAGCAGAAGAGATTCAGGTATTAATTGAGTATCCAACTGCATCTAATCCAGATTCAACTGATTTTGGTGATGGGGCACAAGAATTCTTATATACTGGAATTGGAACGAATGATGGTATAAATTGGAATATTTCGCATGATTTACCTGTTTACTCGCTTTCGGGAACTTATAAGGTTAGAGATTTAAGAATTACAAGAGGAAATCTTGATGATTTAACTATCAATGCATCTACTATTCAGTCTAAAGGCTTTGAATCAAGTATTAGTTTGCAAAATTCACGTCAAGATATTGTAAATCCTGTACTTCAATCAATTTCAGATTTTTCAATTACAGGAAATGATGGAGATGATGCCACAAATATTACCGTCTCTTTTAATGCAACTGTAGTTGAAGAAAATTTAAAAGAGGTTAGAGTTTTTATTAAATTCCCTGGAGGTGCTGATAAAGATTTTACCGGTGTTATTAATGCCGATGGTAAAGTATCTTTTGCAATAGAGTTGAATCCAAATGCATCCTCTGGAGATTATTTAATTGATAGGTTTATTATTGAAGATATTGCAGGTAATCGTATTACATATACTAATCAACAATTAAGTAATGCTGGAATAAATAATAAATGGATATTAGATAACGATATTGCTGATGACCAAGCTCCTAAGATTCTATCGCTAACTTTAAATCCTGTATACGATAACAGCGATTTTGATAGAAAAAATATTCAAGTAAAAGTCTTAACTGATGCACAACAGACTCCAATAGAAAGAATATATATAAGACTTACAAATGAGGATGGCGTGACTCAAATCGATGAGGATTTTCCTACTGAACAATTTGTTTTAACAGCTGCTGAGTATGTTCATACATTTGCTTTGCCTTTTGAGTATCCATCGGGTACATATAATGTTGATTATATTTTTATTAAAGATAGAGCTGAGAATATAAATAACTATTCTACATCAGACATCAAAACTAATTCCTGGGATGATAAAGTTGTTTTTGAGGGTAAAAACAGATTTATAGGTAAGGTTATTGATGGATACATAAGTGGTGCTGAGGTTTTTATTGATCAAAACTTTAACTTCAATAAAGATCCTGGGGAGCTTTCTACCGTTTCTCAAGACAATGGTTCATTTCTTATTGGTACTGATGATGATTCTCTTTATCAATGTCTTCAGAATAGACCTATAGTTGCGGCAGTTCCTGTTGGAGCAACAGATGGATCACTTGGAGAAGTAGAAACAGCCTTTAGGATGATATTACCTTCAATTAATGATGCCGGAGGAAATAATTCTATTGTAATTACTCCTTTTACAGATCTACTTTCCCAGTCAATAATAAATGCTAAGGAAAATAGTTCTATTACAGAAGACCTCACTGTTACTGAAGGTTGCCAAAGTGTTGGTGACTCAATTGCATCATCCGTGACAAACGAAATAAACCAGATTGTTGAAACTATTCAATCAAGCTTTGGTGTGAGTCTTGCTGATCTTGTATCTGATTATATTTCAGGTAATTCAAGCAGTATTATTAATGAAACTAAGGCGCAACGAATAGGATCTTTCTTGCCATACTTTAAATTAATTCAAGATCAGATTGATGCAGATCTTACTGCCAAATATAACAAAAATATTTATACGAATCTTACTTTAGAAGATGAATCAATAAATACTATTCTTTCTGATGATAATTTTGAATTACTTCCCTTAGATTTCTTTACTGTATATAAAACTGAACCAAATAGTGCTGGTTGGTTTACTGAAGAATCTATAAGAGCAAAGGGTGCCAAACTCTCCATAAATGGTGAAGTGAAGCATTATAAATGCATTACAGAGCCTGAAAATTGTACTACTACAGACTACACAACCTCTAAACTTGGCGATGCTTCTGAAGATTACAAAAATATGACTTATTTCTTGAATCCTGGCTATTCGTCAACAGATGATATTTCATTTTTTATAGAAGATAACAGAAGATGGAGTACACAGACAAGAGACGGCGAACTTGTTCGTGAAAAAGATTGTGTTTTTGGAGAACAGTTGCAGATTAGTCCCAAAGATCGAGGCAATTTAGATGTTTTGACTAGCATGAGCACTGATGCAAATAATTATGATATTCAAGTTGATTCATGTGATGGATTAGCAGATACAACCAAAAATCTGTTTACACAAAAGACAACAACTTATGAAACTACATCTGATCTAGAAAATTCAAACATGCAATATATCAATTCAAATTGGGATAAAGCACAATACCTTCAAAACAAAATTATAAATGCATACACAAATAGAGAAAACTTAGACTTAGATGCAGTAGTGCTTGAACTTAAAGGTTTACCTTATAAATATAAAGATTTAAACAAGGCTAGGGCGTATGCTAATGATGCAGCAGGAGATAGAGTTTACCTTCAGTACACCCTTAGAAATGTATCAAATAGCAATACGGTTGAGAATCATTCAATTAGCATCCGTGAAAATCCTGACGATGATGAATACTCTAAATTAGAGTTAAACTCCGATGGTGCTCTAATAGAAACAGCTAAATCAACAGGCCAACAAGCTAGAGATGATTTATTCAATGCATTTAAAAATTCAGCTGGTTATGGCGGAGAGAACTTTATTGGAACTGATTCTGTCAAAGATAACCGAGTATCAATTCAAGGAAGAACTTTAGATGGCTACATCTCAGGTGCAAAAGTTTTCGTTGATGTTAATTTTAACTTTAAGCATGATGCAGGTGAGTATTCAACTTTCACAGGAGCTAATGGAGTTTTTGATTTAAAGTATGATCAAAGTGATGCTGTTTGTGTAGAAGCTAGACCACTTGTTGCAGATGTTCCAGTTGGAGCAAATGATGAAACACAAGGTGAAGTTACACAGGCATATAAAATGATAATGCCGTCAATAGACGATTCTGATGGAGCACCTATTACTATTTCGCCTTATTCATCTTTAATTGGAGATGCAATAATATTAGGCAAACAAAATTCAGGAATTGTTGACGAGCTGACAGTCACAGAAGGTTGTGGCAGTTTGGGAGATAGTATTGCATCTCAAGTATCTACTTCATTAAATGCACTTAAATCTACAATAGAGAATACATATGGAGTTTCTCTTAATGAATTACTGGCAGATTTTATAGCTAATCCTTCAGACGATGTGAATGAAACTACAGCAGCAAATATTGCTAAACTATTTCCATGGTTGAGATTAATTGATGAAGATATATCAAACTTTTTAACAAATCGTTATGAAAAAGATATTACCGCCAATATCATTCTTTCTGATGCTTCATTAGATAAAATATTTTCAAATACTTCATTTGAGGAGCTGCCATTAGAGTTTTCAGCTATATATGAAACAAAACCAAACGATAGCGGATGGTATCAACAAGAAAGAATAATTTCATCTGGAGGTTTAATAACTGATTCAGGCATTCTTAAAAGAGTTGATTGTTCTCAAACAGACACTGAGCTTTGTAGTGGCTCTGATGTAGGCTTAGAGAGAGTTGCCAATACTGCGACTAACTACAATAGAGAAAGCAGCTTCATAAACCAAAATATTTCACTTGATTCAAGCATTGATATGGGATCAATTTATGTTACCGGTAAAGATGCACGTTCATGGAGAAATGATTCTGTTAATTGGAATGAGCCAAATAATAGAGCCAGAGAATGTCAGACTGATAATTCTATAAGGTTCAGAAATAATGAAGGCGATGAATTTTCATATAATACTTATTCACAAGGTTATGGAAAATCAGACTGTAATGAAGTAAAACACTATTATACTCCTCAACTTGAAATACAGCAGTTTGATTCTGCATCCAATGAAAGTATCGAATTTAGTTATTATATTTTTGATATCTTGAGGACAGGTGTTATTTCAAATACTCCATACGACTTTATAAAAAACTATCTTTCAGTTGATCCTACAATTACTATCAATGAGATTGCTCAACTCCCTAAAGTTTTTAGTAAAGTTGACGAAATTAGACGTATGTTTAATGTTGATGATTATGTTCTAATTGATTTCTATAAAACTTCTGACTGTACTTATCAATTTGAATTTGGATCAAATCCTAGAAATGATTATTATCGTGAAAGGGGTTGTACTACTCAGAATGAATATTATAGTCAAGATGCAAGAGACGCTATGCATAATCTCTTATCATCAGAGTCTGTATGGAATTCAACAGCTAGCGATAATGCACCTAAATCAAAAGTCTTAGGCAGATTATCAACACCTTTTATTGAGGTAGTTGATTACCTTAATTTAGATGGATCTGAAGTTAAATATGATGTATACCCTATCCATACAAAGGGATCAAAAGTCCTTGATTTATCTTTGAAGGGTGCAAGTGTAGATTTAAACAATTTAAAAGATTTTCTTTCGAATGGTATTGGTAACACTCCTTTAAATGCAAATATTTATTTCAATCCAGACGACTCTATAACTGGTACAGTCCCGATTACATTATCTCTTTACCAGGTTAATGAGGGAACAGAGCCAAATGCAACTGCAGAGTCTGGTGAGGACTACATGCAAATAGATTTTAACCTTGATGTTCAACCAACCACTGATGGCTTAATGTTCACTTTGCCTGCTAATGCTGAGATTACTGCTGTCTACAATTCAGGATCAGTAGCTATTACAAAGAAGGTAATTAATACTGAAGCTGATTCAATCATAATAAATGATGGTTTAATTAATCAACCTTCCAGCCTGAATTTAAAATTACTTAATCTTCTTGGAACCATAAGTGATGAGATTGAAAATATTGAAGACTTTTTCACAGATAATGGTACATATTTTTATCAAGTGTATTTAAATTCATATTCAATAATTGACTACCACAGAAATACTGTTGATTATATTCAAGGAAGTTTTACAACCAAAAATAACACTTCAGATCGTGCTGTATTTGTTAGAGATATGTATATCAAAGAAGGCGAAACTAAGAATCTATGCTTTTTTAGATCTGCAGGTGGAAATTTACCTGCATTGGACATAAATATTTCATTCCAGGAAAGAGAAAGACCAGGAAGAGGAGGAGATATAAATGATTTTATTCTTAGTTCTAATAAAGTATCTTTTGCAGAAAATGATCTTGAGAAGTGCATAACTTTTGAAGCAGCTACTGATTATTGGTTTGATTGGCTGCATGTAATATATTTGGATCTATCAACTGAAAATCCACAGCATCTCAGCAGAGATCAGGTTGAAATAATGATTCAAGATCCTCTTGGATTTAATAGGATATCGGGGTCTAATCTAAAATAGAAAGTGAAAATTCAATGATATCCATATTTATTATTGATATTTGCAATACCTTGATTATAGACCATATGGGAACATAAATAATTGCGTAAATGGGCACTTATACCTTTATTCTTTAAACTGACTCTAGTCTGCATGGACTAAATTGAACATAACAAAAGGTACAAACAAACCCAGAAAGGAGTTGGCTCCAATTTAGAACTATAAGCCCCACCATATTAATTTGAAATTAAGCAACTATTCCAAAATAACTAAATACATACCACAAAGAAAAATAAATAAGACCGCTTATAGTTATTCCAATGATAAGTGTAGAAATTTTTATAAATGATTTTTTCATATACTTTTAATTATCCTTAGTATTATAAAAATTAAGATTAGTATCTTTTATAGAAAATAACCTTACAGCAAAAATATCCTTTAAATAGTTTTGATAATTTTTCCAAGGTGCTTTATTTCCCTGCCTTGGCATCATTTTCAAGCCCCTTCGAACATAACCTGATGTGAAATCAATTAAATCGTCATCGCCATATGCTTTCTCGTCATCAATTGGAACACAGCAATGAACATTCTTTTTATCCATGAGATTCAAAAGTCTGCAAACATACTCACAGGTTAAATCTGCTCTTAATGTCCAAGAGGCATTTACATATCCAAATGAGATTGCAAAATTTGGAACACCACTAAGCATCATACCCTTATAGGTCAATCGATCATGAACATTTAGTTTATTTCCATCAATAGATACATCTATATCATTTAAAGCATTCAATTGAATTCCAGTGGCGGTAACAATAATATCGGCAGCAACTTTTTCTCCTGATTTCATAAGTATTCCGTCAGCTTCAAAAGAATCAATTTCATCTGTCACTACTGAAGCTTTTTCATTTTTTATTGCTAAAAAAAGGTCGCTATCTGGCACCAAACACATTCTTTGATCCCAGGGGTTATATGACGGAGTAAAATGTTTATCAACATCAAAGCTATCACCAAGTTCTTCTTTTACCATATCTAAGATTTGTTTTTTAATTCTTTCAGGAAATCTTCTTGAGAGAAAAAAAGTATAACTTTGCCATAGAATGTTTCTCCATCTTATTAAAAAGTATGTAACTTTGATGGGTAAAAATTTTCGTAAAAATTTATTTAAAGAGTCTTCACTAGCTCCTGAAACAACATAACTTGGAGATCGTTGAACCATTGTTACGTGTTTTGCTTTATTGGCTATTGCTGGAACAATTGTAATTGCTGTTGCTCCACTTCCAATAACCGCTACATTTTTATTGATAAAATTTATATCATCGTTCCAAAATTGAGGATGTACAATTTCACCGTTAAAATTTTCTTGATTTGAAAAGGATGGAGAGTGCGGGTTGTCATAACTATAATATCCACCACATAAAAATAAAAAATTACAACTCATCGATTTTTGAATATCACCTTCATTAATAACTAATTCCCAAACTGATTTATCAGTATTCCAATTTGCAGATGAAACTTTATGATTAAGAAAGATATTTTCTCTAAGCGAGAATTCGTCAACTGTTTCATTAAGATATTCCAATATAGCAGGTCCATCAGCAATTGATTTATCATGAATCCAAGGTTTAAATCTAAAACCTAATGTATGCATATCAGAATCAGATCTTATACCTGGATATTTAAAGAGATCCCATGTACCTCCAAGAGAATTTCTTCCTTCAAGAATGGCAAATGACTTATTTGAACAAGTTTTTTTTAGGTTATAGCCTGCAGCAATACCAGAAATTCCAGCCCCAATAACAATTACATCTTTATGCATAATATTAATATATATATCATCGAGTACGAATGATGAGTTAAAATTTTACTATGAGATTTATAATATTCGTACTAGTTATTTATTCTACTTCTTTATTTAGCAAAGATCCTTCAAATTATAAAAATTTATTTGAAGAGCCGCCACTAAGAGTTCTCTTTGTTGGAAACAGTTACTTTTACTATAACGATAGTTTACATAATCATGTCAGACGTATGGTTGAAGAGACTTTTCCAGACAAAAAAGAATCCTTAGAGTTTAAATCTGCAACAATAGGTGGTTCAAGATTATCTCATCACAATATTGACCATTTACTTAGTTATAAAAACATTTCAGTTTCACAACCATTTCAAGTTGTTATCCTACAAGGAGGCAGTGGAGAGGTTTTAGATGCTAAG
>TARA_B100001057_G_scaffold423054_1_pt1 | contig 10518 bp, 13 predicted proteins | sample TARA_B100001057 | Tara Oceans TARA_B100001057 (sample SAMEA2621839) | marine metagenome | biome: marine biome (ENVO:00000447); feature: surface water layer (ENVO:00002042); material: "saline water (ENVO:00002010), including plankton (ENVO:xxxxxxxx)" | depth 5 m | reverse complement strand
TATATATATGTTATATGTATATATGTAAATGTATAACTTTCCACTTCCGAGAGCTTCACAAGAATGTTATACTAAATGGTACAATTATTTAGTACCATCTGGAGCTTTGAAAAACACGACTATTTTATGGGCAGCTCAAGAACTACCATGTCGATTTCGGTCTGATTCTATAAAAAATATTATTGGACCACATCATGTTTTCATACTAAAACTGAATGAAACATTTTACTATGCTGTTATAGATTCTACAGAGACGGTGTTTAAATTGCCCAAAAAATATTATACATCATGCTTTCCTGGAATTCAATATTCACAGGTTCCGAAGAACAACAGAATGTTGGTGAAATTAAATGAAAAACAATCTATGATGTTACCATATATACCTGAATCTTTCCTAGAACAAAAACGAACCAAAACTACAAGAAAACGGAGGCGTTCGGAATCTGAAAACAACGAAATAGAGAGCATTGATTTTAATCAACAAGTACCGGAATGGAATATTTTAGGAGTTCAAACTACGGTGGAATCAAACAAATCAGCCATTATGCACTTGATACGGTCTATTATACTTTACAATGACAGCAATGAAAATTTCTCATTAAAAAATCATTTTGAAGGAATAGATTTAAAAACAATTCAATCGGATGATAAATTAAGAGAAAAAATGAAAATTATTGTATCGTTTGTTTATTACTACTGTAGGGATGAAATTGGTGTCTTCAAACAAAGAGAACCCATATCCATCAGTGATCTTCAATCGTGGCTATCAGAGGACAATTCTTAGTCTCTACCACGTAGTATTGTTTACATAAGTAACATGCTTCTTTATGGGTTTTGACACACTTTTCATGACAGTACAAACTACCACAGTGACATGATATGACACAAAATTTCACTTTCTCTGTCGTACTCTTGGCAAGACAAGAATTACATAGACTACATGTGGGCGTATTTGTGTATGGAATAGGGTAGGGACTTTGAACTATTTTGGTGTGTGTACACCGTTTGATTGCTTCGTCAATAAATAACTTAGGGGGGTTCACCATAGATTGTTTACAGTATTGCCACTGTTCTATGGTTTGAACACGCAATGCGGTTAAAAAAGTTTCGTTCGTCATCCATTCATATATCTGCTCTATTTCACTTTTATAACCATCCGGTACTTTTGAAATTAGTTTATCCCGGTGTTCCTTTGCCTCACGTGCGGAAAATGTATGTTTAAATCCTATCATACCTATTTTTTTTAATAATTTTTATTTAAATACTTCAATTCTTGTTAAGAACAAATTCCGCGCAAGATCTAGGTAGATCAAAAAATAGGTCGGATTTCGCCAATTCATATTTATGCAACATTAATGGGTGAATATCATTGGTTTCCATTATTGGTATACTATTTTCCATCAACCCATAGAAAATTACATCGTTGTTTGCATCTTGAATACAACCTAGACCATTGATGACTCCATGATCCCAGTGTGGCGATGTATATATTTTACCTCCGGCTTCAATGCATGCAAATCCATGAAACTCATTGTCTTTGCAAAATCCATACTCAAAAACTCTTCCATGTTGACGTTTTACAACGAAGTGTTTCTTGCCATCTTTGTACATGCCAGTTTCGGTAATCCCATCGTAATTCATCAAGTAATCTCCATGTGGCAACGACGCCTCAAATTCCGCTGACAGAATAAGTTGTCCAGTCACTTTATTGTACACATGAACGTCTCCCCATAAACTACCGTACATAAATTCTCCTACTAGAATGTACTTGTCTCCGACGCCATAACCATTTCCATGAGACACTCCATCAATAACATCCCAGTGCATTTCCAATTCATCATTAAAGATAATCATTAAAATTTCAAGTTAAGTGTTAAAAATTCAATTGTATCACCTACACGGAAATCGTAGGTATTGTTTTGAATTTTATATTCAATTGCTCGTTTATGTTTACACCTTCGGGAATAGTCCTTACATGAGCAATAACCTAGGTAGGTACCAGGTCGATTCGATGAAACTAGGTCGATAAAATTACCTTTAATTTGGATAAAATAATACTTAGGTCTCTCTACTGTAAATTTTTGAGACCGTACCACTATAAATTTTCGAGATGGCATCTGAGGATTCTCAAAATCTTCGACATATAGACTATTGAGAGTAAAGTTGGCAGTTATTCCCAATTCTCTAAAGGTACGTGAACCAGGTGGAGGTTTTATGTAACCATTCGGTTCCTGATTCTTGTACATCATGATAGCACGCTCCACGCGGTTACGTCCATAAATAGAATGGTACATTTATATTCATATATAAATAATATATACTAACAGTTCTTTAAAATATCATACAATTCGAGATCTATACCCCGGGGTTGTTTCATCATTATGTATTGTGCTCGGAGTTTTGCCTCGTCCTCACGTTTCGTTTTCTTTAACACAGGTCGAATACTAACCACTTCCCAATTTTTTCGTTCTGGTGTTACACCATTTTCCCATTGGTCAATGTATTGTTTCATATTTACTATAGTCTGTTGAAGACGATATATTTCCTTATATAACTCAGGAACCTCTTCTTCGCGTTTGCGTTTTTTACTTAATAACTTACATTGGTCACGCAAATCACCCATAGAACGTTTGCTCTCCTTATGTGAAACACGTTTCCAACTACTATATCTCGTATAATATTCTTCAAGAACGTCCTGGAGACAGGCTTCAGTCCACGCTGTTAGAGATGAAAATGCAGTGACGCCAATTAAAATTCGTTTAGTCTTGTCAAAGGTCGTAATCTTACAATTACCAATCAATGCCCCGGTAAGTATATTAGCTGTAAAGTGGTTCCCCTTAAAGTTAAAGAACACCGTGTCTCCCACATGTATTAATTTATGGTAAATCATATCTGTAAGACTCATTTTACATGAAAAATATCAACTTATATACTATAAATGTTGAATTAAATTTATTAAATGCCAGTCGGACGTTGGACTTGTAATCCTCTCTTAATACCAATGGAATTGACACCAGAACCATATTTAAGATATGACTACACTATAAGCTGGAGACGTGTCCTCCAACCCAAAATTGTATACAATATTGATTCATTTACAGAGACATATAAAAAAGAGAATAAAATAAAGTAAATGTATAAACAGTTTTTGTTTACATGTTCTTTCTTCGTATTTGTAAACGTGTATATGCATTTTCCAATAAAAACTTCTATGAAACGAATAAAGAGATCAGTAAAAGAGCAAAATAAACATATTCTCAGTGTATCTGACCCATATCATAGAGAAAAATATAAAGCTCAAATGGACACAGTCAAATGCTATGCACAAAAACACGATCACCGTTTTCACTACCTAGATGTTAAAAACTGCTCTAATATTAGAGGTTTCTTTTTCAAAAAACATTGTCAGGTTTCTCAGTTTTTAGAAACGATACCAGATGACGATATTGTTTTTGTCTTTGACGGCGATGTAATTATCAAATCTGATGATCTAAACATGAAATTGCCTATAAACGATTTTGAAAATGACCTAATTTTTTATCAACGTTGTTGGTCAAAAGAAATAGCCGCGGGAAATTATATTGTAAAAAATAGCCCACAAGCCAGAAAATTTCTGAATGAATGGTCGTTGTGGTTTTCTAAACAACCTAAGGGGTTTGCAAGTGCTGACAATGGAGCTATACACCTGCAAATATTAAAAAGTTTATATGGATCATCGTCCATGAAATATCGAAGATGTTTAAACATGTACAACAACTTAACATCCAGTGTCCATAATTTGACATCTTATTGGAGTTTTGTAGCGTGTGCAAGAGAATCAATACCATTCAATACAAGCTTTTCACAAATTCAAAATTTAAACATTAGTCTTTTGCACCCCGAACACTCTTGGATTCACGATCATGTATGTAACAAAAAGTATGTCGATAAGTCGCCCTTTCTCCATGGCATAAAAAAAGAATCTGAAATTAAAAAACATTTTTATGAATGTGGTCACAAACTATAAATATGTATGGGTTTGGTGCATCCTTGACCGGTAATCTGTATTCTTCCAGATACACCCGGTGATTCGTATGTATATGCTGTTTTATTTACCAAATCTACATGGTCTATCATTGAAGATGGTGTTGAATCAAAAATCTTTTCAGAACCTATGATTACAGTAAATGATGAATAACAAATGTCGGTTAGCCAAACTAACCGCTTTGTATAAGGGAGTCCGACTCGAGTAAATTCACGATAGTAAGACGTTAGTTTTTGCGTATCGACAGTTGCTATAATGTTGGGACAAGGATCTTTTATGCGCAATGTTAAATCATTGCTTAAAGGAATTCGAAAATTACCGTTTACTTTGAGAAAATCAATTGACGGTATTCCGTTAAATTCATAAGCGTCACAATTGGAAATTACAAATTCACCGTTATGTAATGGAGTTGTACAGGTTTGAATAGAAGCATCCGTATAACACTGCATTCTCATAATTCTCCTAGGTCTTAAATTTTGCGGTGTTACAAATAAAGATACCACAAACAAAGAAACTATTATTATACCACAGGTTATTAAAAAAATAGAACGCCGACTAATTTGTATAGTTGTTGTTTGTGGCGGTGGTTCGGGTTCAATATCCACAAACTTAAACTTCTTTGGTCGTAAATCAGAAATATCAATATTTAATTTAGGAAATGTGGACATTTTATTATACATACCTTATATTTATACTCAACACTTTAAAGGAACTTCTACACAGTTAATAAACTGCCATTTTATATCATCGGGGTGATTACTAACATCGTCGTCCCAATTCTCTTCATATATCTGTGTCTTCACACTGTTTGGAGTCAACGCAATTACCTGTGCAACCCAACCTATGGCATATGCATTCTTGTCGGTGAAAAACCATCCGCTCCAATAACGTTTGAGTTTTCCAGCGCCTATACCACCCCAAGCTGATCTGGGAATATCGGTACGCTCTGCCCGAGACATACGCAAAACATGATCCTTTGATTTCTGACCAAATTTTTTCGCAAAATCTTTTGTCATCCATAATCCATGAGGTCCTAGTGGATGACCGCTCTTCGTGTGTTCCCACTTCCATGATTTACCATGTTTAAAATATAGGTCGCCTTCTTTCTTTAATTCACCGGCTGGATCTCCCATGTAATCACCAAACTTATCCGCCACATCCATCATATTACAAGCTAATATCTGGTATATTAGATTGTTATATTGCCATTTACATGACTTAGGTGATATTATCAATTTACTATGGGAATATTTTGATAGATCAGAGTCCATCTCTACTTGTTTTCGAAAATCGTCATACTTCCATTGATCATCGGTATAACCGGTTCTCATATTTAGAGCCATACCTATAGTGATACCATTTATTAATAACGTATTCCTACGATATGTATCTTTATGTATATGATACATAAGCCCTATGGCAGCTTTGGTAATAGACATAGTGTGAATCATTTATTTATAAGAAAAACTGTTATATATAATATTTTACCTCTTACGTTTCGATGGTTTTAAATGTTGTTTAAGTTCGTGGAGTTCACGATGCCACATTGTTTCCAGGGATGTGTTTTGCAATTCTCCATGGTCATGGTTCAGTTTATGCTGTTCATTCTTTAACTTTTGGACTGCATCTGGAGTTATATCACGCAAACGAATGTCCAAATACTTCGGATTTAATCCTCGTGATACACATTCCTCTACGCACTTATCGTAAGGTTGATGTGTTATTGGTATTGAACCTTCCAGTGCACATTCAATAAATTTTATACGTTCACTGTTCTCTTTGAGTTGTTCCTTTATCTTATGGATCAAATAATCTTTGCGTTTATCGTAGAGAGACAATCGTGCATGTCTGTGTAATTCAAATACTTGTTTCAATGATGTTTGTTTTAAAACATCACCGTCGTAAACACACCAGTTTTCTTTGATTGGTTGTTCCAATTGCAATTTGAACTTAGGTGTTACATCTTCAATGGTAAACTTGACTTTAGTATCCGTATGATTTTCAATAAGTCGTGTGTACTCATTGGACTGCTTTTTCATTTTGTCTTTAAAATTACTAGTCCACGTGCCAATGGGAAGTTCGGTAATTATTATATCATTTTCTTCTCTTGTACACTTTCCTTCGGTAAACCATTTTCTATCTGACATAGTACAATCGCCGTTAAATCCGTTGTACCATGGGTTGATATCATTGACATCTTTTAACCCGGATATTACGTCTATAATATCAATCGGATTATATTTTGGTATATCAGTTGCCCATCCAGTACCAATCCCAGATGTTCCATTCACCAGTAATGTTGGTATAATTGGAACCATGTTAACAGGTTCGACTACATGTCCGTCTGCCTTTGCATATGATAACACCGGTAAATCTTGTTCAGGGAATGCATAATTGACCCATGATTGTAATTTTGTAAATATGTAACGGTGAGATGCATGATCTGCTCCACCTTTGTGACGTGTTCCAAACTGACCTATTGGTTCCAAATAAGGTAGGTTGTTTGATCCAACGAAATCTTGTGCCATGTTGACTATGGCATTACCTACATTCATTTCACCGTGATGGTAGTGAGTGTCCATTGCGACCTTACTACCCAACTGTGCAACTTTGATTTCTGTGTTATTGCGCTTCATCATAGTGTACAAAATCTTACGTTGCACTGGTTTTAAACCATCGACGACGTTGGGAATACTACGTTCATTCGTTGCCCTCGCATGTTCTACCCAGGGACCAGTCACATAAGTTTCATATTTTTTCCCATCCAAATCTGAAGTAGATGGTGGTCTCGTAACGATATCTTTTCTCCATCGTTTTGAAAAGTCATCGGTACTAAATGCCCTTTTCAATGCGTCTGGACACATGGTATCCATAGGAAAAGTGTAACGATCCAAATTTTTGAACATTTCCTTTGCCTCCGCACTGGTACTCGTACCCAAACCTTTGTAGAACTTATATCTCAGAGATGGATTCTCTTTGATATATTTACGTGCGACTTCTTCGTTAAAGAATTCTTTCATCAAAGTTTTACCTCGGAATGCTTTGACTAACGGTGTTTTCATTACCTTGATAAAACCAGGTATACAGAGTAATGATGACCAATGAGATCCAAATATAGAGAACACCAATCCACGAATATGAAACCCGTCGGTATCCTGGTCTGCCATAATAAGTATAGAACCATAACGCAGAGATTTCACATCTGTGTATTTGGTACCGTGTTTTAATCCAAGAGATTTTATAATATCGGTGATCACCGCGTTCTTTGACCATTTGTCGGTACTTGCAGTGTAACCGTTCAGTATCTTACCCTTCAGTGGATAAGACCCGTAACATTTGCTACCAACAACAGACATTCCTGCCAGTGCCAGTGCGTTTGCAGAGTCTCCTTCGGTTAAAATCAAAGTACATTTGTGAGATCGCGAAGTTCCTGCAAACTGTGCGTCCGTCAGTTTTAAGACATCGACACTCGATCGCTTTGCCCCATCATTGCGGGACATTTTTCGGTCGTCCTTCTTCTTGCTCAAAGATTCCAGTTTTTCCATCAACGGTGATTCTTTAATCGCGTTGATTATATTCTTTTGGACTTTGAACTCTGACCCAAACTTCTTGGGAGGTAAAGTGCAGGATTCCTTCATTTGAGAGTCAAAGGTAGGGTTTACCAGGTGACAGGAGAGGTTAATTTGCAACATCCGCTTAAAATCATAGGATTTTAGTTTCAACTTCTTAATCACCGGTTCCATGTGTTTTAGGATCTGTTTGTAGATGTAGTCCACGTGGGTGCCACCATTGCGTGTCCAGATACCATTAACGAAGGAGTTCTGACGGAATTGACCGTCTGATACATTCAGACTAAAATTCCATCGCTTGTTCTTTTGTTCAAATATCTGGTTCTCTTCTGGTGCGTAAACGTCCTCACCATTGAATTGAACACTTACGTTTGGGTAAACGCGTTTAATGTCATACACGCGTCGTTTCATCATTCGCATGGTGCCTTCTGGGATACGTGTAACACCGAATCGCTCGAGATCAATGGTCATATTCACTTGAAGTTCAGTAATTCCGTCGTCTTCCACCACTTTATTTTTTGGACCACTTGTTTTTTTCATATTTTGTGTCCATGTTTGGACAAACAGTTTTGTTTTGTTCAGAATCCTTATCTCAAATCGTTTAGAAAAGATATTCGCCAACTTTGCGCCGTATCCGTTGCGTCCACCGGTCATCCGTTCTTCGTTGTCATCGTAATTGTTGCTTGTACGTAAGTGACCAAAGACGAGTGTTGGAACCCACATCTTCTCTGTTTTGTGTTTGCGAATGGGTATAGTTTTACCATCGTTCGCAACCGTGATACTACCATCATCACTAATTTTAACACCGATTCGTTTAGTCTTTCCCCTGCTTATGTTGTCGGTCGCGTTGACAATCAACTCGTCGAATAACTTGTACATCATAGGAACAACTCCCAGGGTCTGGTATTCGTCGTCGATTTTGATGTTTTCCCACTCAACGGGGTGCAAACTACCGCCATAAGTGTCAGGTCTTTGTAAAACATGGTCTACGTCGGTGAGTCGTTGATACTTTTCCATCTTTTTGGTCTGTTTACTCATCTTTAATTTTTCTTTTAACATAATTGTTTTAATATATTATTGTTTAATAGTTTTTATAAACAAGTTCACCCTAGAATATAAAAATGACCTAGAATACAACAACCTAGAACCTAAAAATGAAATAAAATATTATATTTAAATATTATATAATTTGTAAAGATTATGGATCGTGTTAAACAAAGTATTATGAATTACCGCGAAAGTGCAAGAGATATTTTAACAAGTTGTGGTAAGATTTCACCGGATAATGTGACACTTCTGGAACAACAAGCGTGGGAGCACTGTCCAAAAAAATATCCCATAGTTATTCGACGTCTCTACACAGGCATGTCTTTAACAGAGGCAGTGGCAGAGTTGGAACCAATAGAGACACTCGATCAAGAAGAAATTATGGTAGATGGGAACATAGTATGTCCTAAGTGCAAAGGAAGAAAAGTCCATCGTATCGAGAAACAAACCAGAAGTGCAGATGAGAGTGCCACAGTGTTCTGTTACTGTAGCACTTGTGCGTTCAGGTGGAAATTTTAACTACAGACCATCCGTATACTTTACGTAATCTTTTTTCTTAAACTTAGCGGATATAAAAGTACAAAACCTAGCTATCTTACTTGGTTTTTTATATGGCTCTGGCTCAAAATCTAGGTCTTCATCAAAATCGGTTTCTTCTCCTAGATTAAAAATTTGTCGCTCAGGGGAAGGATCTCGCATCATTTTTTGGTATAAATAATAAATATATACTCAAATAAATGCGTATTGTTTCAATTGATGTTGGGTTACGCAACTTTGGATACGCAATCATTGAAAATAATAAACTAATTGAGTTTGATTCCATCTGCATATGGGATCTTGTCCCAAAAAAGAATCGTAAAGATTACCCCTATATCGCCAGAGTATTGGTCGATAAAACACCTATCTTTGATGGTGCAGATGTCGTACTTATTGAGAGACAGATGCAAGCCAGAATGAAGATGATAGCATGTGCCTTGCGGTGTTTCTTCTGGGATAAATCCAAGATGGTAGCGCCTTTGTCGGTACGTAAATATTTCAAAATAAGTACCGGGGTCTACAAAAACAATAAGAATGCATCCATTGCCTTGGTCCCTAAGTTCTTAAATGAGGAACAAATGAAGAAGTTTAAAGTTCACAAGAAGAAAGATGACCTATCTGATGCTGTTTTGCAAGGTCTCTGGTACATTTGGAGTCCTAAAGGTCCGTATTTAACTATGACTTAATATTATTAATTACTCTTTTCCAATCTTTTTTAAATGTTTTCTTGTTACCTATAACGAACAACGCTTCTTTGGCTCGTGATAAAGCAACACATAAACGGTTCCAGTTCTTACAGAACCCTATGTTTCCGTAATGATTGGACCGCACACACGAAAGAAACACGGCGTCCGCTTCGGTTCCTTGACAGGCGTCCACTGTGACAACTTTGCATATCTCGTCCAACGTGTCTTTTAATTTATAGAATTGCGATTTGTAGAAGGTGATTACCATCACAGACTTTGACGGATTTGCTTCCCTGTATGCCACCACTTCGTTGTACACCAGATCAACTTCATGGTCGTTGTACGTCGATGTTCTTTCTTTGTCTTCAGGCGCACTGTGGTTGATCCACTTGAGAGTATCCGATTCGTAGCGAACTCCGTGCTTTAAGCGACCACCATAAAATGCTTTGGAGACCATCCTTCCAATAGACGGTGCCATCCTGTACTGTGTCTTTAACATGTGTACATGGTGTCCATTATCAACCATCCGTTCGAAAAACGACAGTGGTTCATGTTTATCGATGTTCGTGAATGGCTTCAATTGTTTGTGGTCTCCGATCAGTATCATATTGGTAGGGTTACATGTGAACACCCCTGGCATGCTCTCTTCCTCTAC
>TARA_B100001057_G_scaffold409861_1_pt1 | contig 10518 bp, 12 predicted proteins | sample TARA_B100001057 | Tara Oceans TARA_B100001057 (sample SAMEA2621839) | marine metagenome | biome: marine biome (ENVO:00000447); feature: surface water layer (ENVO:00002042); material: "saline water (ENVO:00002010), including plankton (ENVO:xxxxxxxx)" | depth 5 m | reverse complement strand
ACTGAAAAAGTTTTAGAAAGCTTTAGAACAAAGAACTTACCAACTGATTTAGTATCAGATATACTAAGGAACCAATTATAAATTAGTTGCAAATGATATCTAAATTTGAGATGATTTATAATGAAAAATATAATATTATTATTCATATTTTTTCTTCTGACAACAAGTCAGCTATCAGCTGAAAGAACCAAGAAAAAAGGCACAGATACATCAACACAGTCTAACAACAATAATAAAACTTATACCGATGAAAGTTACTCTATTTTAATTGAAAAAGATTTTGACTCGGTCATGTTTATGTACAGATATTCTGATAATAAAAATAATGCTGAAATCATACAATACGGTGGCTATAAATGGTTTAAAAAAGTTTTTGAGGGAAATGAAAACGTAGATTTAACAGTTGCGATACAGCCAAAAGGAACTGGTGTTAGTGGGAATGAAAAAACGTGGTTCACTCCAAGATATTTATTAAATAGTTTTAGACATATTTATGAAGAGTTGGGTGGAAATCAGTCAATCAAGTTTGCTACTAACGATGGTTTTATAAGCATCAATGGTTATATTTCAAGAGGACAAGGATTTGAATTTTCTGCTAGAGATAGAACTGCTTGGTACGCTGGAACATATACACCTGTGAAAACAGCGGATGATTTTAAAAAGATAGCAAATAAAAACAGTATAGTGTTTTGTATGATTATGAATGACGTAGTTCTTACTGGTTTCAATAGAGAGTTAAAACATAGCAAAATAAAAAAAATTCTTGAGCAAGAGGGCTATAAGTGTGACTCAAATAACAACCTCAGATAGACTTACTAATAGAATTAGCTGAATTAAAAGAAAATAAATTTGTTGTAAATCTTTAACAATTTTTTTAAGATAAATTATGCAAATTATAGGTATCATTTTAATAGTGTTTGCAATTGCTGACTTTGGGCTATCTTATATGGGTATTAATCTTACACCATTTTTACCTCCTGAGATTTCAAGATTTTCTCCAATTGCTATAGGACTATTAGGTGGTTTTTTATTGAATATTGGCAATAAAAAATAAATTAAGTTTAATGAAAAAAATACATAAAATTTTTTCATATTTACTTGTTTACTTTTTCTTTTCTGTAATATCACTCCACGCTTTAGAAAAAAAACAAATCAAAAATCAAGATGAATTAATAGAAAAACTTGAAACACTTAACTGGTATAATTTAACTAATGGAAAAGATCATAGTACTAATATTTCAAAAGCAAATGCTAAAATTCAAGTTTATGATAATGAGTATTATTTAAAAGGCTATAAAGATATAAATCAATTTTATTGGTGGAAATTTGGTGAGGGTGTAGACCCTGATAGTATTTTCTTTCTTCAAGGTGATAATTATTCAATTTATGCTTATTATATAGATGATGGTTATGTAAAATTAGATGATTGGAAAAATGTTAAACCAAAAGATTTATTAAACCAACTCAAGCAATCTGCTAAATCAAACGAGTCGTACTATAAAGAAAAAAATCTAAACTATGCTACAGGATTTGAGTGGGTATTTGATCCTGACTTAAATCAACAAAATAGATCTGTAAGTTATTCATATAAAGTTTTCTGGAGTGACGGCAAAAACACCTTAGAGTCTAAAAATTTTATTCTCGGTAAAAAAGGTTACATTGAAACTTCTTATGTTGTTGATTTAGGTGGCAATAATATTAATTTCAAAAAGGAGGCTGAATACGCTAAGGATTTTGTTAATGGCGTTATTTTTTCTGATAAATATAAGCATACAGACTATAAATCTGGAGATAAAATCGCAGCCTTGGGTGTTGGTAGTTTAGTTGCTGGATCACTTGGAGCAAAAGTTATAGCTAAAACAGGTTTTTTTGTTAAATTTTTGCCGCTACTCGCAAAATTTTGGTGGATATTGTTAGCGCCTCTAGCAGCTTTTGGTTATATGCGAGGAGAAAGAAACAATAAGAGTTCTAGCTCTAGATCAAAAAATAAAAGAAAAAAATTAGATAAAGATTAATGTTAATATCTAATTTTTTTTATATTTTAGCTGCAATACTACCTGCAATAATCATTTTATTATACGTGTTTAAACAAGATGTGTTTCCCGAGCCTAAAGAAATAGTAATAAAAACTTTTATTTTTGGGGCAGCTATAACCATCGCTTTAGATCTTTTTATAGGAGATTTTGATAGATTTTCTGAAAAAAATTTAACTGGTGAAACTTACTTTTTTTTTGATAGCTTTATCAGAGCTGCATTTCTAGAGGAAATATTTAAAATGATGATAATAGTCTTCTACTGTACTCGAAAAACAGCTTTTGATGAACCCATGGATGGTTTAGTTTATGGAGTAGCTGCATCTTTAGGTTACGCTGCTTGGGAAAACATTGATTATGTTCTGTTCTATATTAATGAGTCTGGAAAGATAGTTTATGACCCCTCACTTTATATAGCGATCGTAAGAGCGTTTTCTGCCGTTCCATTACATGCATTGTGTGGAGTTATAATGGGTTTTTTAATATCCCAAGCATTATTCGAAAAAAAATATAATTTTTACAATCTTATATTAGCATTAGCGGTTCCAGTAGGTATACACGGTCTATGGAATTATAGTATGTCTAGTGAGGTAGTTAGTGAACAAATCGCCTATATTACTGCTTTTGTTATTTTTTTTAGAGCTATCGTAATATTTAAAAATTTCAAAAAAGGTCAGTTAAATAAAACTATGTTTAATAATAGACATTACTTCATATCTGCTACAGAATTCTCTAAAGCTGCAACAATTGTTTTGTTATTTTATTCAATCTTAACATTTATAGTTTACACTTTTTCTTAATTTTATTTATCAACTGAAAACTTTAGTTTCAATATTTTGTCTTCAACTAATTTGATTGTGTCAAAAATACTTTTTTTCTCTAAAGCGCTAATATTTGCACCTTTATCACTTCCAGGACTTTGAGATTTTTTTACAACTTCAACTAATTTTCCGTGAAGTATTGAAAATTTTACCAATAAATCATCCAAATCTTGATAATTATCCTTAAATTCAAAATTATCAGCATTTAAAGAAATAGTATATTCATGTGAATTCAAGAGAGGAGGTGCTTTATTCTTTTTAATACAAGCTATATCTAACTTTAAGCTATCATTATGATCAATTTGTTGAGGCAGATCTGGGTCGCTACACTTTCTTAAATAAGACGATCCTTTTCCTATTGTATCCAATATTTCTTGATCAGTTAAAATCCTAAGTACTTCTGAAATGCCGCTCTCTATAGATGCAGGTTTTCTTATTTTAGCCATAGCAAATCATATCTTATAAAGAAAAAAATGCAAAATTTAACTTTTCATAACAGTTTTTAATATTTAGACTACAAAAATGAAATTAAAATTGATTGTATTATACTTCTTTTTTATTTTTTTCAAAGTTTATGCAGATGAGTGTAAGAATTTTGAAGAAAAAGTGTTGTCTATACCAACCCCTGCAAGTGGTGTTGTAAGTGATGGTCAACAACCAAAATATGATACTGGTATTTTTTTGGAAAAAAGTTTCAATTATAATAAAGGAGAATTATTTCTTAAAAGAGATAAAGATAACTATCCTATTCTAAGAACCTCTTTTTTTGAAAAAGATTTAGTTAACGATTCAATTCAATTTATAAATGGTAAAGATTTATCAAAATTAAAAGATAATGATATTAAAAATTTATTAAAATCTAAAAAAGTTAAAATTATACAAAATGAATTAAACTTTAATTTAGTAGCAAAAGATTACGACTTATATACTTTTGATTTAAATTATTTTTTATTAAATAGTATAGAAAACATAGACACCAAATCTGGTGAATTCAGCATAGATTACATTTTTAAAATATCACATGAAAGACCAGACTGGATTGAGGCTGGTAGGGAAATTGGAAATTTAACGATATGTAATATCGCTGAACTCACGGAAAACTCTAAGATTTATTCACCTGTAACTAATGAAACTATTTTTATCGATCATATTAAATACGATATAGATAAAAATTTTAGTTCCTTTGAACAAGTATATTATAAAGATACAGATAAGACTTTTACAGACGTTATTTTTTCAGGTTTGCACATTATAAAAGCTAATTTTGACTTTCAACGCTTTCCATTTGATGTTCAAAATTTAAAAATTGAGCTTGAACACGCTATAAACTTAGAGTCTAATGAGAGTGGCTATTATCCTAAACCGTATATAGGTTTGTTTGATATTAAACCTTCTGTTTACAATAATATTAAAGATTATAAAGAGAATAACCTTTTAAAAGAATGGAAAATTGTTGATTTCAGCATAAAAAATAAAATTAATAATGAAAAAGCTCAAGACTCATTCAATCCTAACAAAATGAGAGTTTATGAAACAGATGCTGTTGTTATCGATATATTTATAAAAAGAAATATCAATTATTTTATATTTAAAATATTAATACCAGTCTTTTTAATACTTTCAATAGCATGGTCAGTTTTATGGATACCTCCAAATCAAGTTGAGTCTAGATTGACAACTTCAATTGTAGCCTTATTAGCATTAATTGCTTATAATTTTGTTTTTAATGATGACTTACCAAAGTTATCTTATCTCACAAGTATGGATAGGTATATTTTATTGTCTTATCTCTTTTGTTGTATACCAACATTCTTAACCATCTATTTTAGTAGAATAAATAATAAAAATTATAGCAGAGCAGTAAAGATCAATAAAAGATCTAGATTTTACGGATCCATAACATATTTATTTTTAGTTATTTTATCTTTCTCAAATATTTAAAAATTCATTATCCATTTCTTCAATTAATTTTGGACAAAAAAAAAGTAGTATTTATCCGCTTTGTCCAATTAAGACTTTACTAAAAGACAAGCACATTCAGTAAAATCTAGCTATATATGAACCATGAAAAACAAAGGAGTAAATATGAAAAAAATAAATACAGTAGAAGAAAAAATGTCTTTTACATACTTAATCGGAGCATTATTTGTAGGATTTGCATTTATTGACTTCATAATGTCTTGGACTGGGAATAACTTAACTTATTTCTTAGGTCCAGTTTCAGCTTTTTCACCGCTAATATTTGGTGGAATAGGATACACATTAATGAATATAGGTGAAAATTAATGTACTTGAGAATTTCTGTCCTTAACCTTTCTGACAGAAAACCCCCTAGTTTTTGTTTTTGTTTGTGTTTAACTAGGGGGACCTCCACTTACTTATATGAACAAAAAAAATAAAACAGATTTTTATTTATTAAGAAAAAAAAGTTTATCTGAGGGAGATCTTTTTATAACGGATTATATCAAATCAAAAGATGAAATTAGAAAGTTAAAATTGATAATAGAGATGCTTTCCGAAAGAGTTGATAGAGTAGAACATAAAATATTTGAAAAAGAGAATAAAATAACAAAGTTAATTAAAGGCAAAAATGAAAAATAGAAAACTTGAAAAAATTAGAGAAATAAGAGTTGAGGAGGTTTATGATTATGAAGAAAAACGTCATTTTTATAGGGTATACTTTTATTATGATGACGGTAGAATTGAAATAATGAGTGAAAGTTCTATTAAACCAATCTTAGCTAGATACGTTTCTAAAATATATTAATGATTGATCTGGAAAAAGGAAAAAATAATCCTAAAGGCATAAAGGACACACCAAGTCACTTTAAGTATGGAAATAAAGATGATGTATGGTTAAGTCGATCAAAATTTGATGATTATAAGAAGTGTAAGAGGTGCTTTTATCTTATCAATTCAAAGGGGCTAATTCCACCAAGCACACCTCAATTTACAATGAACTCAACTACAGATAAATTATTAAAAAAAGAATTTGATTTATGTCGAGAAAAACAAAAATCACATAAATTTTTAATTAAAAAAAAACTTGAACACATTGTTCCTTATAAAAACGATGAGATAGCCACTAATGTTTATGGCGACCAAATTCTTTATTCAAAAACAAAACATCCTTATAAAAAAATGAATGCATGGAGAACAAATTATCATGGACTTCAAACAAGATTTAAAAACACTAATATAATCTTATACGGATCAGTGGATGATATTTGGTTAGATACAAAAAATAATTCTCTAATCGTTGTTGATTATAAATCTCAAGCTAATGCGACCCAAGTAACTCAAGAAAATTATTTCTCTGGTGATTACAAAGAAGGTTATCAAAGACAATTAGATTTTTATAATTATTTACTTAAGCAACAAAATCTTAATTTGAATATATCTGAAGATGCATATTTATATGTTGTAAATACTAGAGGTCAAGAGAATGAATTTGACAATAAATTACTCTTCGAGCCTTCTTTAATTCATACCAAAGTTAAAACTGATTATTTAGAGAATGAAATTGAAGAAATGATTAAAGTATTTAAATCAAAAGATATTCCATCTTCTGAAAAAAAATGTAAGAATTGTGCGTATGCAAGACAAAGGTCTTTTTATGATAAGTTATAATTAAAATTATTAAAATGAGTAATAATAAAAATAATGAAAATATTTTAAAACTTCTCCTACTTATGGCTTTTGCTGATAAAGTTTATATGGAAGAGGAAAAGGATTTAATCATTGACATTTCAAAAGAATTAAATATTTCAAATATAAAAATTGAGAAAATAATTAACGAAATCTCTCAAAATAAAGATCACACTAAACTTTGTAGAGAAACCTCAAAACTTATTAAAGATAATTTAGATAAAGAAAAAACTATTGAGCTTTTATCAAAAATGATTTCGACTGATAAAATTGTTCATCAAAAAGAATTATTTGCTTATCAAATTATTGCTGAAGAATGGGGAATGTATAAAAAGGAAAGCGATTAATTTGATGAATCTTGGAGAAATATTTAAAACATTTAGATCTAGAGGATACACTCTTGAACATTCGATAGCCGAATTAGTTGACAACAGTATATCTCACAATGCAAAAAATATTTGGACATATATGTATTGGAGTGATGATGCAGGTAAAAACTCTTTCATAATGGTCATTGATGATGGAGATGGGATGAATGAAAATGAGCTTTTAAACAAAGCATTAAGTTTACCTAAAGAAGAGCATGAAGATAAAGGTGATAACGATCATTCGGTATTTGGATTAGGACTAAAAGCTGGCTCTTTCAATCACTGCAAATCAATAACAGTAATTACTAAAAAAGACAAATTGTTAAAAAAAACTTTAAACTTTAAGGATGGTTTGACTAATAATGTGCCAAGTTGTATCGATCATAAATTTATAAAAAAGCATTTAGACCAACTTAAGTCAAAAGAAAGTGGTACAATCATTCTTTGGTCTGATTTAGATAGAATAACAAGGTTTCGAGCAATTGAAAGAGGTCCCAACTTTTATGAAGACTGTGATAAAACAAAGAAACACTTTAAATTAATTTATCATAAGTATTTGTTAAACGATAAGATTAACTTATTTTTTAACGGGACTGAGGAAGTTCATAAAACTAAAAAGTTTGATCCGTTTTATAAAGAAAATCCTGATACAATAAAAATACCTGGAACAGAAATTAGTTTTTTAAAAGGAGGAACTACTAAAATAAATCCATATATAATACCTATTGATATAACTAATGAAAATTTAGGTAAAACTAGAAATGATTTACAAGGTCTTTATTTTTTAAGAAAAAATAGAGTTATTGATTACGGAGGTTGGTTTGGATTGGGTGAAAAAAATTCTGATAAATTTTGGGGAATTAGTGAAAGATTTAATAGACTAAGAATTGAAATTGAAATTCCTATTGAAACAAGTCGAGATTGGATAACGGACTCTAAAAACCAAGTAAATATTCCAGATTACGCAAGAAATAAAATACGCAAGAGTTTAATAACAATAAGAAAAGAATACTTAGAAAAAATTAATGAAATGGGCAGTGAAAACAAAGAACCAATTAACGAAACATTGAAAAAGAAAAATGAATTAATTAGAATGATTAGAGGCTCAGTTTTAAATGATGAAGAATTAGTTAAGATTAAAGAGTCAATTAAGGGATCAAATGAGTGAAGAATTAAACAATTTAAAACAATTGCTTAATGCATATAAATTAACATTTGCCTCTAAAAAAGGATTTTCAAAACCATCTGATTGGTATCCTCGTACAGCTAAAGAAATTGATAATTTATTAAAATCTTTTGTAAAAGATTTTTCTGACTCTAAAAAATTTGAAAAAGAATTAAAAGACTTCCTAGAATCTTCATTTGCTCAAGTCATCGAAAACGATCTTACATTGATAGCCAAGAGAGGAGATCATAAAGATTGGCTTACAGAAGAGAGAAAAGTATGGAAAAACGCAAATAGTACTAACTCACAGTTCGCATTTTATAAAAGTAAGGCTGCAATACATCTTGGTAATGGTTTTGATGAAATGAATAAATCAACTGACGAAATTTTATCTTTGTTAGAAGATCCAAAAAGATCTTCAAAATGGATGACAAGAGGCATGGTTGTTGGAGATGTTCAGTCTGGAAAAACATCCCATTATACTGGTTTGATTAATAAAGCTGTAGATAGCGGATATAAATTGATAATAGTTTTGAGTGGAATATTTAATTCTTTAAGAGCACAAACCCAAAAAAGAATTCAGGAAAATACTATACATACAGGCCATCCTGGAGAATTGAATAAGATATTCTTTGCCACTGGTACACCTGAATATAAATGGCCAGATGGTGTAAGAAAAGTTTACAAAGAAAACGATTTTAATACAACCGTAGCATCTTCAATATCCATTACTAACAAAGATCCTTTAGTAATGGTTGTTAAAAAAAATGTTTCTATTCTCTCTAGTATTTTAATTTGGTTAAATAAGCAGGGCTTAGAAACAAAAGAAGAAGAATGGAATTGGAATGAAGCAAAATGGAGAAATGATACCATAAGAAATTTACTACCAAAACGTCCTCTCTCATGTGATCAACCTATGTTATTGATTGATGACGAGTGTGATAGTGCATCTATTGATATTTCTAAACGTTCAAACAAAGGTCCGCAAGATCTTTGGGATGAAGAGCAGCAAAATTTATTTCAACAAACTGATCCATCTAAAACAAATCAACTAATCAGAAGAATATTAAAATGTTTTAATAAAAGTGCTTATATAGGATATACCGCAACACCTTTAGCTAATGTATTTATTAATTATTCTTCTCAAAAAAAAGATGAGGGATTAGATATTTTTCCTAACGACTTTATTAAACTTCTAGGAAGAAAAGATGATTATATTAGTCCTGATAAAATATTTGGAATCGCTGATAAGAATATTGATCCGGATGAAGAAATTGTCAGTTTATCAGAAAAAATTGATCCAGAAGACTCCCCTCAAGTAAGATGGGTTTATGATTATAGAGATGATTTTGATGATCCTGTATTTATTAAAGAAGATGGTTCAATTGATCATGATGAGAGAGATAAAAAATACAGAAAAGAATCAGAAGATAAGAATGATGTTAAAGGGTGGCTACCCCTTTACCATAGTATTGGACATCAATGTTTATATAAAGGTGAATTTGAAATACCTAATTCTCTAAAAGAAGCTATTAACAGCTTTTTAATAATTATTGCTATAAGATATATAAGAAAAAATATTGTTCCTCATAATTCAATGCTTATTCACACTAGTAGATTTACAAGTGTTCAACAAACTATAATGGCTCAAATAAAGAATTATATTGATCATTTAAAAAAAAATATAGCTTATGGACAAGATGAAAAAGTTAAAGAAACTATTAAAAATGAATTCATAAAAGTTTGGAATGAAGATATAAAAAAAAACTTCGATAATAAGAAATTTCCAGAATCAGAAAAAATTAAATTTGATAATGTTTGGAATAAGATAGCTGAAACTATCGTCTCAGAAACTAATCCTATTGGTATTGTTCAAATAAATAGTTTATCAGATGATGTACTTGATTATGACAATCATAAAAAAGGTTGGAATGTTATAGTGGTAGGTGGTGCAGCAATATCAAGGGGAATTACCCTAGAGGGATTAACAGTAAGTTACTTTACAAGAATTGCTAAGATACCGACACTAGACACACTTGTTCAAATGGGAAGATGGTTTGGATACAGAAAAGGATATGAGGATTTATTTAGAGTGTATGTACCTAAAATACTTCATATTCTATTTAGACAATTTTCATTCACAATAGAAAGAGCAAGAGAAAAATTTGCAGATCTTTCTGAGCAAGAAAGAAGGCCTGCTGATTACGCTTTTGAAGTTCCATGTTTTAAAGGTTGGAATTTAACAGCAAAAACAAAGTCTAAAGATATGTCAATTATACAGGAGCCATACTCATACATTACATCGATCAGCAGAACTCCAGTATTATATTTTAAAGATAAAGAGAGATTACATAACATTGAGTTAACAAAAAAACTAATTGAGGGGTTAGGTGACAATTATGAAACTGAAAAAGAGATAAATAAAAGATTGATAGATGATAAAATCTGGAGCCCTGTTCCTTTTCATGATCAAAAAATTGATA